>Ga0153980_1000820_pt1 | contig 13614 bp, 27 predicted proteins | sample TSGA064MetaG_FD_104722 | JGI IMG/M metagenome (GOLD analysis project Ga0153980, IMG submission 104722) | Attine ant fungus gardens microbial communities from Georgia, USA - TSGA064 MetaG | ecosystem: Host-associated > Fungi > Mycelium > Unclassified | place: USA: Georgia, Magnolia Springs State... | reverse complement strand
TTTACAAAATATAATTATATAAGATAGATTTATAACAGAAACTCCTTCACTCCTATTAAACAGATACCTCCTCTTGTATTTATCTTAGTGGTGTTTAATTTCATCTTTTTTAAATTTCTTACAAAATATAAAAAGTCTTAGAGCAGTAGAAACTTTTTCTAAGACTTATATCTATTATACTAATTCAATAACAACCATATTAGCAGCATCCCCACGACGTGGCCCAGCTTTAATAATTCGAGTGTATCCTCCATTACGTTCAGTATAACGCGGTGCAATATCAGAGAACAATTTCTGAAGTGCTGTTGTTCCCGTTTCACTGTTAGCAACTTCTTGACGTACATATGCAGCTGCTTGACGGCGAGCATGCAGATCTCCGCGTTTACCTAGAGTAATTAATTTTTCAACTACAGAACGTAATTCTTTAGCGCGAGCCTCAGTCGTTACAATGCGCTCATTGATTATTAAATCAGTTGATAAATCACGAAGCATTGCTTTACGTTGATGGCTAAGACGCCCTAATTTTCTATAAGCCATTTGAAATTCCTCCTATCTAGCCTCAAGCTACAACAGCCTTTTAAAGTATAACTATAAATTTTTCATTCATTAGTTGACCTTATCCTTTAGAGAGTTAGTTCGACTGATTCCCTATGTATCATTCAATGAAATAAAGGAATGCTATGAAGTTATATAACATTTATTGAACTAAACCTTAAGGTAAGAACCGATAAGCGACGCTTTTAGCCTTTAATGACTTCCATTAAAAAATGAAATTATATCACATTATAATAGTTTATTTAGTACAACCTAAACTCAATCCCAACTCATCTAATTTATCCTTAACTTCTTTTAAAGATTTTTTTCCTAAGTTGCGGACCTTCATCATATCTTCTTCAGAATGACGTGCTAGCTCTTCTACTGTATTAATTCCTGCACGACGCAAACAATTATATGACCGAACAGATAGATCTAGTTCTTCAATTGGCATCTCTAAGACTTTATTTTTCTCTTCATCTTCACGTTCAACAACAAATGATGTAAGTTGCCCTACTTCATTTAAGTTTACCAGAATGCTAAAGTGTTCAACTAAAATTTTAGATGCTAACGAAATAGCCTCTTGAGGATTTAAGCTTCCGTTTGTCCAAACTTCTAAGATAAGCTTGTCATATGACGCATCTTGACCTACACGAGTTTTTTCAACATCGTAAGAAACCCGTGTTACAGGTGTATAAATAGAGTCAATTGCAATTTCACCTGTATTTTCAAGTAACCGTTTATTTTCATCTGCGCCAACATATCCATTTCCACGACGAGCTCTCATTGTCATTCTTAAACGACCATTAGCTGAGAGCGTCGCAATATGTAAATCTGGATTAATAATGTCTACTTCATTATCACATTGAATATCAGCAGCAGTTACCGCACCTTCTCTGGCTACATCAATACGAAACTCTTTAACTTCTTCTGAGTCAATCGACAAAATTAAGTTTTTTAAATTTAAAATAATCTCTGTTACATCTTCTACAATACCATCAATAGCAGTGAATTCATGCTGAACTCCTTCTATGAGGATAGATGTCACGGCTGCTCCAGGAAGCGATGATAGCAATACTCGACGCAAGGAATTTCCTAACGTAGTACCATATCCGCGTTTTAGAGGCTCAATAACAAACTTTCCATAGAACTCATCTTTGATGTATTCTTCAACTTCAATTCTTGGTTTTTCGATTTCTAACATCGATTTCCCTCCTCAGGATCGCTTAATAGTAGGGTACTACTTTCAATATTCTTCCTGATTAACCACGTGGATGTTTCGGTGGACGACAACCATTGTGTGGAACTGGTGTAACATCTCTAATAGCTGTAACATCTAATCCGGCTGCTTGTAAAGCCCGAATAGCTGCTTCACGACCTGGGCCTGGACCTTTAACTGTTACATCTACACTTTTCATTCCGTTATCCATTGCGGCTTTTGCTGCTGCTTCTGACGCCATCTGAGCGGCATATGGAGTTGATTTACGAGATCCTTTGAATCCTAATGCACCTGCACTTGACCATGAGATTGCATTACCATGAGGATCAGTAATCGTAACAATTGTATTATTGAAAGTCGAGTGGATATGTGCTACACCTGTAGCAATATTCTTTTTAACACGACGTTTACGACTAACTTGTTTACGTGCCATATGATGACCCTCCTAACTATTTTTTCTTATTTGCAACTGTTTTACGTGGACCTTTACGAGTACGAGCGTTGTTTTTCGTATTTTGTCCGCGTACTGGTAAATTTCGACGGTGACGGATACCACGAAATGAAGCAATTTCCATCAAACGTTTAATATTTAATGAAACATCACGACGTAGGTCTCCTTCTACTTTTAATTTATCTATCTCTGTACGTATACGGTTTAACTCATCTTCAGTTAAATCACGTACACGTGTATCTTCAGACACATTAGCATCTGCTAAGATCTTTTGAGAAGTTGGTTTACCAATTCCATAGATATATGTTAATGAAATTACAACGCGCTTGTCGCGTGGAATATCTACACCAGCAATACGTGCCATTCAATGCACCTCCTAAATCTTATCCTTGTTTTTGTTTATGTTTTGGATTTTCACAAATAACCATGACTTTACCTTTACGACGAATAACTTTACATTTATCGCAGATAGGTTTTACAGACGGTCTTACTTTCATGAATTAAAACCTCCTCATTTTTCAGTATCTCGGAGTCTATTTATGACGATATGTAATACGCCCACGTGTTAAATCATAAGGAGATAATTCTACAGTTACTTTATCACCTGGTAAAATGCGAATGAAGTTCATACGGATTTTACCAGAAACGTGAGCTATTAATTGATGACCATTTTCTAATTCTACTTTGAACATAGCATTTGGCAAATTATCGATAACGGTAGCTTCTACTTCAATAACATCTTGCTTAGCCATTGATTATGCCTCCTTAACTTTATAACTTAGTTAATATTTCATACCCGCTATCAGTAATAGCGACAGTATGTTCGAAATGAGCACAGAGACTTTTATCACAAGTAACAACAGTCCAATTATCAGCTAGAGTTTTAACATATCTTTCGCCAAAATTAACCATTGGCTCTATTGCTAAAGTCATCCCTGTTTTCAATCTTGGTCCTCTTCTGGGAGGTCCGTAATGGGGTATCGTAGGATCTTCATGTAAATCTTGACCGACACCGTGCCCAGAATACTCGCGTACAACCGAGAAATTATTAGATTCCACATACATTTGAATGGCATGTGAAATGTCTGATAAACGATTGCCTGCCTTAGCCTGTTCCAATCCTACAAATAATGATTGTTCTGTAACATCAAGTAAAAGTTGAGCTTCTTTTGAAATCATACCAACAGGATATGTCCATGCAGAATCACCGTGATAACCGTTGTACTTTGCACCAATATCAAGGGAGATAATATCTCCATCTTTCAAGACTCGGTTTCCAGGTATACCATGAACAAGTTCATCATTAACTGATGCACAAACACTTCCTGGAAACCCATTGTATCCTTTAAAAGAAGGGGTTGCACCGTTCTGACGAATTATCTTTTCAACAAGCATATCTAACTGCTTGGTTGTAATACCCGGCTTAATATGTTGTTTTATCTCTTCGTGAGCCAAAGCAACGATACGTCCAGCTTCACGCATCACTTCAATTTCACGCGCTGTCTTACAAATAATCATTATCTTTTTCCTCCAAGAACAGTTTGAATCTCTGCAAATACGAGTTCAATTGATTGTTGACCATTAATATTAACAAGATTTCCAGTTAAAGAGTAATAATCTAGTAATGGCTTAGTTTGTTTTAAGTAGACATCTAAGCGACTGCTTACTGTTTCATCATTATCATCTTTTCTCTGATATAACTCGCCTCCACATTTATCACAAACACCTTCTATAGTAGGAGAGTTAAAAATAGTATGATAAGTTGCACCACATGATCGACATATTCGTCGACCTGTCAAGCGCTCTTTAAGAATATTTAAATCAACATCAATATTAATCACATAGTCAATTTTTAAGTCTAATGAATCAAGTATTTCATCTAAAGCATTTGCCTGCTCTACTGTCCGTGGAAAACCATCTAGTAAAAAGCCTTGCTTACAATCTGATTCTGTTAAACGTTCCTTTACAATCCCAATTGTAATTTGGTCTGGTACAAGAGCACCTTGATCTAAGTATCGTTTAGCTTCTGTTCCTAATTCAGTTTGGTCTTTTATCGCTTTTCTAAACATATCTCCAGTAGAGATATGGGGAATTTGATACGTTTCAACAATTTTTTCAGCTTGAGTACCTTTCCCAGCACCTGGAGGTCCCATAAATACGATTTTCACCATATCACCTCAACTATCTGATGAATCCTTTATACTTTTGCTCCATTGTTTTGGTTTGAATTTGTTTAGCTGTTTCAATGGCAACACCAACAACGATTAACAAGCTAGTTCCACCTATTTGCACACTATCAGGTAAATCAGTCAGAATCCCTAACAAAATAGGTAAGCATGCAATCACAACTAAATAAATAGCTCCAATAAAAGTGATACGTGATAAAACTTTTGATAAATATTCTTCAGTGTCTGCACCCGGTCTAACACCTGGAATATACGATCCCTGTTTCTTAAGATTTTCAGCTACTTTTTCTGGACTTACTTGTACAAAGGCGTAAAAGTAAGTAAATGCAACTATTAAAGCAACATATAATACAAATCCTATTGGCTGGTTATAATTAAATATTGCATTTAATATCGTTGTAACCCTCGTTTGTGGGAAAAACTCAATAACAGTTAACGGTAGGCTGACTAAAGAGACAGCAAAGATCACTGGAATTACTCCAGCTGAGTTTAATTTCAGTGGAATAAAAGAGTCTTTACGTCCTGACAACTGAGCAGAGTTATGTCTATTAGCATATTGGATCGGTAGCTTTCTAGTTGCGCTCTGTAAATATATAACAGCAATGATAGTCAATACCAATAATGCTCCAATTGAAATAACAGCTAAAATATTAGTTAACGTAATATTTGTCAAATAACTCTGATAGACATCTTTTATCATATGAGGAATTCGCGATACAATACCCGCCACAATAATCATTGATGTTCCGTTACCAATTCCTTTGCTTGTAATCTGATCGGCAAGGAATAGCATAATCGCTGTCCCAGCTGTCATAGTTAAAGCAATATAAATATAAGCCCAAATGGCTTGACTCTGTAGCAATACCCCACCAGACATTAGATTAAATCCAATTGCCATGGTGATTGATTGAATAAAGGCTAGTACTAAAGCCATATAGCGAGTGAGTTGATTTAATTTTCGTTTACCAGATTCTCCTTCTTTAGCCCATTCAGATAAGATAGGAACCACATCCATTTGAAGTAATTGCACAACAATGGATGCTGTAATATAAGGAGAAATAGACATGGCAAACAAAGAGAATCGCTGTAAAGCTCCTCCGCTTAATGCGTCAATAAAGCCCATAATACTTGTCTCAAAGGTAGCTGCTAAAACTGCTGCATTAATGGTTGGGACAGGGATATATGAACCTAGCCGATATACAACGAAAATCATTAAAGTGAACAGAACCCTTCTTCTTAAATCAGCATTCTTCCATACCTTACTGAAAATAGCCATTATACCACCTCGATTGACCCACCTAGAGCTATAATTTTTTCTTCCGCTGATTTTGAGAATTTAGCTGCTTTTACAGTTAACTTTTTCTCTAATGTACCATGCGCTAAAACTTTAACCCCAGAATGTAATTTTTTTATGACTCCTGCTTCGATTAAAAGTTCAGGAGTAACAACTGTTCCCTCTTCAAATCTATTTAATTGATCTAAGTTAATGATAGCATACTCTTTACGGTTAAAATTAGTAAACCCACGCTTCGGAAGACGTTGAAATAAAGGTGTCTGACCACCTTCGAATCCTGGACGAACTCCACCACCAGAGCGAGCATTTTGCCCTTTATGCCCTTTACCAGCAGTTTTTCCTTGACCAGATCCGTGTCCACGACCGATACGTTTTCTATCTTTACGAGACCCTTCAGTATAAGTTAACTCATGTAATTTCACCGAAGTTCACCTCCTTTAATTATTTTTCTTCTACAGTCAACAAATGAGCTACTTTATTTATCATACCACGTACAGCTACATTATCAGCTTTTACAACTGTTTGATTTAATTTTCTTAAACCAAGTGCCTGTACTGTTGCACGTTGTGATTCATTTTGACCGATTACACTACGCTTTAAAGTAATGTGTAATTCTTTAGCCATTGGAGTTCCCTCCTTATCCTAAGATTTCTTCAACAGTTTTACCACGCAATTCAGCGACACGCTCAACTGTTTTTAAATTTTCTAAACCACTTACTGTTGCACGTACCATATTAATAGGTGTATTAGAACCTAGAGATTTTGATAAAATATCCTGTACTCCTGCTAACTCAAGTACAGCACGTACTGGTCCTCCAGCAATAACTCCAGTTCCGGCAGAAGCTGGTTTTAACAAGACGTTACCTGAACCAAACTCACCAATAATTTGGTGGGGAATTGTTGTTCCAACAATAGGTACATAGATTAAGTTTTTCTTAGCACTTTCAACTGCTTTTTTTATGGCTTCAGGCACCTCTTGAGCTTTACCCGTACCGAAACCAACGTGACCATTCTTGTCACCGACAACAACTAAGGCAGCAAAACGGAAACGACGTCCACCTTTTACTACTTTTGTTACACGATTAATAGTAACTACACGTTCTTCAAGTGTTAAGCTACTAGGGTCGATGTTTCGACTCATCTTTGTCCCTCCTTTTAATTAGAATTTTAAGCCATTTTCGCGTGCTGTTTCAGCTAATGCTGCCACACGTCCATGATAGATGTATCCGCCGCGATCAAAAATAACCTCTTGAATATTTTTTTCTAAAGCGCGTTTTGCGACAGCTTCACCAACTGACTTTGCTGCTTCAACGTTAGCTGTATTCGTAATGTTTAACTCTTTATCTAAAGTTGATGCACTCACTAATGTTGTACCCGTTACATCGTCAATGATTTGCGCATAAATGTGTTTGCTAGAGCGGAATACATTTAAGCGTGGGCGCTCTGCAGTTCCTGTAACTTTAGCACGTACACGATAATGTCTTTGTTTACGTAATTCATTACGTGATGCTTTTTTTATCATTCAGGCCACCCCTTTCGAATTATTTTTTAGCTTTTTTACCTTCTTTGCGGCGTACTTGTTCACCTTTATAGCGAATACCTTTACCTTTATATGGTTCTGGAGCTCTTACTCCACGAATATTAGCTGCGAATTCTCCTACCACTTGCTTATCAATACCACTAACAACAACTGATGTTTGGCTAGGTACTTCAACAGTTACACCTTGAGGTGCTACTAATTCAACTGGGTGTGAATAACCAGCACTTAACACAAGTTTTTCTCCTTGCTTTTGAGCACGGTACCCAACTCCAATAATTTCTAATTCACGCTTGAATCCTTCAGAAACACCAACTACCATATTATTTAACAGTGCTCTTGTTGTTCCATGAAGCATTCTGTTTTCTTTATTATCATTAGGACGAGTAATGAGAACTTCGTTCCCTTCGATTTTAATTCCCATACTTGGGCTAAATTTACGAGAAAGTTCCCCTTTAGGTCCCTTCACTGTAACTAGATTGTCTGCAGCAACATTTACTTCAACACCAGAAGGCAATGCTACTGGTTTATTACCAATACGAGACATTTATGTGACACCTCCTGTCTTTGCTATTACCAAACGTATGCTATAACTTCTCCACCAACTTGTTGTTGACGAGCTTCTTTATCTGTCATAATCCCTTTTGAAGTAGAAAGGACCGCAATACCTAGTCCATTTAATACTTTAGGAACCTCTGTATTCTTCACATAGACACGCAATCCTGGTTTAGAGATACGCTTTAGTCCAGTGACAACACGTTCATTATTTTTACCATATTTTAAAGCGACGCGTAAAACACCTTGCTTATTATCCTCAATATATTCCACATCGCGAACAAAACCTTCACGTTTTAAAACTTCTAATACTTCACGTTTCATTTTTGAAGCTGGCATTTCTACCACTTCATGACGCATTTGGTTTGCGTTACGAACACGTGTCAACATATCTGCAATTGGATCTGTCATTACCATTTATTGTTCCTCCTTCCCGTTTTAAGAGAATTAAGTTTGTTACCAGCTTGCCTTTTTAACACCTGGAATTTGTCCTTTATACGCTAATTCACGGAAGCAAATACGGCATAATTTGAATTTGCGTAAGACAGAGTGTGGACGTCCACAACGTTCACAACGTGTATACTCACGAACTGCAAACTTTTGTTTACGCTGCTGTTTGATGATCATAGATTTTTTAGCCATGATTGACGCCTCCTTTCATCAATTATTTTTGAAATGGCATCCCAAATTGAGTTAACAACTCACGAGCTTCTTCATCCGTGTTAGCCGTTGTAACAATCACGATATCCATTCCTCGCACTTTACTAACTTTATCAAAATCAATCTCAGGGAAAATTAACTGTTCTTTTACTCCCAGTGTATAGTTTCCACGTCCATCAAAAGATTTTTTAGATACACCACGGAAATCACGTACACGGGGTAATGAGATTGAAACTAGTTTATCTAAGAAGTCATACATACGCTCTCCGCGTAATGTTACCTTGCAACCAATTGGCATTCCTTCACGAAGACGAAAACCGGCAATTGACTTTTTAGCACGTGTAATAACAGGTTTTTGTCCTGTAATTTGTGCTAATTCTGCAACAGCTTCGTCTAAGATTTTAGAGTTGCTAACAGCCTCTCCAAGCCCCATGTTAATCACGATTTTATCGATCTTTGGCACTTGCATCACAGAGGTATAATTAAATTTTTCAGACATTGATTTTTTTATTTCATTTTCAAATTTTTGACGTAAACGACTCATGTAGGTTTACCTCCCTTCGTTGTTAAACTTTCTTATAGAACTTCACCTGATTTTTTTGCGAAGCGTACCTTTTTACCGTCAACGAATTTATATCCTACGCGTGTTGGTTTTCCACTCTTTGGATCTACAATCATAACGTTAGATGCATGAATCGGTGCCTCAAACTCAACGATTCCTCCATCTGGGCTCATTTGAGAAGGGCGTACATGTTTCTTAACAACATTTACACCTTCAACAATTACTTTATCTTTTGAAGACTTAGTTGCAAGAACTACTCCTTCTTTTCCTTTATCTTTACCTGAAATAACCATAACTTTATCTCCAGTTTTAATATGCATACTGTGCACCTCCTAATCTAAAGGGTTCAGTGTTAATTAAATAACTTCCGGAGCTAATGAAATAATACGCATAAAATCTTTTTCACGTAATTCACGAGCCACTGGTCCGAAGATACGAGTACCACGCGGAGATTTATCGTCTTTAATAATAACTGCTGCATTCTCATCAAATTTAATATATGATCCATCAGCGCGACGAGCTCCAGTCTTCGTACGAACGATTACCGCCTTAACAACTTCACCTTTTTTTACAGTTCCACCTGGTGACGCAGACTTGACTGTAGCCACAATAACATCACCGATGTTCCCGACTTTTTTCTGAGAACCACCTAAAATTTTTATTGCTAATATCTCTTTTGCACCTGAGTTATCAGCGACTCTTAAACGTGTTTCCTGTTGAATCATGATTGGACCTCCTTTCAAGACTCCATTCTTCTATATCTTGAATAAAAATTAAATAATTACTGCTTTCTCAACAATCTCTACTAAACGGAATTTTTTTGTTTTAGACATAGGTCGGCATTCTTCAATGCGTACTAAGTCTCCAACTTTAGCTTCATTTAATTCGTCATGAGTTGAATACTTTTTAGAATATTTAACTCGTTTACCGTATAGAGGATGTACTTTGTAAGATTCAATAAGTACAGAAATTGTTTTATCCGTTTTATCTGAAACGACACGTCCAGTAAAAGTTTTTTTATTACGTTCCATAACTGAACCTCCTCTCAAGCTCATTATTTTGTATTTTCACGTTCATTAATGATCGTTTTCATACGCGCAATAGTTTTACGAACTTCACGAATACGACTAGTATTTTCTAATTGACCTGTAGCTAATTGGAAACGAAGATTGAATAACTCATCTTTTAATTCATTAATCTTAGCTTCGATTTCTGTAGTGGTTAAATCACGGATTTCATTAGCTTTCATTACTATCACCACCGTCTACACGTTTTACAAACTTAGTTTGAACTGGTAACTTGTGAGAAGCTAGACGTAACGCTTCGCGTGCAATTTCTTCTGACACACCGCCAATTTCAAACATAACTTTTCCTGATTTTACAACTGCTACCCATCCGTCTGGAGCCCCTTTACCAGAACCCATGCGGACTTCTAACGGTTTTGCAGTTTTTGCTTGATGAGGGAATATTTTAATCCAAACACGTCCATTACGCTTCATGTAACGAGTCATAGCGATACGCGCTGCTTCAATTTGGCGATTAGTTACCCAAGCACCTGTTGTTGCTTGAAGTCCATATTCACCAAATACAACTTCTGTTCCACCTTTTGCTTGTCCTTCATAAGACAGGCGGTGAGGGCGACGATACTTTGTACGTTTAGGTACTAACATATTATTTACCCTCCTTTACTTGATGGTTCTTAGTCGGTAGTACTTCTCCTTTATAGATCCATACTTTAATTCCTAATTTACCATATGTTGTATCAGCTTCTGCTGTTGCATAATCGATATCTGCACGTAAAGTATGTAGTGGTACATTTCCTTCACTATATCCTTCTGCACGAGCCATATCAGCGCCACCTAAGCGTCCTGATACTTGTGTTTTAATTCCTTTTGCGCCAAATTTAATCGCTCGTTGGATCGCAACTTTTTGCACACGACGGAATGATGCACGATTTTCTAACTGCTCTGCAATAGAGTTTGCGACTAACTGTGCATCAACTTCAGGGCGTTTTACTTCAACAATACGAATGAAGATACGCTTCCCTGTCATTTTCGATATTGCGGCAACTGCTGCATCTTTCTCTGATCCACCACGACCAATTACCATACCTGGTTTAGCCGTATGAATAATAATATTTACACGGTTCTTTGCACGTTCAATTTCAATACGTGATACCGAAGCTCTTTTAAATTTATTATTAATGTAATCACGAATTCTTAAATCCTCGTGTAGTAAAGTAGCAAATTCTTTATCATTTGCATACCAACGAGCATCCCAATCGCGGATTACACCAACACGTAAACCAATTGGACTAACTTTTTGACCCACTTCGTATCCCTCCTTTAATTAGTTTTTCTCTGCAACCACAATAATGATATGCGAGGTTCTTTTATTAATTTTTGATGCACGACCTTGTGCACGTGGACGGAATCTTTTTAATGTTGTACCTTCATTCACATATGCTTCCTTAACATATAATGAATTAATATCTAAGTTCAAATTGTGTTCAGCATTAGCGATAGCTGATCTCAAAACTTTTTCAATTATTGGAGATGCTGCTTTAGGTGTATGTTTTAAAATCGCATATGCTTCGCCTACTTGTTTTCCTCGAATTAAATCAATCACTAAGCGTGCTTTTCGAGGAGCAATGCGAACTGTTCTAGCCATAGCTTTAGCTTCCATAGCTATGTCCTCCTCTCAATGTTAACGTCTAGTTTTTTTATCATCTTTAACATGCCCTTTATACGTACGTGTAGGTGCAAATTCACCTAATTTATGTCCTACCATGTCTTCTGTTACATAGACAGGAACATGCTTGCGACCGTCATAAACAGCAATTGTATGTCCTACAAATTGTGGGAAAATGGTTGAACGGCGTGACCAAGTTTGAATAATTTTTTTATTTCCACTAGCATTTGCAGCTTCAACTTTTTTCATTAAATGATCATCACAGAAAGGTCCTTTTTTTAAACTACGTCCCATTTCTAGAATTCCTCCTTTCGAACGTTTCATCTCATTAAGTGACTCTTGTCTTGCTTTAGTTTGCGACCACAGCCACTTTAAACCGAAATAAGCCCGACTAACATCAGCTAGGCTAATGAGTCTGTGCTAAATTATTTGTTGCGTCCGCGAACAATTAATTTGCTTGATGCCTTTTTCTTGTTACGAGTTTTTAAACCAAGTGCCGGTTTACCCCAAGGTGTAACTGGAGACTTACGTCCAATAGGAGTACGCCCTTCCCCACCACCATGTGGATGGTCATTAGGATTCATCACAGAACCGCGAACTGTTGGACGAGTACCTAACCAACGAGTACGACCTGCTTTACCGATATTGACCAATTCATGGTCAGCATTTCCTACTTCTCCAATAGTTGCACGACATGTGCCTAAAACTTTACGGACTTCACTAGAAGCTAAACGTACTAATACGTAGCGCTCTTCTCGTCCTAATATTTGAGCAGAAGTTCCAGCAGAACGAACAAGTTGTCCACCTTTCCCAGGTTTTAACTCTATATTATGAATCAACGTTCCGACTGGAATATTCATAATTGGTAAGGCATTCCCAACTTTAATATCTGCATTAGCTCCTGACTCAATTTCCATTCCAACTTTTAAGCCTTTTGGAGCAATAATATATTTTTTTTCACCATCAGCATAGTTGATTAAGGCAATGTTTGCTGAACGATTTGGATCGTATTCTATTGTAGCAACACGTCCTGGTATGCCATCTTTTGTACGCTTAAAATCAATAATACGATATTTACGCTTGTGTCCACCACCGTGATGACGCACTGTAATTTGACCTTGATTATTACGCCCTGCTTTTTTTGGTAAAGGAGCTAATAATGATTTCTCAGGCTCATTAGTCGTAATTTCTTCATAAGTTAAAGTTGTCATATTACGACGACCATTGGTGGTTGGTTTATACTTCTTAATAGGCATCTTGTTCCCTCCTTCTTTAATCTAGCTTCAAGCTCCAATCTTTCGATAAAATCATTTATTTAGCACGCTTAGTTTCGTAAGAGAAACTTTTGTTAAGATCATCCTTCAGAGCTAGTAAGACTAGAATCAATTAGATGATACCAAGTTGCTCTTATTCTTTAGAGATTCATAGACCCCAACGGAATTAGTGAGCGGAATTTTGATTTTTACGAAAGCTTTTGCGTCGCTTTCCACTTTTTATAATTAAGTAATAAATCAGCTACTTATTTTTTAATTAAATCTAAGCATACAGCTTAATTCTAACTTATTTCAAACGTCTGAAGATCAACTTCAGTTATTATTCAAGTACTAAACTTCAAATTGATCGATGGTTTGTCCTTCAGCTAATGTAACAATAGCTTTTTTCATTGAAGGTGTATAACCTTCGTAACGTCCGACACGGCGTTTTTTAGGACGAACATTCATAATATTTACTTTTTCAACTTTTACGTCAAATAGCTTTTCACAAGCTTGTTTGACTTCTAGTTTATTTGCTTTTTTATCAACTTCGAACGTATATTTACCTTCGCTCATTAAGCCGTAAGATTTTTCTGTAATAATTGGGCGCTTAACGATATCTCTAGCATCTTTCATTATGCAAGCACCTCCTCAATCTTCTCAACTGCGTCC
>Ga0153980_1000819_pt1 | contig 13629 bp, 17 predicted proteins | sample TSGA064MetaG_FD_104722 | JGI IMG/M metagenome (GOLD analysis project Ga0153980, IMG submission 104722) | Attine ant fungus gardens microbial communities from Georgia, USA - TSGA064 MetaG | ecosystem: Host-associated > Fungi > Mycelium > Unclassified | place: USA: Georgia, Magnolia Springs State... | reverse complement strand
GAGAGTCAGAAGTGTGTCTCTGCAAGATGATTTTCGAGGTAAAAATATCTGCAATTTCTGTATGTTAATGTTCCATGAATAAGAATAAGTGACAGGGAGCATGCGGTCTGCACACGCAAAGATGGATTTATCAGATGTTGCGTTACACAGTAATCTCGAATGTTATTTTTACGTGTTAGCAGGAGAACTACTCATGTCAGCAAGATTTGAGACTATATGTTACATGATTACACATAGACAAATTTCTTCTTATGGAATTTCGAGAAAAGAAGGAATCGTGTCTATCTCGAGCACATATTGGGGGAGGCTGCTGTCAATTATAATGGCGAAGCAAGACGCCGCCAACGACCTCTTCATCGACCCATTTTTGCGCACCCTGTTTGAGGGGCTGTGTACCACCATATGCCATAACCCTAGCCTTGCAATACTCTCCTGCTGTTGGGAATTTCCCATCAAGCAAACGACTTTCTGACACGTTGACCTGCTGCACAACAGGGCTTTCTGCTATGGGTTTGAGGACAACGTCATCATGTGCACTGCAGAAATACAGGAGCCCGACACGATCTTTGTTCTGTTGATCGGAGGGAGGTTGGCGCACCCTTCCAGCAGTTAACATCATGGCCGATAAACAAAAATGATACCTGGTCCTACCGGTGAATCGTTGGTTTGTAATATCCATCCGTGAAGAACTCAACGGCCTCGCCGATATTGACAAGCTATTCATTTCAGCTTTCCCTTGTGACCCATCTCAATGGAATACAACTCACAACGCCATTCTCTACATGCTTGACCCATTTCCATTCATCGTCCTTGCCTAGGATCTGGAGAGCGGACACAGGTTGACTGAATAAGAGTGTCAAGGTCATGAAATCTGTCAACTGATGTTACATATAGATTGGATGATTTTGTCAGAGGCAGTTACCAGTGTGTCCTTTCAACCAGACGCCTCCTGCCTTGTTCTCTGCCTCTGTTGGGCGCGGGAAGCTAAAATAGATCTGTAAATTTGTTCCAGACCGAAGATGATAAACGAAACCCACTACTTCACGAAACGAACTGTATAAAGAGAAATTGTCACCCTTTGCGGACATAGATTTTACTACCGACTACTCACGGAATGTCTCAGCATTGGCAGAAAAATCATGCATCTGGATGAAGTAATCTTCATCAAGTTCCAGGCTCAATGCCAGGAGACTGTTATTTTTCAGCCTTCAAACCACAGTCGTCACCCAAAACAATATACAGACCGAAGTAACGTGTTGATAATCTTTGAGTGAATCTCTCTTGTAAAGGAATCAATCTCTGGCAAAAATGGCCTCAATGGCATAGGATGGTCAACATTTAGGATTTCCCTGAAATTCACTATAATTATCATAAGCATCGATCTCAAAAGCAAGAGAGAGCGACTACGTACTATTGTACTGTTCAATCTCGTCTCGGACGCCCCCGACGATATGCTGTCGAGATAATAATTAGTATATTCATGACTAGGAAGTAATTCATTACCCAGAATTGGCGCAATTTGTAACCACGATAGGTTCCCGCCTCCCTCATATGGCCCTCGTACTGTCGTTTCTCTTCATCACTCACATGTTCACTAGCATAGTTCGAAAGATTGAACATGCGAGTAATCTAAGCATGGTTACTGGTAACTCTGGTATTTCAAATTGGGAGGCTGACCTGCTCGGGCTTGATGTCATGATTGATGAGATACAAGAAGCCGTCATTCTTGATGGCATCATGAACTTGCTTTACGAGACCCTTGCGCCCTTCAAGAGTGGTTGCTTTGGACAAATCGATAACAGCTAAATTTGCCCAGTCAACTATGAGGGTTGCAGGGTAAGTGGTGTACTAGTAAATATGGTAAGGGGAACGTACGTTTCTCTTTTGTTGGTGCAGCATGAGTGAAGTCAGGAACTGGGGGTAACTGGGTTTCAACAGTCATCACGGTTCACTTAGTATATCTACAGACGAATTTTGGTCTCTGTCAGCACCCTTTTAACTCTGCTGTAGGCGCCTGGGAAGGAATGGGTCAGATGCACCACCATACTCCATAGCGCCCTCCGTTCTATCACGAACCTAGGGAAGCCCTTGAGATGTGAAAAGAAGGACTTAGATTGCCGCAACGAAGCCGCCGGGATGGGAGAAGACGATTATATGGGCAACTTCAGTTCCAATGGGATCCACAATCGACTTCAGTGCCAACTGGAGGGCTTGATGGTATGCAAAACTGTGTCGCTAATTGCTATCGGCATTGTCTGGTCGGACCTGTAAAGACAAGGCGAGATGGTCAGGTTGTAACCGTTTCTCACTCAAGAACACATCTTACTGGATGATACGCCCTACTTGATTCAAGAGATAAAAAAAAACAATCCCTGTGAGTTGATTCTACGAATATGGTGTGCATCCAAGTTAAAAATGAAACTTTGCGGCATGGGGTCCCACCATGCAAAATCATATGAGGACGGATTCACTGACCAAGTGGCTCCACAAACAGGTTGTACTGTTTGCCATCACTAAATATCAAAAGACGTGCCTGGCGTTATTCCAAACGAAGCGCCCGGTCAATTTCAACTTGGTTGCTTTCAACTTGATTGCATGTATTCCAAAAGGAATTTCTTAATCAGAGACTAGAGGGTAGGTTGGGGCGATTAACGATGGGTTTGTTCCCTCAGGCGTATGACCATTGTGCTTCGTCTTCTAGAACTAGACCTACTAGATCGGCTTTCTCGTCCGAAAGAGTTGGTTCTTGTACAATCTTAGCCTTCTCAACTTTTCTTCAGTCCTAATAATAACTTAAAACATGACAACACACCTCAAGCAATCTATTAATACAAATACCAAGTGCACCTCCAGAAAGAAGACGTCGAGCAATTCACCTGCAGGGATTTAAAAAGCTTAGCTGAGGAAATGAACTCACGAGATGTTATATCAACTGAATTTGTGGTCCCTCCAAGAGATGCACAGTGACCATATACCACTGGAAACAGGGGATCTGTCAAGCTCCATAGATCAGCATGATCCCAAGGCTTGCAGAGTGACTTGAACACATGCTCTTGTGTTATAAGCTGAAGGTCTGGCACCTCATGGCTGCGAACGGGAATTGATACCTTGAGGCAATGTTGATCGGCTTTGGGCAGCCTAAATATTCCCAAAGTTTCAAATCTTCTGGGCACTCGCACTCACACACACTAAATCAAGATTGAGACCGGATCAGTTTCGGTATACCTCTAAGATCAGTGTTGTCATGAGCCAATCGCCTGCAAAATATCCACCAACAGTGCAGAGTCGACGACCTTGATTAGACTGGAACTATTCGCGATGATAACAATACAACCAAAGACTTGGTTATGAAAGGGCTGCAAAGAGCTGAAAAGGTATCATCAAATCACCAGCTTGATTGCAGCCAGGACCATTGCCGCATCTTTCATTGCTGGTGCAACACTTATCTTGGAAAGTGTACCGGACGATCACAATTTCGCCTCAAAAACCAAGCTTGATTGTGGCAGAGGTCATTTTACAGTGCGTAGGAGTTTTCCACCAGTGAACTGGTTCAATCTCTGCGACACCACTCCTGAGTCCAATGCCCTTCTCAAGTATCCAAACTTCTTGGTACATAAATCTTGAGCAATGCATCCGGTAAATGGATATATTTGTAAACCTGCTGTAGAGGTAAGGTATACGTCAAGGTACATACCCGATCTCATTTAATCCTCTCTCGATATGATCATAATACCGTCTTTCGATGATCGGCTGTTCGTGAAAGTATGACTCATGATCATACAACGATTCCTCAGACAACAATTCCTCAGTTCCCAAACACCATCTCCTTTGAAGCCCGCTCGCTTTCCGTGTCGCTTGAATCATTACTTCATCCTAGTACGGTCGAAGCCAAGGGAAACGTCATTGGTGGCTAAAGGTTCCAAGGGTTCTGAGGGGAGAATTTACATCTTGACGGAGAGTGCATATGGAGGGTGGGAAATGTGTGTGACAACTACTCGAACACCAGACTATGAGACTGTGAATCGTTATAACAAAGAACTCTAGCTTACCTAGAAAACATTCAATCAGCAACAAATTCAGAAAACTTCTTTCCTCCAGCAAGCAAATTGAAAAAAGTGGAAAAAGTGCCGAGGGGAATGTCGAAAAGTGCTTTGATATGTCTCCCGTCCTTGCATTCTACTTCATATCGATCGTTATTCATCTAGTCGGTTCGAAAGTAGTCATCAGTCAGACTCATTTTCTTCTCTGCAATGTCTGTCAGTCAATAAATCTGGGGGTGTCGGGTATGTAATGGCACAATCAGGGATTGCATCATATCCATTGAGCTCATTGCTAGTGGAAATAGGCCGTGACAGACGTCCCGTTGTCACTGAGGCCTGTTGGAATGATCTTGCAGGATGAGCGGATAGGAAATATATGACGCCTCAAGTTTGAACAACTGAATGGATCGCCATCACGTTGTGGGCGGCGTTTGTCCCACGAGAAGATGATGAGTCTCTTCAAACCCAAACACCAAATCCTATATAATTAGCAGATATCAGTAATATTTCTACATTGAAATATTCGACAACGATGCAGATGGTTATTTAGAGTAAGCACCGAGAAATACACAACATACAGTGCTATCACATCAAATGCTAAAAAAAGGAATCCCAGTGATCACTTGTTTTTTAGTATCCAGAACCCATTGACGAGCCATCCAAGTCCACAGCTGGATGAACCATATAGTAGACGCGAACATTATCAGTCTCTGAAGGTATGGACGACTGTTGTGCATCTGATGATAGGAGGGAATCTTGTACGTCACCTCTGGCTTCGATAAGAAACGCATCCTAGTAAATGGCAAATCATTACTGAGAAATTTCACATTCAAGCGAGATGATGCAAACCTTAACCATTTTCCTCAACACTTTTGTGACCATCTCCTTCTCATACTCCAACTGCTCGACATCATAAATCTGATCCTCTTTCGATTCAAGATACCAATCAATTAAATCATCCTTATCAACACCCCTCCCAGTCTCCCTCTCCTTTTCTGACAAGTGTAGAATAATCAGACTCTTGAGTGTTTGGTATTGGTCATGTGAAATCTTCATGCGTGGTCTCAGCATCGGTTGCTCTGGCGCAGGGGCACGTTCAGTACCAGGAGCTCGAGAGGATGATTCTACCGCTGGCTGCACAGTGTTTCCGTTGATGACTACGCCGTCAAGGGGCATCGAGCTCTCATCCATCATTGCTGAAGACATCTGCACATCCTGACTTTCGTCTGCAGTCTGATTGTCTGGTCGATCTCCCTCGAGCACCTCTTCATCAAACTCAATATCATCTTGTTCGACATGAATGATAGATTGGCGAAGAAGAGTATAGGCTTCACGGACGAAGGCGGGAGTGATCTATAGCGGAGCTTCAATAGACTATTCAGATCGTTTTGTATCTCAACCTACGTCGTTCGTGCAATTTGCTCTTGCGATAGCCTCGCTGAGACGAATCATACTCTCCAGTTGACGTACGGTGATCCTATATGAATTTCTGCCGGTTCCCGAAGTATCATCCTGCCGCAAACTTCGATACTTCTCCACAAGGACATTGGCAGCTTCTGGCGTGAGCTACCGCCAGTGTCAGCTATACGTACAAAAATTCAGCTCGGGAGATATTCACCTTGGGATTGAACGTTCTAGCATACCGGATATATCGTTGCAGGGTTTCTGTGCTAAACTCAGGATTGATTGCATCATCCTGAAACCTATGGACATTCACAATGTGCTTTGCGATATGCAAATCCGTTTTCTCATCACACTCATCTAACACAACGAAAAACAGGTCGAATCTACTCATGATGGGCGCACTCATCTGCACATTTGCACGGAGAGACTTCTTCTTGTCATATCGCCCACCGCTGGGATTTGCAGCAGCGAGGATAGACGTTCGAGCATTTAAGGTGGCGTGAATACCAGCTTTAGCTATGGAAATGGTCTGCTGCTCCATTGCCTCGTGAATAGCGACTTGATCTGAGATATCCATCTTGTCAAATTCGTCGATGGCACAGATGCCATTATCGGCGAGCATTAGAGCCCCAGCCTCTATTGTGAAATCGCCTGTTTCTTCATCTTTGACAACGGCAGCCGTTAGGCCAGCAGCCGAAGATGCTTTACCGGATGTATATACTGCTCGAGGTAAGAACGAGCAAACGTATCTTAAAACGACAGGTCAAAATAGTCAGTGATCAGGGAGTATTCAAATGCAAAATTATAACTTACTTGAGGAACTGGGATTTTGAGGTTGAAGGATCGCCGACGATACAAATGTTAATGTCCCCACGAAGATGCATGCCTTCTGGCGTTTGCTTGTGCACACCTCCCATGAGCTGTAGTAGGATACCCTTCTTGACAATCTCGTGGCCATATACAGTAGGTGCAATGGATTCTACTAGTCGAGAGTAGATGTGCTCGGAATCAATCATGGTTTTCAATTCCTCAAATTCTGGTTCAGTCAGGGATTGAATGAAGGCAAGGCCAATGTCATCCCCATATTCTTCTTCACCGCGAACATTGGTGCCAATCTACATGAAATCAGTGCACGCCAACTTGCCTCGAAAAAGCTAATCAACTTACTCGCCCATCGGCATCGTGCACCATGCAAGCCAAAAAAGCAGTTTTATACTGTAAATCGCGAACACCCAAACTTTTCAAGCCTGTTACCCCACTCCCACCGGCACCTGCGGCTGCGCTACTTCTAAAAGCTTCTCGTTGGATTTCAGCTTTGTTGCCCCCGGGCAAACCAAGTTGGCTAACATCTGGTATGACAATAAAGGTGCCAGTAAAGACACACTTATCTCCGGCCTTGGCACGTTCAACTATCTCACCACGTAAGATCACATCTAGTGAACGAGGCATCGAACCTGTCGGGATTTCAGAAGGGTTTTCTTGAATACGGACTTTTTGCCAGTCAGTAAACTTGGATGAATCTATTTGCAACTGCCATGCAACTCGATTTCCACAGGTAGGATTCGGACACAGAGAGGGCTGAAGGATCTGAGGGCAAGGAACACCGAGCAGAATTCGGGAACGTACCTCGGTATATTTGAACTGTTGCTCAACATCGTTCACTGTGCCATTACATATCTCACAAGTGAAGCTGCCGTACAGCAACTCAGGTCGGACTTCACTCGTGCGCGTTACTGTCCCACTGATACTCATGAGAGTCCCAATCTTCTCTGTACGAAGGTCACGGATACCAGAGACTAAAGGAAGGTGATAAAATGCGACATTAAATTCCCGCGATTGAAGATTTGCAGAGTCTGTGGTTGCAGCAGTCGGGTTGATTTTCAGATAGTCTGGCTCATGTTCTGCGACAAGATTCCAAAGAGCTCTTCGCAGGAAGGGTAAGAATCGGTAGTACTGTTTTTGGATGGCATCAGCGAGGACATCATCACTCTGCAGAAGATGGCCGAAGTCGACATAAAGTGTGGTCAACTCGTACTCCCGCATTGTGTGAATTTGATCGATGTATATGTGCTCGCCCATAGGCTCGTCTTGTAACATCTCATCAGCACTGGGTGTAGGCGCAAGATCAACTGCCTCAGTGAATCTACATGATCATTCAGGGTGCATTGCATATCGTCGGTACAGATAACGCACGTCCTTAAGAAATTCTCAAAAGTGTCTGCTACGCTCTCTCCAACAGCGTCCTTTACTAAGGGTATATCTGAGTTCTGTATCTTTGGTCTTTTCTTTCTCTTGGCTTTCACAGTCCCGTGAGCTTCAGACGGGACATCATCAAGAGTCAAGGCATCTGTTGTTCGCCGCTGTAGGGTCTGCGTGCGAGGTAGTGAGTCTGGTTCAGATGCAGCACTTATAGGAAGCGAGAGTTCGAACGGCGGCGGTGAAGAGAGTTGATCAGAGTTCATGGGAGAGGTAATTCTAGACGACGCGTTAATTACAGAAAATTGGACCTGTTTAAGGGTAGGCCCAACCGCGACGATATGTCCACGTGATTCATAGTAATATGTCGTCACGAATTATAGATTATCTCCGTATTTCACAATGCACGATCTTGACGCCCTTGACCCTGCCCATGTCGCTGACGTGCTTTCAAGGCCTCCGTTTGTGCATATACCAGGTGTTATTAATTCTCGTGACCTTGGCTTATATCCCTCTGTCATTTTCCCGGGTAAAATAACCAAACCCAAGCATCTGTACCGCTCTGCAGAAATTTCTAGAATTTCGCCGGAGGGTCCGTCTACTGGTAAAACTAGTCGTTGTAGCATTCAGCTGATTATACTACTAGGAAAGGAGCTGTTCAAAGAGTTGAACATTACCAAAGTCTTTGATTTACGTTCCGACACAGAGATTCGGAAGTACAATGCCCCTCCCCCTAAAATTGACGGTGTCGAGATTATCCATGTACCCGTATTTGAGACCGCAGATTACAGTCCAGAGACGATGGCCAAGTAAGTAAGTTGTGCTCTCTTCTTCCACCCAACGTCATCAATGCTCATATACTCCAACGTGACCCACATAGAAGATTCCAACTCTATGCAAGTGGCAAGATTGAGGTAAATTAATACATCTTACCTTTATTTCCGAATACTTACAGTTTATTTCCACCAGGCCTTCATGGAACTATATTCACAGATTCTTGATCATGGCGGTCCCGCATTTGCTATCATTCTTCGACATGTGAGGGATAAGCCAAATGAAGGGTGCCTCTTTCACTGCACAGCTGGGAAAGATAGGACAGGCATCATTGCAGCCATCTTGCTTAAGGTAAAATCCTTGTTTGAAATATAAACCTCCAATATTGACCGGTTAAAGCTTGCGGGCGTGGATGACGAGTCAGTAGCCGAGGATTATGCGCTGACACGTGTAGGCCGTGAGCCAGCTCGTGAAATGATATTGGCACGTCTTTCCAAGGAACCCCTATTCGCTTCGAACAGCGAAGCTGCGCTGAACTTGTTTACTTGTCGGTAAGTAGTCAAACATCCAGATCTAGAGCGTGCTCATCGTAGCCAAAGGCATAATACAATGACAGCTTTCCTGAAACTTGTAGAGGAGAAATATCACGGTGTTGAAGCCTACGTCAAAAAATACGTTAATCTTGATGATGACGACATAGCTTCTATACGTGAGAATATTCTCGTCCCCAGCGGTTCCCATCTCTAGTAGCGCTTGTCTTTTGGCAATATAGTGATACCTTGCTTGAGACAGCTTAGTGTTACAAATTCCAGTAGCAGGAGTGCAGTGGTTTTTCCAACCTCCAACCTCCAACTACTCATCCGAATTTGATGAGTGAAAGATAGACGGATCCACCGTAGCAGAGATATGATAGGAAACACACATAGGAAACCAGTCATAAACGTATCACCGACTATCACTATCGAGTAACCAGTCTGTATCAAATCTTTTTCTCACTTGTTGGTCTACGAGCATTTACGCCTCGTTGCGCCTGCAGTCCACTCGTCACACCTCCGAGCACCGACTGTCCAGCATGAGTTCCCAGTGCAGAAGTAGTACTACTTCCGTTCTCAGCCATACCAGCAGCTTGCCCTGTAACATTCCCAGTACTTAGACCACTGGTAACCCTAGCTTTAGGATTCAATGGTGAAAGTGCTCCGCCCCTCCCACTGGGCATAGGTGACTCGCCCGTCGCCCTTCTCCTCATACTAGGACGAAGCACAACTGCGGGTCTCGCAAGACCTGTCCTATTGTCCCCCACAATCTCCCTCTGATTCAATTGTAAACCACTCAAATCGAGATCACGATCACGATCAAAGTAACCTGGCGTAGAAGCATTGTCGCCTTCTCCTATCGCTTGTCGACGAGCCTTCTCATGCCGCATTTGAGTAGATCGGAAATGTGTCAAAAGTTCTTGCCATTTGATCTCATCACGTCCGATTCTGGAACGTGTCGAAGATACATTCGGAGCCGACTTGGGGGCAATGTGGAGGAATCCCGTAGAGTTTACGGCATTGAGACGATTTCGAAGCGACACGAAGGCTGAACTTTGTGGGAGTAGCATGAGGATACCATAGAGACACTTGAAGAGATAAGGATGTCTCTCTGGCTCGAGAAGTTGCAGCCGAATGTCTGATGTCTTTTGAGCAAGAAAGTCGTTTTCGAGGAAGAGACGAACGTACAAGTGAACACAGGTGACTCAATCAACTGAACAAGTTTATCGAGTTGGACAAGCATCTGCACAGTAACTTCGAGGTCAGCACTAAACAATCAATTAGAAGATGTAGACCCACAAGTAGAAGTACGAAGGCTTACAAGATGTATAAAAGATTTGATGCATGCTCGTATGCTTGTGCCATCAGACAAAGAGCAAAAAGAGACACTGCATTATGGCACCAAGATCGGTATAGTGTCGTGAACAATGCCTGCCCGTCTTGCTATTCTGTGGGTGAGAAAAGAATTGTGTGGAGATGGGGGAAGCATACTCGAGTCTCAAGGCTTTTGAGTCTTCGTCGAAAGTCGGTGAGCTCAGATGAGGTAATGAGGATCACATTCAATTTCTGTACAATGACACTTGCGAACTCCAAATCCTGAGAACAATGTCACTGATCTATAGGGAATAACAGGCAACAGCACATCTTACCTCTTCTTTTTCAATAATCTCGGCAAATGTCCGATATATCTTCTCCGTATTCATGTGCACACAAAGTTGTCGGACAATGAGGCTGCCTCTCGTTTCCAACAGTCTCCTGTCAGTACTAAATAGCTCCAAGAGGTTATGCATAAATGCTTTAAAGTAGCCTTCTTCCGATAGAGACGAGATCTGGGCAATCAGTTGGAGATCATGTTTAATGACCTGTCCAAGTCGTTGAATATATTGACATATTAACAATTTTCTGAGCTGAAGTATACCTCTTCGGAGTTGTCATTTAATGTTTTGAGTAATGCTGGGAAAGTCCCATCGTCCAGATTCAGAATCTGCCCAGCATCAACAAGGTCAGCCTGACAGACATTCAAGACCGTATACCTTCTTAGGAGCCTTATTGTGTAGCATAATCAGCCAGTTCAGTGTTGTAACCCTCGTCTCTTCCCATTCGCTTAGGAACTGGATAGTCAATTCATTCACAGTTGCTTGATAATCAAATGGATCTTCTTCCAATGTCTGATTCTGCGATAGTTTCTCCCCAACCTGCTGTTGCTGGCCGTTCACGCTTGCATTTGAGAAAGGCGAAGGAGGTCTTGAGGATGTAACTGGTTGGGGTATTGCAGCCTCTGGGGATACACTTGCCTTGACTGTACTATTTGAAGTAGTACTAGGGGCCGAAACAGTCGCAGAAGCTGTTATATGAGTCGTACTTGGTGTTGGTGAACGAGGTACTGGTATACGGGTAAGTAGAAGTGGTGCATTGATTTTCTCGTTTCGAGTTGACACTGTGGCTGTTGTCATGACTGAAGATGCCTTCTGAACTCGATCTGTGGGTGAAGGTAGTGACTTTATCACATCGTATAACAGTTTGTTGGTTTTGTTCGCAACAGTTTGTATCATGGGAACATGGTGAGCAAGATTTGGAAGGATACAAGGTATTAGTCGGGGAGTAAAAGGAACCATGACTTCGTGAGCCCACGTCAGGAATTCTGCCATCCATCTGAGAGCTGTCGACTGATGGATTTCATCATCTACGGGACAAAGATCGATAATGCAGTCATATTCAAAAATTTATGAAACCTACGTTCATTGTCGAGCTGCTGGATGAGGATTTTAATTATAGCTGCAAAATCTATTCGAACACCTTGTCCCGGTATCCATACTTGATTGCTCGAATGTGAGTGGGAGTTTTTTTTTCGTAGAACATCAATTCACACCTCCATTTCCTCTATCATACTGATCTGGCGATGCCTGCGTCATGTCCTGGCCAATCACATCCTCCTCTGGTGGGGAAAAGGTATCCACAGCAGAACTATCATTTCCTTCTGTCATGGTAAGCTGCCTGGATTCCATGCTATCATTACGGAGATGGCCATTTTCCGGCTTGCGTATAGACCCATTTTCGTCCAGATGACGAGCAACATAGGTGACATCACGAATTTCCCTCAAGAAGTCCGCTAGCAAATTCTCAGTGGCAATCCGCACATCCTCAATAGGATCCGAAAGGTATTTTCTGGGACGATTAGAAATGAAACATGAAAAAAATAGACTGCTTACAGAAGCCCATCCAGGAACTCGGGTAAAAATGTGACTAATTCCAACTCTGGCACACTGTCTAACACAGTAATCCACGACACGAGATAACTCCTCGTAAATGGACTGAGGACGTAAATTCGCTCCTTTAGTAAATGGATGAAATGTGCAAGGGAGAAAGCTTTCCGCGGTTCTTGGTCGTTTTCTAAAGGTAGATCGACCAGGACGCCTTGCATCGCCTCCCTCTCATTCCTGACACGCTCTGTCTCCGGATATAGTGGGACATAGTATGCAGCCGACTCTGCAACGATATCCTTCAGGAGCCTATCGAGCAATTCCGCACCATTCTTGACGGAGAGTTCGGAATCGGCAGCGAGCTATGTTGAGACCTGCTTTAACTGGCGCACCAACCACATGCACTTACACTCACCTTGCTCAGTGCATCAAATATATCGTTAAAGTAAACTAGAATCTCTCCCTTTGACACTTTGGCAATGTTGTACAAGCACTCTGCTGAGAAATAACGGATCTTGTTCTCTGGATCCACGAAACAGTCGAGGAGTGGCCCGACGAATTTATCCATATACGGTGCAATATCGACACCCAGAGCAATAGCCGTCCCCGCTAGTCCAATAAGCCCACCATTTCGGACATGCAGTGCATTAGTGTTGTTGCTAAACATGTCCACCAACTGATCGATAATTGTACCAATGCGCTCTCGGCCTCCAGCTTGGTGACATTCTCGGACTTGCCTGGAGGGTATTTAGTTCATATACAAGGAAAGAAACGAATCATGAAGCTTACTTCTCCAGCTCTAGAGCGGCAGCCTTTCGCTTCTCGTATATTTTGTCGACAAGCTGTCTAGAGACTCCGGCGTCTGCGTGCAGAGTCGGTGGTTATTTTAACCATTGATTAGTTCCACGCACAACACACCCATTGATGGTTGACAAAGCGTTAAACAGGGGATATCATACAAGAAACAATATGTTGAGCAGGTCGAGAATAAACCGAAGTTGCATCAACTCATCACACGTCACCGATCACACCTTCCGGTCTCGAAATAGCTCAAGTCGATATATACAATTAAATATTAAGATTATCGGAAAGACAGATTCAATCACTATTTCTTTCCCGGTAAATCGAAACTAGTGTAACAGCGTCACAAACTTAGAGAGACATTTTTTAGCTTTCGAAAAATCGCCGCGAAAAGTACTTATGGATATCGCAGGCAGTTGTTCAAAGCTGAAGCCATCCCACTCACTCAAATCACATCAAATGGTAGCTAGCATGTTACAAAATAAGCAAAGAATGATCACGATACATCGGGTCAACAACTAGAAACATTATTACGGGGCTATCTAAAAATCAGGCAACCATGCTTACTTGGTCCAACACGTTCAAAGACTTAGGTCCCAGGATATCCCAAATCAAGAAACGATTCAAAGAGGGATGAGGACACACAACTACATTGAAACCCGGCACTGCAACAAGCCTGTG
>Ga0153980_1000818_pt1 | contig 13644 bp, 12 predicted proteins | sample TSGA064MetaG_FD_104722 | JGI IMG/M metagenome (GOLD analysis project Ga0153980, IMG submission 104722) | Attine ant fungus gardens microbial communities from Georgia, USA - TSGA064 MetaG | ecosystem: Host-associated > Fungi > Mycelium > Unclassified | place: USA: Georgia, Magnolia Springs State... | reverse complement strand
TGGACGTACGCGGGCCGGACGATCGCGCGCTGGCAGAGTTGTTGTCGGCACTGCTGACCCAGGCCGAGGCGATAGCGCTGCGGCGCGGCTTAAGCTTTAGCGCCGAAGAGTATTACCAGATCCCGGCCACGCGCTGCGATGAAAAACTCCAGGCCGTGCTGAGCCAGGCGGTTGCACAGGTGCAGGGACGTTCGCTTTCACTGCCGAGCGGTGCAGGCCATGACGCTATCGCCATAGCGGAACGCTGGCCGGTCGGCATGCTGTTTGTACGCTGCGATCGCGGTATCAGTCATCATCCCGCAGAGTCGGTGCAGGCGGCAGACGTAGCGACAGCGGTGCGTGCTTATGCACAAGCCGTGAATGATGTCGCAACCTCATGGCCATCTGGTGGGAGCCTGCCATGACGCCCGAACAATTTAACCAGGCTACGGCTGATGAAGCCTGCAGGCTGATTGCGCACTGCGTTGCGCTGGAAAGCTGGATTAAGGCGCTGGTGGCCGCACGTCCTTTTTCCTCGCTGGAGGACCTGCTGCAAACCGGCGACAGGCTGGCACGCGGCTGGGATGAACGGGCATTGAGCCAGGCGCTTGCCGCGCATCCGCGTATCGGTGAAAAAGCGCAGGGCAACGGCAAAGAGGCCAGGCTGTCGACCAGCGAACAGGGCAGCGTAAAGCATGCCGACGACGAACTTAAAGAAGCGCTACGCCTGGGCAATGTTGCTTACGAGCAACGTTTTGGCCGGGTCTTTTTAATCCGCGCCAAAGGGCGAAGCGGCGAGGAAATGCTGGCGGAACTGCATCGCCGACTGGGCAACGATCCGCAGCGCGAGCGGCAGGAAGCGCTGGATCAGCTGCGGGAAATTACGCTGCTGCGGCTGCGTGACACTTTTCAGTAAAGGAGAGCGCTTAATGAGCACCATTACTACCCATATTCTGGATACCGCGCTGGGCAAACCGGCGATTGGCGTCGCCGTCTCGCTGGAGCAGAACAGCAGCCAGGGCTGGCTGCCGATAGCGCAGGGCGACACTGATGCAGATGGCAGAATTAAGGATCTCACGCCTGAACCTCTGGCACCTGGTCATTATCGTCTGATTGCCGAAATTGGCGACTATTTCGCCGCTGAAGGCCGTGATGCGCTCTATGTCAGCGCGCAGATCGACTTTGTGCTGGCGGCCACAGGTAGCCACTATCACCTGCCTTTTTTGATTTCGCCGTGGTCGTGGTCGACCTATCGCGGCAGCTGATTTTCTCCGCAAAATACGCTCTTTCGGAAAAAGTTAAAGGCCGTTTCAGCACTATCCATGAGCTAAGCAGCAAAGGGTGAAATTATGGTCAGGCCAGAAGATACGCGTTATCCGGCAGGCAAATCCTTTGCCTGGGGTTTGCAGCATGTGCTGACGATGTATGGCGGTATCATCGCGCCGCCGCTGATTATCGGTTCGGCGGCCGGACTGACGGCGGTACAGCTTGGTATGCTGGTTACGGCGGCGCTGTTTGTCAGCGGTTGCGCCACGCTGCTACAGGCGCTGGGCGTTCCGGGGTTCGGCGCCCGTCTGCCGCTGGTACAGGGCGTTTCCTTTGCGGGTGTTGCCACCATGGTGACGCTGGTGACCAACGGCGGCGGTCTGCCAATGGTGTTTGGTGCGGTTATCGCCTCGTCGCTTATCGGCCTGCTGATTGCGCCGCTGTTTGCCCATATCATCCGTTTTTTCCCACCGGTGGTAACCGGCACCGTGATCACCGTGATTGGCCTGTCGCTGATGCCCGTCGCCGCACGCTGGGCAATGGGCGGTAATCCTCACGCGCCTGAATGGGGATCGCCCGGCAATATAGGGCTGGCGGCACTGACGCTATGCCTGGTGCTGCTGTTTAATCGGTTAGGCAATGCGGCGATAAAAAGGCTGGCCGTGCTGGCGGCGATGGCTTTCGGCACGCTGTTTGCGTTTGCCAACGGAAACGTAGATTTTTCCGGCGTGCTGCACGGCAAGGTAGTGGCGCTGCCTGGCGTGCTTAGCTTTGGGCCACCGGTTTTCGACGTGGCGGCCATTCTGTCGATGACGCTGATTGTGCTGGTGCTGCTCACCGAAACCACCGCCGGCCTGATCGCGATTGGCGAAATTGTGGGCACGGAAGTTGACGGTAAACGTATAGCCAGCGGGCTGCGGGCGGATATGCTTACCAGCGCGCTGTCGCCGCTGTTTAACTCGTTTCCCCAGAGCGCTTTTGCCCAGAATATTGGCCTGGTTGCGATTACCGGAATTAAAAGCCGCTATGTGGTGGCTGCGGGCGGCATCATTCTGGTTGTGCTGGGCTGCTTACCCGTGTTGGGACGTCTGATAGCAGCCGTGCCCGCACCTGTTCTGGGCGGTGCTGGCGTGGTGCTGTTCGGCACGGTTGCGGCATCCGGCATCCGTACGCTGGCAAAGGTAGATTACAAAGACAATATGAATCTGGTGGTGGTCGCCACCGCTATCGCTTTTGGCATGATCCCGATCGTGATGCCCACATTTTACGACCAGTTTCCGGGGTGGGTCAGAACGATTTTCCATTCCGGCATCAGCGCAGCCTGCCTGGTTTCCGTAGCGCTGAATGTGGTGTTTAACAGTTCAGGAAAAATAAATGCGCTGGCGCTAAAAGAGACAGAATAAAGAAAAGTAGGGTTATATCAGGATCGTTCACGGCCAGCATACGCGTTCAGCGACGTATGCCGGCACGGGTGTTCAGACGCCTTTTTTAGCTGCTAAAAGCGAAAATCATCCGCATCGCGCCACGCCGGAAAACGTTCCCGATACTGCTGTAGCGCCGTCAATGACAGTTCTGCATCAAGTACGGCGGGCTGATGCGGTTCGCCAGCCGCCAGAACTTCACCTTGCGGGCTGATAATCCGGCTGTCACCGCTGTAGCGATGGCCGTTGGCATCCGTGCCAACCCGATTGCAGCCGGCAACATAAGCCTGATTTTCAATTGCTCGCGCCAGCAGCAGCGCCTGCCAGTGCGCGGCGCGCGCTTCCGGCCAGTTAGCGACGTAAAGCGCCAGATCGTAGTCGTTGCGATTGCGCGAAAACACCGGAAAGCGCAGGTCATAACAGATCTGCGGCAGAACACGCCAGCCGCGGAAGAGGATAATTTCCCGCCGATCGCCCGCCAGATAGTGATGATGTTCATCGGCCATCCGAAACAGATGGCGTTTGTCGTAGCGATGCACGGTACCGTCCGGTTCAACCAGCAGAAAACGGTTAACCGCGCCGCTATCGGTTTGAATCGCCACGCTGCCGCCAATCATAGCGTCGGCGGCAGCCGCTTTTTCCCGTAGCCACGCAATCACGCGCTCTTCCGGCAGCGAGCTTTTTGCCGCTTCCATAGCAAAGCCGGTCGTGAACATTTCTGGCAGCACGATAAGATCGCGCCCCGTCAAGGTTGCCAGCAGCCCGTCAAAAAAACGCAGGTTAGCTTCGCCATCCATCCAGACCAGCGGCTGCTGTAACAGGCTCAGGTTCAGAGTTGACACAGGCGCTCCGCTGCCGCATCCAGCGTGGCTTCCTGCTTGGCAAAGCACAGGCGGATCAGTTTATGAGGAAATGGCCCGGCGCAGAAAACCGATAGCGGGATTGCCGCCACGCCAGCCTCTTTGGTCAGCCACTGGCAGAAGGCAACGTCGTCCAGCTCAGAAATAGCGCTGTAGTCGGCCAGCAAAAAATAGGTGCCTTCACACGGCAAAATTTTCAGTCGGCTTTTCGCCAGCGCCTGGACGAAACGATCGCGGCGCGCCTGGTAAAAAGCAGGCAGCTCGCGATAGTGCTGCGGCTCGGCATTCAGCATATCGGCCAGCGCCAGTTGGGCAGGCGTGTTAACAGCAAAGGTAAGGTACTGATGAACTTTGCGCACTTCCGCCGTCAGTGCCGCTGGCGCGACGCAGTAACCCACCTTCCAGCCGGTCATGTGGAAGGTTTTGCCAAAGGATGAGACGGCGATCGCGCGCTCACGCAGCTGTGGATGCGCCAGCACGCTGGCATGGCCTTCCTTTGCAAAACAGATGTGCTCATAAACTTCGTCGCTCAGCACATAAATTTCCTGCGCTTTTATCGCCTGCCACAGCGCGGCAAAGTCGCTTTTTTGCCAGACGGTTGCGGAAGGGTTGTGCGGCGTATTCAGAATCACTAAGCGGGTACGCGCAGAAAGCAGCGCGGCAAATTCCTGCCAGTCGACGGAAAATGCTGGCGGCTGCAGGGCCATGCGCTTCATTACGCCGCCAGCCAGCGTCACGGCTGGCGCATAGCTGTCGTAGCTGGGATCGAAGCAGATAACCTCATCGCCCGGGCGAACCAGCGCGGTAATGGCAGCATAGAGCGCTTCGGTCGCGCCTGCCGTTACCGTAATTTCGCTGTTGGCATCTGGACGATGTCCATATAGCTCCGCTGTTTTAGCCGCGATTGCCTCGCGCAACGGCTGTACGCCGGTCATTGGTGCGTACTGATTGGCTCCGGCGTTCACGTGATGCGCCAGCCGCGCCTTCAGGTAGTCTGGCCCGTCGAAATCCGGAAAGCCTTGGGAAAGGTTAATGGCGTTATGCTGCTGCGCCAGCGCGCTCATCTGCGTAAAAATGGTGGTGCCAAGAGCAGGAAGCTTGCTCTCGGGCGAAATCGACATCTGGCTCATTATCAGTCACCCTTGCGGAACGTTATTTGTGAGGTATCAGACCGTTGCCGCCACTATACCGTCAGTGCTAGTATTTGGCAATCAAGACGCTTAGACGTCTAAACGCTAACGCTATGCCGCGCTAAACGGCTAAAAAGGAAGGCTATGACAACGTCGCAGTTAGAGCAGTTAGTGGCGGCCTGCCACTGGATTGGTGCGAAAGGTTGGGCTCCCGCCACAGGCGGCAATATGTCGGTGCGCCAGGATGATAAGTTTTGCCTGCTTAGCGAGTCCGGTAAAGATAAAGGCGCGCTAACCCGCGATGACTTTATTCAGGTTGAGATTGCCAACAACAACGTTCCTTCCGGCCGCAAACCTTCTGCCGAGACGGGATTACACACGCTTATCTATCGGCTGTTTCCCGACGCGGGCGCGGTGCTACATACCCATACGGTCAACTCGACCGTGTTGTCGAGAGTTGAGAAGAGCGCCGCATTAACGCTGCAAGGTTATGAAATGCAGAAGACGCTGGCCGGGCAAAACTCGCATCTTGATAGCGTCTCTGTTGCGCTGTTTGACAACGATCAGGATATTGAGGCGCTGGCAGGACGTATTGAACGCTTTGCTGCCGCTCAGCCGCTGCGCTACGCTTTTCTCTTGCGCGGGCATGGGCTGACCTGTTGGGGGCGTGACGTTAATGAAGCGCGTCGCCATCTTGAAGGACTGGAATTCCTGTTCCAGTGTGAATTACAACGTCGGCTTCTGGAGGCCAAATGATCCGCGCCATTGTCACCGATATCGAAGGCACCACCAGCGATATTCGCTTCGTGCATAACGTGCTTTTTCCTTACGCACGTGAAAACCTGGCGGCCTTTATCGCTGCTTTCCAGCACCGGGAAGATGTTGCCGCGGCGCTAAACGACCTGCGCGACGAGATTGCCCAGCCACAGGCCACCATTGAAGACTTAATTACCGTACTGTTTCAGTTTATGGATGAAGACCGTAAATCTACGTCGCTAAAAGCCTTGCAGGGCATGATCTGGCGTGACGGCTATCTTAACGGAAGCTTTACCGGGCATCTCTATCCTGACGTCTTGCCCGCGCTACAGGCCTGGCAGGGGCAGGGCATTCAGCTTTACGTTTATTCATCCGGCTCAGTAGCTGCGCAGAAATTGTTATTTGGCTACAGCGATAAGGGTGATATCACGTCGCTATTCAGCGGCTATTTTGACACGCGCGTGGGCGCCAAACGCGAAACGGCTTCCTACCAGAATATTGCTGCCGATATCGGCCTGGCTGGCCACGAGCTGCTGTTTTTATCGGATATACATCAGGAGCTGGATGCCGCGCAGGAAGCAGGATGGCAGACCATCCAGCTTATTCGTGACGCCGCGGACGACGGCAGTCGTCATCGTCAGGTCAACCGTTTTGACGCTATTAACCTGGAGCAGTTTCTATGAGCGCACTGACTATTTTTACCGAGAGCGAAGCAGCTACGCCCGTCTGGCAGAGCCGCGATGCTGAAGAGATCCGCCAGAAGCTGAACAGTAAAAACGTCCGATTTGAACGCTGGCAGGCGGATCGCGATCTGGGTAGTAATCCCGAACCGGAAACGGTTATCAAGGCTTATCAGCACGCTATCGATCGGCTGGTAGCGGAAAAAGGCTACCAAAGCTGGGACGTTATCAGCATGCGCGCGGACAATCCGCAGAAACAGACGCTGCGTGAAAAGTTTCTTTCCGAGCATACGCATGGCGAAGACGAAGTGCGTTTTTTTGTGGAAGGCGCAGGTCTTTTTTGCCTGCACCTGGATGGCCATATTTATCAGATCCTTTGTGAGAAGAACGATTTAATTTCCGTCCCGGCAGGGACGCCGCACTGGTTTGATATGGGCTCTTCACCGCACTTTACTGCGATTCGCATCTTTGATAATCAGGAAGGCTGGATCGCTAACTTCACCGGCGACAGCATTGCGGATGCCTATCCACGCCTGCCGTAAATCCTGGCTTAGTCGGCCAGAGAGGGACACAGGTAACAACATTGGCGAGCTCCCGGCTGGCTATGCTAACAATGCCGGGAGAGCTAAAAAACGCGTCAATTTTATTTTCGAAACGGGCGCGCCGGGAAAATATCCGCCCCGGCGTCAAAAAAGCGTTACCGAAAAAAGGCGCTGGTTCAGCAAGGAAATTCAACAGGCTCTTGCATCCTTCAGACAGAATGACTAACAATAAATCAGCTCTGTTAGTAAAAAGGCATAATTTAGCTGGGTTATGTTACGTCTTTCGCAGGTGAATTTATTTAAATTATATTATTGAGCTGCACTTTAATTCTTCGAAAAGATTTCCTGTTTTTTAATTTTCACTGCCTGTTTGTTTTTTATTAGCGTTATTTCCAGTAAGGTTGATTATTTTAAGAATTTATATTTTATTAATCTTGATGGTAAAGCGAGTTTTATTTTTTTTCTTTGTAATTTAATGTAAAGTGAATTGATGTGCTTCCTGCTTGCGTCAATTATATTTCGCCATCAAAATAGAACTATTTTTCAGGTGATGGCTGCCTCAGGGATTTTATTATTTAAAAGGAGTTAAAATGAAAGAATTAACCAATATCGAATGTGACGAAGTAAGTGGCGGGTTCTATGACATAGGCATAGGTCTGGGAATCGGCGCGGTGGCCATAGGCTGCCTGGCTGTCTGCGTGGTGGGGTTTAATGCTATTGCTGCCGGTGTAGTGGGGGTTGGGGCTGTCGGCGTTGTTGGCGCTGTCGGTGTTATCGGTGCGGCTGGCATTGCCGTTGCTGGTGCTATTGCTGCTGGTGCCGTTGTCGTCGGTGTGACTGCCGCAGCCCTGTATACGGGCGTCGTCGTAGGGCGTACTGGCCTGATGACTATTGCTGCTCTGACAGGCATAGCTTACTCTTCAGCAAAATCAGATTCAGCAAACCCGGAAGTTGCGTCTTAAAATATAGCAAACTCTGCGCTGCTTTAAGCTAGCCTGTTAAGGTTGTGCGCGCTGCTACCCGTCTGATAGCAGCGCATTTGCCTGAAATCTTCCCTTCTTTTTCCCCTCACGGATTTTAATAATTTTCCGATCGGCCGCATAAATTCTAATCCCGTCATTTTTATAGTGGCGCTGGAGTTAACCCGTGGTTAACCTGTCTGCGTTTTGTATGCACAGACCTGAGGGACTTATTATGAATAATGCACCAATCCGCCTGGCTATCGTGGGCGCGCCGGGACGTATGGGGCGTCAGCTGATTCAGGCTGCCCACGAGGCGGAGGGCGTCTGCCTGGGCGCTGCGCTGGCGCGTGAGGGATCTTCACTGTTGGGTACGGATGCGGGTGAGCTGGCAGGCATCGGTCAGGTGGGGATTAAAATCAGCGATAAGCTGGTTGCCGATGACTTTGACGTGCTGATCGATTTTACCCGGCCAGAAGGCACGCTGGACTATCTGGCTTTCTGCCGTCAGCATCAAAAAGCGATGATTATTGGTACCACGGGGTTTGACGAGGCCGGAAAAGCGGCAATCAAAGCGGCGGCAGAAGAGATTGCTATTGTGTTTGCCGCCAACTTTAGCGTCGGCGTCAATCTGGTGCTAAAACTACTGGAAAAAGCCGCTCAGGTAATGGGCGACTATGCGGATATCGAAATAACCGAAGCGCACCACCGCCATAAAGTTGATGCGCCTTCCGGCACCGCGCTGGCAATGGGTGAGGCCATTGCGGACGCCATGGACTGGGATCTTAATGAGCATGCCGTCTATAGCCGTGAAGGCCACACCGGCGAACGCAAGCCGCAGACAATTGGTTTTGCCACCGTTCGTGCTGGCGATATCGTTGGCGAGCACACGGCAATGTTTGCAGATATTGGGGAACGTGTAGAGATAACGCACAAGGCCTCAAGCCGCATGACCTTTGCAAAAGGCGCAGTTAAAGCGTCTGAATGGGTTTTTGATCGTAAAAAAGGTCTCTTCGATATGCGTGACGTGCTTAATCTGGATAAGATTTAGTAAAAAATAATTATTCATCTCTTTGATTTTAAGGGTGTTTATTGGCACCCTTTTCATAAATATATGCTATTTGTATATTTTAATTCTAATCCCATTTTTTAACATGAATTGCCTCAGTTAACGTCCTGGGAAACGCTGTTTTTGACCATTTGGTCCGGTTTTTACCGCCTTCTTTCAGATTTATCGCTTATTTTCGCCAGGCAACCGTTTTTATCAGCCGGATAGCTGTTGTTTTTGGTCGCTATCTTCCTGTTTCTCTATCAGTGACGCAAAAAAGCATGAAAAATAGCGCCTCAGGGTAGACAAGCCAGGGAGCGATCATTAGAATGCGCGCAATTTGCCAAAAATCGAGCAGTCAGGCGGTTTTTGCATTGATTTGGAGCCTCATTCTGAATTAATATGCAAATAATGTGACTGTTTATTCTCTGGAGGATGTTTTGATTAAGTCAGCACTATTGGTTCTGGAAGACGGAACCCAATTCCACGGTCGGGCCATCGGGGCAACGGGTTCGGCTGTAGGAGAAGTTGTTTTCAACACTTCAATGACCGGTTATCAAGAAATCCTCACTGATCCTTCCTATTCTCGCCAGATCGTTACTCTTACTTATCCCCATATCGGCAACGTCGGCACCAATACCGCTGACGAAGAGTCTGCTCGGGTACATGCGCAGGGGCTGGTTATTCGCGACCTGCCGCTGATTGCCAGCAACTTCCGTAATGAGGAAGGGTTGTCGGCTTACCTCAAGCGTCTGAATATTGTCGCTATTGCCGATATCGATACGCGCAAGCTGACCCGCCTGCTGCGTGAAAAAGGCGCGCAGAACGGCTGCATTATCGCGGGCGACGCGCCGGATGCCGGGCTGGCGCTGCAAAAAGCAAAAGCTTTCCCTGGCCTGAAAGGGATGGATTTGGCAAAAGAAGTTACCACGCAGGAAACCTATAGCTGGACGCAGGGAAGCTGGACGCTCGACGGCCTGCCCGCCGCGAAAAAAGAAGAAGAGCTGCCTTTCCACGTGGTCGCTTATGACTATGGCGTAAAGCGCAATATCCTGCGCATGCTGGTCGACCGTGGCTGCCGCCTGACCGTGGTTCCGGCGCAAACGCCAGCGGAAGAAGTGCTGAAGATGAATCCGGACGGTATCTTCCTTTCCAACGGCCCTGGCGACCCGGAGCCTTGTGACTACGCGATTGCTGCTATCAAAGCTTTCCTGGAAACCGAAGTACCGGTGTTCGGCATCTGCCTGGGGCATCAACTGCTGGCACTGGCGAGCGGCGTTAAAACGGTGAAAATGAAGCTGGGCCACCACGGCGGCAACCATCCGGTCAAAGATCATGATAACGATACCGTGATGATCACCGCTCAGAACCACGGATTCGCCGTAGACAATAACAATCTGCCAGCGAACCTGCGTATTACTCACACCTCGCTGTTTGACCATACGGTGCAGGGGATTCACCGCACGGATAAACCGGCGTTCAGCTTCCAGGGCCACCCTGAAGCCAGCCCCGGCCCGCACGATGCCGCACCGCTGTTCGATCACTTTATCGAACTGATTGAAGCTTACCGTTCAACCAAATAATCAGGAGCGAGAGAATGCCAAAACGTACCGACATAAAAAGTATCCTGATCCTTGGCGCTGGCCCGATCGTTATCGGCCAGGCCTGTGAATTCGATTACTCAGGCGCGCAGGCCTGTAAAGCGCTGCGCGAAGAGGGTTACCGCGTTATCCTGGTTAACTCTAATCCGGCAACCATTATGACCGACCCGGAAATGGCCGATGCGACCTATATCGAGCCTATTCACTGGGAAGTTGTACGCAAAATTATTGAGAAAGAGCGTCCGGATGCGGTGCTGCCGACGATGGGCGGCCAGACCGCGCTGAACTGTGCGCTGGAGCTGGAACGTCAGGGCGTGCTGGAAGAGTTCAACGTCACCATGATTGGCGCAACGGCTGACGCGATTGATAAAGCGGAAGATCGCCGTCGCTTTGACGTGGCAATGAAAAAAATCGGTCTGGAAACCGCACGTTCCGGTATTGCCCACACGATGGAAGAAGCGCTGAAAGTTGCTGAAGACGTCGGCTTTCCGTGCATTATCCGTCCTTCCTTTACCATGGGCGGTAGCGGCGGCGGTATCGCTTATAACCGCGAAGAATTTGAAGAGATTTGCGAGCGCGGCCTGGATCTGTCGCCAACCAACGAGCTGCTGATTGATGAATCGCTGATCGGCTGGAAAGAGTATGAGATGGAAGTGGTGCGCGACAAAAATGATAACTGCATCATTGTCTGCTCCATCGAAAACTTCGACCCGATGGGTATCCACACCGGCGATTCTATCACTGTAGCACCAGCGCAGACGCTGACCGATAAAGAATATCAGGTTATGCGTAACGCCTCGATGGCGGTACTGCGTGAAATTGGCGTGGAAACCGGCGGTTCTAACGTCCAGTTCTCGGTTAACCCGGAGAATGGTCGTTTAATCATCATCGAGATGAACCCGCGCGTCTCCCGTTCGTCCGCGCTGGCATCCAAAGCAACCGGCTTCCCGATTGCAAAAATTGCCGCCAAGCTGGCCGTGGGCTACACGCTGGATGAACTGATGAACGACATCACCGGCGGCCGCACGCCTGCGTCGTTTGAGCCTTCCATCGACTACGTCGTGACCAAAATTCCACGCTTTAACTTTGAAAAATTTGCGGGCACCAACGACCGCCTGACCACGCAGATGAAATCCGTGGGCGAAGTCATGGCGATTGGCCGCACGCTGCAGGAGTCTATGCAAAAAGCGCTGCGCGGGCTGGAAGTCGGCGCGCACGGCTTCGATCCAAAAGTTGATTTAAACGATGCGGAAGCGTTGACCACTATCCGCCGCGAGCTAAAAGATGCCGGTTCCGACCGCATCTGGTACGTAGCCGATGCCTTCCGTGCGGGCCTGTCCGTTGACGGTATATTCAACCTGACCAATATTGACCGCTGGTTCCTGGTGCAGATTGAAGAGCTGGTGCGGCTGGAAGAGCAGGTTGCCCGTGAAGGCATTAACGGCCTGACGGCTGATTTCCTGCGTACGCTGAAGCGTAAAGGTTTTGCCGATGCGCGTCTGGCCGTGCTGGCTGGCGTGGCGGAATCGGAAGTGCGCAAGCTGCGTCATCAGTACAACCTGCACCCGGTTTACAAGCGCGTGGATACCTGTGCGGCGGAATTCTCGACCGACACCGCCTATATGTACTCTACCTATGAAGAAGAGTGCGAGGCCAACCCAAACCAGGATCGCGACAAAATCATGGTGCTGGGCGGCGGGCCAAACCGTATCGGCCAGGGCATTGAGTTTGACTATTGCTGCGTGCACGCCGCGCTGGCTCTGCGCGAAGACGGTTACGAAACCATTATGGTTAACTGTAACCCGGAGACCGTTTCTACCGATTACGATACCTCTGACCGTCTTTACTTTGAGCCGGTTACGCTGGAAGACGTGCTGGAAATCGTGCGTATCGAGAAGCCGAAGGGCGTGATCGTCCAGTACGGTGGCCAAACGCCGCTGAAGCTGGCGCGCGCGCTGGAAGCCGCAGGCGTACCGGTTATCGGCACCAGCCCGGACGCTATTGACCGTGCGGAAGACCGTGAACGCTTCCAGCAGGCGGTCGATCGCCTGGGCCTGAAGCAGCCTGCCAACGCCACGGTAACGGCGCTGGAGCAGGCGGTAGAGAAAGCAGCCACAATCGGCTATCCGCTGGTGGTGCGTCCTTCTTACGTGCTGGGCGGCCGCGCGATGGAAATCGTTTATGACGAAATCGATCTAAAACGCTATTTCCAGACCGCCGTTTCCGTATCTAACGATGCGCCAGTGCTGCTGGATCGCTTCCTGGATGACGCGGTAGAAGTCGACGTCGATGCTATCTGTGACGGCGAGCGTGTGCTGATTGGCGGCATTATGGAACACATTGAGCAGGCTGGCGTGCACTCCGGTGACTCCGCTTGTTCACTGCCGGCCTACACGCTGAGCAAAGAGATTCAGGACGTGATGCGTCAGCAGGTCGAAAAGCTGGCCTTCGAGCTTTGCGTACGCGGCCTGATGAACGTGCAGTTCGCGGTCAAAGATAACGAAGTCTATCTGATTGAGGTTAACCCTCGCGCCGCGCGTACCGTGCCGTTTGTCTCTAAAGCTACGGGCGTGCCGCTGGCGAAAGTTGCCGCGCGCGTTATGGCGGGCAAAACGCTGGTCGAGCAGGGCGTAACGGAAGAGATTATTCCGCCGTACTATTCGGTTAAGGAAGTCGTACTGCCGTTCAACAAATTCCAGGGCGTTGATCCTATCCTCGGCCCGGAAATGCGTTCAACCGGCGAAGTCATGGGCGTGGGCCGTACTTTTGCGGAAGCTTTCTCTAAAGCGATGCTGGGCGCACAAAGCAACATGAAAAAGAGCGGCCGCGCGCTGCTGTCCGTCCGCGAAGGTGATAAAAAGCGCATCGTGGATCTGGCGGCCAAGCTGCAAAAGCTCGGCTTCGAGCTGGATGCAACGCACGGCACGGCTGTGGTATTGGGTGAAGCAGGCATTAACCCGCGTCTGGTTAACAAAGTGCACGAAGGACGTCCGCATATTCAGGATCGCCTGAAGAACGGTGAATATGCCTACATTGTTAACACGACGGCCGGACGTCAGGCGATTGAGGATTCCAAACTGATCCGCCGCAGCGCGCTGCAGTATAAAGTGCACTACGACACCACGCTGAACGGTGGTTTTGCCACGGCAATGTCGCTGAATGCCGATCCGACCGAGCAGGTTATCTCCGTACAGGAAATGCACGCGCAGATTAACGGCTAAGGAAAGCCGCGTAGTGCATCATTAATAACCCGAAACCAGGCTCTCTGGAGCCTGGTTTTTTTATGCGGTGGTAAAACGTCCGGGCAGCCGGGCTACTCCCGTTTCCTCTAAGCCGCCAGCGAATAAACGTTGCGTCTGCGTATCACCGCATTTCAATAACGATCGCCATCGCCATCGCCAT
>Ga0153980_1000816_pt1 | contig 13677 bp, 7 predicted proteins | sample TSGA064MetaG_FD_104722 | JGI IMG/M metagenome (GOLD analysis project Ga0153980, IMG submission 104722) | Attine ant fungus gardens microbial communities from Georgia, USA - TSGA064 MetaG | ecosystem: Host-associated > Fungi > Mycelium > Unclassified | place: USA: Georgia, Magnolia Springs State... | reverse complement strand
TGGAAGGAAAAGGCCACCGACGAAGTGGATGAGGCAATGTCTGATGAAGAACCTCCGGCGTCTAGCTCAAAAATCACTCATAAGAGTACTAATCTCATCGCAAACACTCGCTGGGGCGTGTTCAAGCGCAATTACTTCAACCAGGAAAGGACCAAGGTCGTGTGTACAGCCTTCCATTCCCCCTCCAATCTTCTTGTCGTTGGATTCTCGACTGGAATTTTTGGTCTATGGGAAATGCCCGCATTTACAAATCTTCACACACTTAGCATATCCCAAGAAAAAATTTCATCTGTTGCCATCAACACGTCAGGTGAATGGCTCGCCTTTGGCGCTAAAAAACTCGGTCAACTTCTCGTTTGGGAATGGCAATCTGAATCGTATATCTTAAAGCAACAGGGTCACTACTTCGATGTCAACACCCTCTCCTATGCGTCGGATGGTCAGACTGTCGCAACTGGTGGCGATGATGGCAAAGTCAAAATTTGGTCCACGTACTCCGGTTTCTGCTTTGTGACATTCAGCGAGCATAGCGCGCCAATCTCTACCGTTGCCTTCGCGAAACAGGGGAAAGTTCTCTTCTCTGCTTCACTCGACGGCACAGTACGCGCATTTGACCTGATAAGATACAGGAACTTCCGTACTTTCACCTCACCTTTTCCTGTCCAGTTCTCATCCTTGGCAGTTGATCCTTCTGGAGAAGTGGTTGCCGCCGGCTCCACCGATTCGTTTGAGGTCTTTCTCTGGTCCGTACAAACAGGCAAATTACTAGATATTTTGACTGGTCACGAGGGTCCTGTCAGTTCGCTGGCATTCTCGCCGTCTGGTGCCAATCAGTTGGCAAGTGCATCTTGGGACAAGACTATTCGAATTTGGAATGTCTACGGACGTTCAAGAGCCGTGGAACCCTTTCAGCTTACTTCGGATGTCCTCGCTCTGGCCTTCCGCCCAGATGGAAGGGAGCTTGCAGCTTCTACCCTCGATGGCCAGATAACTTTTTTTGATATACAGGAAGGAAAGCAGACTAACATCATTGATGGACAGAAAGATGTTTCTGGTGGTAGAAAAGCGGATGATCGCGTTTCAGCCGCCAATAACTCTTCTGGAAAATCATATAACAGCCTTTCATATACCGCCGACGGAAGTTGCCTGCTTGCTGGTGGCAATAGCAAGTATGTGGTGCTTTATGATGTGCGGGAAGGGGAAGGTGTCATGATCAAGAAGTATCAGATCAGTCAAAATCTTTCTTTGGATGGAACAGAAGAGTTTCTGGACAGCCGAACAGTCAACAGTGCGGGAATTAACGCCGATCTCATTGATACCCGTGGTGAAGAAAGCGATCTTGAGGACAGAGTAGATCGTAGCCTTCCGGGAGCAAGCAGAGGAGCTGGTGACATGTCTGTCCGTCGTTACCGCCGGGAGGCGCGCACAAAGTGCGTTCAGTTTTCACCAACTGGGAGAGCATGGGCAGCAGCGTCAACAGAGGGCTTGTTGATATATTCCCTCGACGAATCGGTAGCCTTCGACCCCTTTGACCTCTCCATCGACCTTACTCCTCAATCCATCCTCGATGTCTTAGCAAGTCGGGAATACCTAAAAGCTCTAGTTATGGCATTTCGCCTCAACGAGAAGGCGTTGGCCCAGAAGGTGTACGAAAGTGTACCGAGGAGCGATATTCGGCTTATATCACGCCATCTACCAAAGATGTACATACCTCTGCTCCTGAGATTTATCGCTGAGCATCTGGAGCACAGTCCGCATCTGGAATTTGACTTGATGTGGATCAACACGCTTCTTATGGCTCATGGGCGTCTACTGAAGGATCGATCTGGGGAGTACGCAAGCGTTTTTCGCATGTTACAAAAGGAACTTGGGGATTTCGAGCAATCAATTTCGAAAGTGTGAGTAGGATTCCTGTGGGATACACCGGTATCATCCTTTTTGGGAAGTTCTGTTGACAAGGATCATCTCTATTCTCCAGATGCCAGGAGAACACGTCAACTTTACAGTACTTGATTGATCAATCTGGGGCTTACCACGATAAAGATGTGGAGATGGTAGCTGTCTCGTAATCATGAATCATGGGATCAGCACGAGCACGTCAGCGTTGATTTCATGGGTGTGTATTGCTTCTGTTCATATATTGCCTGCCATCTGTTATTCTAGGGTATAACTTAGATGGCTCCGCAATGTGACCCCCTGTTGAATCCAGCTTTGTGGCTCTTCTTGAGAAGGCACATACATACTTAATATGGCATAGATGACGAATGACTTCTCTCAGTTCTTATATGAAATCCTTCATTGTCAATTCATTACGATAACAGTCCGCTGTCATGACTTTAAAATTGGTATCACATTTTTCTTACAACTGCTATCTATGACTATGCGGGGGAGATAAGAATCAGGAAGCGGCTTGAGTTCTCAATCTAGTATATCCCCAAGCTATTATTGTGTTCGATGCGATTGATATATTGCCATTATCTTCACTTCTCTTACCGTATGTCATCTCCGACCCCGTGTACCACTTTATTGGATGTGATTGATCATTTGCTAGAGAAGAATGGTGTGAAGGCAGCAACACTTCGTAGCAATCAACATGGGGTTTAGGATACGTTACTTTGAGAGTATTCGTATCATCGAACAACCATCAAAAGAGATAGATAACGATATAAGGCTTCGCAGCTTGAAGAGAAAGAGTCTGGCCATGGCGAGGAATAAATAGCATGAGGCCGTGATGCACCTAGACCTCATCAAGGTTATGAAAACTGAAATTGATAACTACAGCATGTGTACGGGTCGGATAGATCAAAAATATACAGGCCAGACGGTTAGTCTACTCAATGACAGCCACCTCCTTGATTATTGCTTCATCATTATCTAGACTGAGCTTGTCCATAGTTAGAAGTAAGGATAAAAGCCACACAACCAGCATCAACTCACTTTGTCTCTCATTATAATTCTTCGTAGGTCTCTTCCCTTCAGCAGTGTATCCAGCATAATAGATAAGGGTCGTAAGACCTATTATTCCTGTAATTCCTAGAAACTATATAATTTCAAGATATGACGTGGTGAAGAGAAGGATTCCAGAATCCTACCACCTGCTGGCTCTCTTTCCTGATTCTCCCCGGATCCCTGTTAGCTCCGGCAGCCATTTGGCGAACGATACGTGATGCAAGCATGATGAAAGGATGAGTCGCAGATGTTCTGAACCAGATGCATATATACATATATCGCCTTGAGGAAGGTTGATGTCATGGTAGCCACTGTGTGGAGACCTTGTCTCGAAATTCGACGAAGAACATTTGGAAATCAGAGCAACCACAAGATCTCCACAAGACCTCTCTATCTGAGACCCACTTAGGTTCAAAAATCATGAACACTCGCTAGTTTGTCATTGTAGGGCCGTTCCTATTTTTCGTGGATGGGAATTGAAGGAAAAGAGACAGTGGCTGAAAAATAGTCCCCCATGTGCATTACAAGGTGGTCCATGCACAAACTTTTCTACTGCCTCGTGTCATCCATGAGGAGACAACAAAGTTTGCACATAGGACCCTCACCGAGGCAAGGATCAAATTCCATCTACTTTACGCCCTGAATCATCGGCAACTACTTATCCCCGACCACAAAAGGAGTCGAGTCTGGACCCTTCAATTACCACTGGGCTGTCAAGTCCAGTGATATTTATATGAATTTCAGCGTCTGGAGTCCTATAATTCAGGAACATAAATTGGACCTGTAAACTAATGAGGGGACGCTGTAGCAGTACGTAAAAGTGCCCGCTATTTGGTGTGACATACGCAATGTAAATGTATCGATATAGAATTAGCTATATGCTGGCACATCAATCGCAGAGGGGTAAGTGTCACTGTGGAATTTTGGCTAGATCCAGTGCCTACACCAGGTCCCTACTCGATGCCACTCGTTGATGACATACGCCTGGGAGCCATTCGGTCACATTTGTCCCACATCTTCTTTCTTCATACTACTATAAGACTTTGGACACATCCCTACCCCACCCGTTTATTTGTAAGCGTTATGCCTATATATGCCTTCTGTTGATACGCCTTGACGCAGGGCCTGTGAAATACGCCCCTCACTACTTTGCCTGTTGTGGCACAGAAATTCCGAGCCCGAAAAAATGGCGCAAAGTACCTGACAGAGATTGTTTTACTTTGTTTCAATCACTCTCTGTCTGAATAAGGGGTGTGGATATCCCTGACAACCTGTCGACATCACTTGTTCTGCATTGCTGCAAAGGCAGGTCCGATTATCCTCGTACTTCAAATGATGTTTGCCTGCAATTGTTCAGTCTGTCGTCGCCATCTCTTCCCAGCTCTAACTTCCAAAAGAAGTATATACCCACTTTTATTGCAGACAGAGATTGACGAAAACTGTCAGAATAAACCCTCAGTTCCTGTAAGTGCTGAACCGAGGTTTCTAAGTGCTACTATGTGGCACGACTACTAATGACAATAACAGAAATGTACTCATCCGAAATGATGAGGATTTGGAGATGAAATACTACGGATGGCTTGATTCACAACACCCACATATACTATGATACCACTTGTTGGACATAGCTGAGGAAAGACTAGACCGCGGCAAACGCGCACCGGTCGTGTTTCGATTTGTTACTGTATATATAGTAGCTACAGTACAATAGCTACATTGTCCATTGTTTTGATACAATAAAGAAAACAAGGAAATGATGGTCAAGCTGTCGCTTGAGATACAATAGTTCATTATTCAACACCACTTACCGGTAAAGATGACCTGACAGGAGTCGTTGGCAGGAGCTCTGCTATAAGATGGAAATCAAACAACACCTTGTAGGCTGACAGCCAACAAGGAAGCGATAATACTTTGTGAATTCGATTGGATTAAAACACAATTTATAACCGGGTCTACACTGATATAGGCTTCGGGATTGAGTAGGTTGTAACTTCGGTGCCGATCCCCGATGCGCTTAGACCTTGATGCTGTAAGTAAACTACGGTGTTGTCCGGGTCACGAATTCAGCTTCAATCCCGAACTATCTCAGGAGCTACAGAAAGGGTGGTAACCTACTACACCCAAGGAAAAATCCTTTCACGAATCTATCTCATCCACAATCTCTGGAAGCCAAGAGCCGGAATTCCCGGTCTGCGTGGTCATATAGAATACTTTCGATGAACTATTGCATGATGGTGGGCAAAAGCTTGAGTCGACAACATGAAATTACTCGGGTGTCGCCTTCCTTCAATGAGTTTATAGGACAGTGTGATGGGAATGTCCAATCGGATATCTATACCTCAAAACCTGTCGTTTGAGCTATAGCGTGAGCAGGTCTGTGCCTTGGATTGCCTCGTGCTTTTCAGTGCTGCGCCCTGCTGGAGATCGCATGCATCACTTCCACCAGACTAGTTTTCTGTGAACCAAACAAACAAAATGATTTTGGAGACTTGACATTGCCGACCGATGTCCCTTCAACATTATTCCCTCTTTCCATCGATCAGGGAGCGAAGTTAACGAATCAACGCAAAAAGGAGACTAGAAGACCTCCATGATCAAATGAATAGCTTCTGACGAGTTACCTCCCCACATAATGGCACGATTGTTACTCAAGTAACAATTTGGGTAAGTATGATGCCAATAGCACTAAGGATCGCCGATGATTCTAGAGGGCGGGATTACTCGTGATGTCGACACCTAACCAGACTGATCCGAATGACAAAGCGCACAATGAGAACTCAGCACTTGGTATACATACACGCGGTAGAATGCTCTCTTCCGTTCGATAGGAGCTCTTCGCTGAGATGTCTAGAGAAGTTCTGAACACGAAGTCCGTGACTGGTCGCATGATCTAGACACTATCACGGTTTAAACCGAAGTTTCGCGGCAGCGTTTCTACCGATCAGTCGAAAAAGAAGACTAGAACTTCAGATATCACCCCCTACACGGACGAGGCGCCCGGCCCCAAGAATAGAATAAGTCGGCGGGAGGGACTTGAAGCGCCACCAATCTGTTGACTGACTTACCCCATAGACATGAATTTGGACATGCAGAAGGCACGCAGACATAACGGCATACATCTGCTTAACCCCGGTTCTTCAAGCGAAATTAATCAGAACCATCACCGTTGACGAGAATTAGGGTGCTGATGACAAAGAAAGACCGTCAAGTACATGAGAAGAATAACAGAAAAGAGGCTTGATCTCAACCCAACATTGTTGATCACAGAGGTAAGGTTGATCTATTTGACCGGTCTCCTGAAAAGTGGATTAGTTATCAAAAGGGGTCCGGTTTACCAAGAGACTAGCCGGACGGTTGGTAATATGATACTGGGTAGCTGCAACTTGCAAGAACCTCAAACAGATTTCGTCGGTTTTCGGGATACAGTACGGCGGAGAGCTCATAAGACCGATTCGCTACTTATAGAAATCACCTTGGGGTTCAAATTTCCTCCGTGAAGCTTCAAAATTGTACTTGGCTTAGTGATTAAATGGAGTACATTCGAAGGCAACACCTCCGTGGAAACGTTCGGTTGACCTTTGGCCAGCACCTTATTTTGCATAGAGAAAAGTGCCGAGTGTTTGGTTGGTCCAAAAAGCTGGCCAAAGTGTGCTTTTCGGGATAGCCACAACTCGAGGTTTCAGCTCTCGAGGAGCTCTTGCTAGTAAGGGACCTAACACGAAGCTTCACATTTTTTTTATCTCAGCGAATTCTAGAAAAATCTCGGCTTCTTCGGTTGAGGGAGATCATGATTTCCTGGTAATTGTTTCTACAATAACAATAAGCTTCTGTGGTCCGTGATTAAAACATACCTGGCATTCGACTTGCGTTACGAAAGCAGGTTCTCGAACAGAAGCAAACGTGTGTTCCGCCGACCAGAGCATCGGTTAATACCAACTCGGATTTTCCTGTAATCCGGCTCTAGAGATGGTTCGGGAGACATATGGCGTTCGCAAAGCAAGGATCATTATCTTCCACGATATGGATAAAGGGGTCATGGAATGTTAAAACTAGCAATTGCACAGCCTTTCTCGGCAACATAGTTAAGCGCTAGTAATAGAAATGATGTGATGGAAAACAAATGAAGCAGATTCATGTGATAAACATATTATGATCGTGTGTCGTTCAGTGTCCTCGTAAGTGTCTGTGTCAGGTCAGATGAGTAATGACGCTGCGCTGACGTCACAGATTATCTGGCCTATCCAAGTAAACAGTTTTACACGGCATGAATAATTATTATTATATGCGAAGTAATCATATGTTGTACCGAGCCTATCATCGAAAAATTCGATGTCACTCCTAAATCCCTAAATAATGAAAAAAATTGCAATACGAGGACACTCAGTCCAAATGGAGAAATGCTATGCTGATGTCAACAAGAAAAAGGGGAAAGCAATAATGGATGAGTACTCCATCTGTCCCAGCAGAAGTTGAGGTCAAGAGAATGACACGCAACGGAGAGCAATGCAGAGTGAACTAAGGCTGAATTAGCGGGAAAGGGAGCACGAGCGTGCCATGGTTAACACTGATGGTCGAGATTGTTTGGGCGCGATGATTGAAAGTCCTCTGCGGCGAAGACAGTTGTTACAGCGAGTGAGGGATGCAAGGCGAATACCAATAAATATGTGTGCGGACACATGTGAGGGCGAATTTGGAATTGCGCAGTGATTTAAAATGAAGAAGTTATGTGACCAGGGTAGCGAATGATCGCAGCACGGCGCTACCACCCCGCATGCGAATGCAGTTCACCTGCGTGCAATGTAGCGCCAATATTTGGCATTGGGAGGCTAAGGTTATTTCATGTTGATTAGAGATACACTCCTGATAAAAAGACAATCGATGCTAACCTCACTACCAGGAGTCGAGTCATCTGATGCAAATGTCAGAGAACGAACACTTTTTATCAAAAAATAACCCACGGTCTCTGATACACTCCCAGATATCGACGCCGCGCCCTCTTTGATCCCAGACTCCACATTGACTGTATATTGTCCAGTGTACATTGAGCTCCCAGATTCTTGTGGCGTTGGCAATTACGGGCATTGTATATGTGGAAGGTTGTGAGGAAGAGTCTGACGACAGTTTGGAAGAATAGAAGGAAGATTATTAGAAAATGCTGGTTGACGATGAAGACTGGGGGAAGAATGAATCTCAGAGACCTTTATATACGTGAAGATCGCACTGTAACACACTAAGAGGGCATAAACCACAACATGGCTCCGGCCTACAAATCTCGATCTCTTTCGAATCTCACAGATCCGGGTTCCTTCCATTTTTGGTGGATTCCACATTTGCTAAATCCCGTCTGTCCTGGGATTACGCTGAGATTCCTTGGACCTCGAGGCCTCAAGCTATGGCTTGATATCAGCCAATGAGGCAATGTGTCATTCAAGTCTCACGCTATGCGACTCTAGTCAGAGTTTCTTGTAGGTAACAAGTATCATTTTAATCCCCTCACTGATTGAACTGCTAGACGCCTATCATGACCTTGACAGGATGCATCAATGTAGCATACCATTGTGATTGGCACACCGCCAAGCCGGAGCTGCAGATGCAGGGAAAACCATTGTTCCTTGGAGTGCACAAAAGTCTTGTTCTTGTACACGCTCCGTTAAACACAATACTGTCAACAAAAAAACATGTCTTTCATTTCGCCTCGGGGCCATTTCTGTGGCTTCCGTTATCTCTGCCGACAAACGCCTCCCAGCTCCGAAATTGTCCTTTGGCTAGTGCAAGACTACTACCCTATGTGCTTACAATCTAAGCCTAACCACTGTTCCATAAGCCAGTTATCGGATGCATTGCTCATTTACGGGGTGCGCATTGCGCTCAGAGAGGCTATTCGATATTTCCGATAGCTCACCGAATATACCGGTACTGGTGATTTTTCCCCGGTTCCTGCTTACCGACAGAGTCACCTCAACGTTGACTGAGATCAATGCCATATTTGTCCATATTCAACGATGACTTCAGTTGAACCCTAGATAACTTAGACCCCGGTCTTGGGCAGCCACGAGACGATTGTGGAAGAACCCCAAAACCCAATCGTTTGACCGAAAATTACTTCCAATGAGCCACCGCTTCGATTTTTTCCCCACTAGAGCTTTTCTTTCAAGATGATCCCCACTTTCTTTGCTTTTGTGGCAAGATGCTCGTGACAAGAAGCATGACAACGGAGAAGGGGGAGACTACTCATCGCTACATTCCACTGGCGCTTCCGTAAACCAATCATCTTCACACAAAGTATCTTCAGTATGTCTAAGTCTGAATTTAGAAGAAAGAGCCGGGTTCTACGAAGGCTATGTTTACTGATAACTTCCATTCTGGAAGGGGAGAATCGTAGCGTTCGACTATGAGGCATTGGTGTGCAGATTCAGACGTCGCATTTGTATATTAGAGCATGCGAGGGAAGGAATATCCGACGATAACGCAGGTGAACTACATGTTTTCTTCTTTTACCTTTGCACGTGGAGGGAGGGGGCTGCAATTTTGAGCAAGACTACAGTTCTCACCCCTTAGTTTATGCACCGAGCGATGGGCAGACCATCTTGTCTGACGTCCTCTGTGGATTCAGATGACAGGAAATAGGGGACAGGGCTTCAGGAAGTGTAATATCTACGTCAAAATTACATGTTACAAAACCTTGTTTCCTTGGCCTGTCAGTGCTTCTCTTGAATTGTGGCCACACGAACCTGAAAAGGATATCCATTGCTCATGCCAGGGCATCTGGTCCCTGAAGTCTGGATGCTACTATTTTCACTCAAAGTCCCGTGTTTTTCATAGCGCATTAACTTTTTGCTCTAATGTGCAGCATGGATCATGTAGAAGAGCACTGCAGGGTCCTAGCACCCCGTGGCTTAATTACTGGTCAAACATGGTCATGACGTTGGGCAGAGTCAATGACCTGTGATCACAGAGAAAGCTAAGAGAGTTTGGAGTGCTGAATTGAAGGTTTAGCGACATCATGGACAAATATATCACAGATCATCGATCAGCATTGGAAAGTCCAACTTCTTGGGAGGTCAACAACAGAAACTTATTGTTTGTGGCATAATCCGCCATAGTAAGCATAGTCGCCTTGCTGTGGAGTCAATTGCGAAGGATTGATATATCCGCACTTCTGGAGAATGTCGTGCTGGATGAAACAGCCAGTTGAAGTATCAATGTATACTGATAGCCCAATTTCAGACGAGGAAAGAAAGTCATTTACTATATTCATCTGAGATAACCTCATTCATACTCGTCTTAGAACTTGCAGACACGCAAACTGCATCGTGCATTGTATACTCCACAGAGTCGCTTTTATCCGCAGGGAAACCATCGATGGATTCGTGAGGTTGGAAGGCGCAGCAATGTCGTTATCAATGATTCCCTAGACCTACACTACTCCACGTCATTTCGGCTATTGATGTGGTTAGACGTATATCACCAACAGGCGCCTTATCCTTTAGAACAGCCGGAAATAAACGGGAAAAGCTTTCTCTAAGCAACGATCCTCTGCCATAATATACCCGCTTACAGCCTATTTGCCTGGAGGTAAGATGGGCTCAAGGGCTATTTATAGCATGTTGACATCAGAAGTTTGTCGACTCACCAGATCGAATTCTAGAACAAGGGCGCATACGAGGCGGAGGATGAATCGAGGGACTATATTAATATCATGCAATCACTTCTGGTGTTGATTCACCATCACGTTACAAGTTGAATATTAACTGCGGTGGCATCCATCCATCGGATTCGAGGGCACCATCAGCTCACGCTCCTATCTCTCAGGTACTAGTGGGACTTGTTCATTAGGGTGGGACCTTATATTTTATGTCCGCACTATTTGTTTTCAAAGTAGAGTCATCATTCTTAAGCTCCATCACTGAGATCAGGCGATCTATCTTTGTCTGTCAGGAAAGGGGCTCACTATTTTCTTAAAAATATTGCACTTGTTTGGCAAGCTATCATTGATAGCCTGGATGTAAAAAGAGAGTTAGGTACGACCGATTATGAGCTCATTTCTTATGGCGATTGAATGACTTTAGGGGGAAGAGAGGACCTACCAGAAAATTTGTTGTTCCAGGAAAAAATTACTGGCCAAATCCAAATCAAAGATGAAAGTTTCGAATAAATAGTGTCATGTCCAAGGGCAGAATTCTTGCAAGGGACTTAGGTTTGTCGAAATGAAATGGAGAGAAAAGAGAAAAACGAGATCTGCACAGCGCCATTGATTCAGAATACACCTTGAGGCTGATGATTCGTCTAGGATCAATCAATGTTTGTATCAAATCTCGAGTTGACCTACTGGAGATCAAGAAATTTGATCCATAGGAGTGATTCTGAAAATTTTTTTGCATGATCAAAAAGTGTTTTCCCCCTTCAAATATGGCCAGGGTGTATAATACTACAAGGTATTTTATATGACACATTAACGGAAAAAATTCATAAGGATAACAAGATTCGTGCCAACAGTTCTGATATGCCCCTGTAGAACCATCCCAACAACCGATTCATCATTGGTTTCAATGATGGTCGAGCTTGATGGTAAAGTAGAGAATGGAACGCACGGGAAAAAAAGATTATATCCGAGCTCTTTGAAAAAGGAATTTATGCAAACAGCGATAAACTTTCGAATTGAGGATTGACCACCCCCTGAGGCTGACGGTGCCATCAAATACTAAAGGCTCAAGGTCATGGAATACCAAGTCACTTGGACCAGAGGTTACACTGCTATACAAGGATCGTGACATTGAAATGAGTGCTATCTCATGCCTTCAACAGTGGATTTCAATCCTGGTTCAAGACCTGATGATTGTAAATTTATAGCAACAAGCCTTCTCTCAGGCTAAACCTAGTGTCACCTACCATTCACAACTTACAGAGCAAATCCCAGAAAATTTCTTCGGAGAGGTTTCAAGATTCTACTATATCAACAGGGGTGCCGCGAGAATCCCGGAAGATGTAATCTAAACGAGGCTTTTTTATTCAGAAAAAAACCTTCCAAGACGACGGCTAGCATTGGACTTGATCTAGGAATCCCTTTGCAGATGGTGGAGTGACTGACATGAATATGATATATGTATTTTGGCATTGACTTTTCCCAGAGGGGATACTTCTCTGAGAAATGGAGGGAACGTGAGACATACTGCAGGTCTCCGGGCGGGGTTTTCGAGCCGCATAATCTTTCGCCTAGTTTGATATCAACAAGGCAACTCAGGCAAATGGAGATCCACAGAAGCGATGTTCTAAAGAGATACATTTAAACTCCTTTTGCAATTGATCCAGAAAAGAAGTGGGTCTCAGATCAGTAATCTGGTGAAAATTATAACCGCCGACGATGAAGAGGCAGGTTGTAGCAAGATGTAAGTGTGATATCAGGTCGGTACTTCGATAGATAACTTCTTTTCTGAGATAAAACAAGCGAAGGCTTTCATTGTGAATCTTTCGTCCAGTCATGGGGTTGATCGGAGTGAGAGAAGGGCGGAGGTGAACAAGATCAGCATGGAAATATGAGAGCACGAATGGAAGGCTCATTTTATGCTATATAATTCTTGATCGGAGTCCACGGTCTGGTTCGTGAACATGATAAACTTCAGTTTCGCTGCTTCTGACAAATATAAGTGAGCTAAGATGGTGCTATACTACACACCCGTGTGGAGGTACATCTGGTCTTCGTACACGGACGTTGACAGGGGAAAAAGTTTCTCCAGGTGCGTTAGTAGTTCCTAAAGTGAGGCTCACTCGTCGAATAAACCTTGGGAGGTTCTAAAAGTGATGAAGAACGCGTCGAGCCCTGGCACCGGGAAGAAGTCGAGGAGCTGATGCGTATGATCATTCAGAGATGAAAAACGGAGTCTGAAATTACGAATCCTAGGATTTGATCGCTAATCGACCCATTTGGATGATGCTGAGATCAATCAAAGACAAGATACAAAATACGTGAAATGCATAGTTCATTTCATTGAACAGTTAAATGTTCTCTACCAGTTGTTTGATGGGATGAAGAAGGGTACGAGAATCATCGCGGGGGGATGCTTCATGAATGAAGTGGGTCGTCATCTGGCCGGGGACCAAGAACTACTTTTACCTCGGACATACAGGTCCCCTTCAGTCAAGAATCGACAGCTGGGGCTACCTGATCATTTAAATTGACAAGGCGCACGTTTGTTATTTCTCGGAGGTGACCATATACCGAGAGGTCTTGCGGGTGTATGATTCTAGACCATCTTGGCGCATCAGATGTCGGTTATAGACTCGACTTGAAAAGAACTTAACACCAGATTAAATACGAAAGAAACATCATCTATTGTATAGCTTTAGTTGTTGTCAATGGAATGCCAGACTGCAATCAATGAAAGCCACCATCGTCAAATAGTGACACCGGGTAAGCACCTGTGTCCGGTCTCGGAAAAGTCTCGTGGAGACGAGGATCACAGTAGGACGTTGGCATCTCAACATTACCTTGTGCACTGACTTGTCTTAGAATTTTGGGGTTTATCAGAATGTGAAAAGAGCTCATTTATTGCCTAGCCAACCCAGGATGCAAATCACCGATCATTTCGGCTTCATATTGTATTTGGGGGGTCTGTGCATAGACAGTTGAGAATTCGCTTGAAGCCTAACGTACAGGTGGGGTCATGGAAATGCTCTGCAGTCATGTAATATGGGACGGATGGTTTATGAGTTTGACCATGTCGCTTTTCC
>Ga0153980_1000815_pt1 | contig 13680 bp, 9 predicted proteins | sample TSGA064MetaG_FD_104722 | JGI IMG/M metagenome (GOLD analysis project Ga0153980, IMG submission 104722) | Attine ant fungus gardens microbial communities from Georgia, USA - TSGA064 MetaG | ecosystem: Host-associated > Fungi > Mycelium > Unclassified | place: USA: Georgia, Magnolia Springs State... | reverse complement strand
ATAGAGCATGAAGGAACGTACAGACTTCCTGAAGCACAGCTGGATCGTTTTCTATTCAAGATCAATGTTGGATATCCTAATTTTGAGCAGGAAGTTGCCATCATTAAAAATCAGCACGAAAGTAAAAAAGAAGATAAAACGGAAACCGTTCAACAGGTGATTACTGCAGAACAGTTAAAAAATTATCAGCATCTGGTTAAAGAAATTATTGTGGAACCTCAGCTGCTACAATATATTGCTAAAATCACAGTCAATACCAGGGAAAATCAGTTTTTATATCTGGGAGCATCTCCAAGAGCCAGCCTTGCACTTCTTACCGCTTCAAAAGCATTTGCTGCATTAAGAGGAAGAGACTTTGTAACTCCTGAAGATATTAAAGAAGCTAGTTACGCTGTATTGAGACACAGAGTAATCGTTTCGCCGGAAAGAGAAATGGAAGGCCTTACTGCAGACGAAATTATCCGTCAAATATTGGAAGGAATAGAAATTCCTAGATAAGAGACGTGATTAGGGCTTAGAAAACAGTTCTGATCCTTAAGAATCTACATCATGAAAAACTTATACATCAACACCCGTTTTTTCTTTACGCTCATTGGAGTGGGGATCCTTTATGTGTTCGCATTTTTCTTTCCGTTTTTAATGATTATTGCGCACATCATTCTCCTCATATGCTTTCTGGCGGTGATGGTGGATTATCTTCTGTTGTTTCTTCAAAAGAACGGAGTGCTGGCCCAAAGAATATTACCGGAAAAATTATCCAACGGTGATGAGAATCCGGTGAAAATTGATATTAAAAATGAATACAGCTTTCCCATTACAGCGAAAATCATTGATGAAATTCCGTTTCAGTTTCAGAAAAGGGATTTTTTAATTGAAAAAAAGATAGACTCCGGTAAAAACACCTATTTTCAGTATATTTTAGAACCTAAAGAAAGAGGGGAATATCATTTTGGAAGTTTAAATATTTATGCTTCATCACCAATAGGTTTTGTCTCCAAAAGATTTATTTTCCAGAAAGATGCCAGCCTTCCTTCATATCCGTCTTTCGTACATCTCCGGAAATATGAATTAATGGCATTGCAAAATGAGTTTTTGCTGGGTGGAATCAAGAAAATAAGAAAGCTCGGCCATACCATGGAATTTGAGCAGATCAAAGAATATGTTCCCGGAGATGATATCAGAACCATCAACTGGAAAGCAACTTCTAAAACGAATCGCCTGATGGTGAATCAGTTTCAGGATGAGAAGGCACAGCGTGTTTTTATGCTCATCGATACAGGCAGAACAATGAAAATGCCTTTCAATGGATTGAGCTTACTGGATTACTCGATCAATGCGGCAATGGCGTTGTCCCATATTATTCTGAAGAAAGGAGACCGTGCAGGAATGATGACGTTTTCGAAAAAAACAGAAAATAAAATTGCGGGTGAAAATAAATCGGGACAGCTGAAAAAAATATCAGAAGCACTGTACAATGTGAAAACTGATTTTTTTGAAAGTGACTTCAACCGTCTGTACCAGGATGTAAAATACTCGATCAATCAAAGAAGTCTGATTCTGTTATTTACGAACTTTGAAACGCTGGATGGATTAAACCGCCAGCTGAAATACCTTCGTGGAATAGCCAAAAACCATTTATTGGTGGTCGTTTTCTTTAAAAACTCCGAATTGCAGACGCTGATCCATAAAAATCCTGAAAGTACACAGGAGATCTATGATGAAATCATTGCTGAAAAGTTTGAATTTGAAAAGAAACTGATCATTCAGGAACTCCGCAAATATGGAATTTACACCGTATATACACTTCCTGAGAATTTGAATATCGATGTTATCAATAAATATCTTGAGATAAAAGCGAGAGGAATTTTATAAATTTGCAGTACTAAATAATTAAAAGCACTTCAACAGATGCTGTTTCATATAGCGGTATCCTTCAGAATGAAGTGAAAATCTTTCAAATCAAAATTCAACAATGAAAATAACACTTAATAGAATCAACGACGACTTTTTATTTGAATGTACCAATTCTCAGGGAAATTCAATTCTTTTAGACAATACTTCACAGCCCGGAGCCAAAGGAGTTTCTCCAATGGAAAGTGTGCTGATGGCGGTTGCAGGATGCAGCGGAATCGATGTGGTTTCCATTTTAAAAAAACAGCGTCAGGAAATTACAGACTTTAAGGCTGAAGTAGAAGGAGAAAGAGTGGTTGTAGAAGATGCAAAACCTTTTAAGGCCATTAAGGTGAAATTTTTCCTGGAGGGAACGGTTGACCCTAAAAAAGCAGCCAAAGCAGCGGAATTATCTTTTGAAAAATATTGTTCTGTGTCCAAAACCCTTGAACCGAACGTAGAAATTGGATACGAAGTTTTTGTCAACGGAGAAAAGATTTAAATTTTCAATCATAAAAAACAAAACAACCGGGCAGTATTGTCCGGTTGTTTTATTTTTGCTACGTTCATGTGATTATTATCTACGTTTCCGGTAAGTTCTTCTGCTAAACATAATCCTGTTATGTTGAAGGATAGTTGTCAGCAAAAAGCCCCTTAAAAAAGAGGCTTTGCAGTTATATTGTCAATCTTGGTTTCATGAGTTTTGCGACGGTGGCTGTCCATCCCGTTTGGTGGGAAGCACCTACGCCGCGGCCGTTATCACCGTGGAAATATTCAAAAAAGGTAATATAATCTCTGAAATGTTCATCATAATTAAAAAGAGCATTTCCTCCATTGAAGGCTCTCTGGCCATGTTCATCCTTTAAAAATATAGAACACAGTCTGTTGCTTATATTCTGGGCGACTTCGTCGAGATTTCTTTTGTCTCCGCTTCCTGTCGGAAGCTCGACCTTTAGACTGTTGCCATAATAAAAATGGAAACGCTGTAAACTTTCAACGATCAGGAAGTTGATGGGGAACCAGATCGGCCCTCTCCAGTTGCTATTCCCACCGAACATTCTGCTGTCGCTTTCTGCAGGCGTATAATACACTACATTTTCATTGCCGTGGACAGAAAAAACAAAAGGATTTTCTTCATATACTTTTGACATGGCACGGATTCCGTAAGAGCTTAAAAACTCTTTCTCATCAAGCATTCTCGTCAGCACTTTTTTCAATCTGTTTTTACGCAAAATACTCATTAAGTGCTTTCTGCCGTGTCCTTCTTCATCCCAGTGAGAAACTAATTTTGTAAGTTCAGGCTTGTTTTTCAATACCCATTCCATTCTTATTTTGAAATTCGGCATTTTTTCAAGCAGACTATGATCAATAACTTCCACGGCAAATAACGGGATAAGGCCTACAATACTTCTTAAACGTAATGATACACTTTCACCGTTTCCAAGCTGCAGAACATCATAGAAAAATCCATCTTCCTCATTCCATAATCCTTCTTTATCATCACCCAGATTTTCCATAGCCTCAGCAATATACAGATAGTGCTCAAAAAACTTAATCGCCATATCCTCATATACCTGATAATACTGAGCGAGTTCCATGGCAATACGCATCATATTAAGGGCATACATAGCCATCCAGCTGGTTCCGTCTGCCTGCTCAAGATGCTGGCCGTCTTTTAAGACCATATTTCTGTCGAAGGCCCCAATATTATCAAGTCCTAAGAAACCGCCCCCAAAAATGTTATTCCCGCTTTTATCCTTTCGGTTAACCCACCAGGTGAAATTCAAAAGAAGTTTTTGGAAAACTTTTTCAAGGAATAATAAGTCGGGTTTACCGTTTTGCTTTTCATCAATCTTAAAAACCCGGAAGCAGGACCATGCATGAACGGGTGGGTTCACATCACTTAAGTTCCATTCATAAGCAGGAAGCTGGCCATTCGGGTGCATATACCATTCCTTGGTAAGCAGTAAAAGCTGTCCTTTTGCAAATTCCGCATCAATAATAGCATAAGGAACACAATGGAAAGCCAGATCCCAGGTTGCATACCACGGATATTCCCATTTGTCGGGCATAGAGATGATGTCTTTATTATGAAGATGGTTCCACTCCGTATTTCTTACATAATCATTGAAATTTCTCGGAGCCTCAAAATTAGGATCTCCTTTCAGCCACTTTCCGACGTTGTAATGATAAAATTGTTTATTCCAAAGCAGTCCCGCGAAAGCCTGTCTCTGGACATTTTTTTCATCATCATTCGTTACATCATTTTGTATTTCGTTATAAAACTCATTGGCTTCATTAATTCTTGCATTCAGGATCTCATCAAACTGAGAGAACGGTTCATCCAATTCATTCGGACATAATCTGAAATCAAATATTTTTGATTCGCCGGCGCCAATCATCTCATCAATTAAAAAAGAAGCTTTCGTTCCTCTTTTTTCAGGATTTACCGTATTGGACTGATGAATGATAAAATTATTGATGCCATCTTTAAAATAGGTATTTTCTGTTTCGGGAGCTCCATACAGTTTGGGAGTATTCGTTTCATTCTCACAAAAAACACTGTTGGCATTCAGTTTTCTTGAATATAATTTCTTAATAGGAATGCTGTCATGGTTAATGTCAATGCATCCTTCATGAGAGGCATTCAGCTGACCTTTATATGTATTATATCCCCATTTCCAGTTATTTCTGAACCATGCGGTAGGAGCCACTACGATAGGAGCCTCCTGTTGACTTCTGTTACACACAGTAACCCTTACCAGAATATCATTGTGGTCGGCCTTACCATATTCAATAAAAATATCGAAATATTCGTTATTGTCAAAAATCCCGGTATCGATAATTTCATACTCAGGTTCTTTTTTACTTCGTCTGCCGTTTTCAGCAACGAGGTTATCATATGGGAATTTATTGATAGGATATTTGTACACCATCTTCATATAGCTGTGGGTAGGTGTGTTATCCAGGTAATAAAAAATTTCTTTAATATCTTCTCCGTGATTTCCCTGAGGGTTACTCAGTCCAAAAAACCGTTCCTTCACCATCTTATCTTTCTTGTTCCAGAAAGAAAGACCGAAACAGAAAATCTGTTTTACATCAGAAATTCCGGCGATTCCTTCCTCTCCCCATCGATAGGCATAGCTTTCTGCATTATTATGGTTGGCATGATTCCAGGCATTCCCGTTTGGACTATAATCTTCCCGTACATTTCCCCATTGACGGTTGCTTACATAAGGACCCCAGTTTTTCCAGTTATTATCTTGTAATCTTTGTTTTTCAACACTCATATTGCATCACTTTTCGATACGAAGGTAGTTTTTTTGAAAAATAATTCCAATTGTTTTAATCTGAATTATCCTTAACATAGTCTTGAAACTCTTTTATTTATGGGGCTTTTAAGGGTAAATTATTTTTTTTTAAAAAGATAAAATAAAAAGTACTATCTTTGCGGCACACGTTCATTCAAATATTGAAAATGTTATCAAGAAAGGTTGAGGGATTAGACCCTATGAAACCTTAGCAACCCTTTGTGCAAGCAAAGAAGGTGCTACGTTCTACCAATTTATTTTGGACAGATAACTTACTGAAGTTCTTTCAGCCATTTCTTATGGCATTTTCAATTGTATTAAAATAATAATAGAATTGAGAACAGAACTAAAAAATATTACACTTTCGTATCAAACGAATTCCGGTAAGGAATACAATATCCCGTTGAGCTACCAGCTCTTCGGGAAAGACCTGTTTACCGCACCCATCATTGTCATTAATCATGCTTTAACCGGAAACTCCAATGTTGCCGGCGAAAAAGGATGGTGGAAACAGCTGATTGGCGAAGGACAGGTTATTGATACCAATACCTACACTGTTCTGTGTTTCAATATTCCCGGAAACGGATATGATGATTTTTTAATTGATGAATATGAAAATTTTTCCCCCTCAGATATTGCCAATATATTTCTGAAAGGACTTAAAATTCTCAATATACAAAACGTATACGCCATTATTGGAGGTTCACTGGGCGGAGGAATCGGATGGGAAATGCTGGCTAAACAGCCAGATCTGGCGGAAATCTTTATTCCGGTAGCCTGCGATTTCAAAACCCATGACTGGCTTCATGCACAATGTCTGGTTCAGAAGTTTTTGTTGGGTAGTGATCACGAGCCACTACAAAAAGCGAGAATCCATGCGATGCTGTGCTACAGGACGCCGCAATCATTAAACGACAGATTTCAAACTCAATATAATCAGGAAAAGCAATGCTTAGAATCAGAAGACTGGTTGGTTTATCACGGCAATTCACTAAACGAAAGATTTAGTTTCAAATCGTATAAGCTGATGAACCATCTGCTGATGAATATTAATGCCGAAGAAAAAAGATTGGATGAGATCAGCGCACGAATGCACCTGATTTCAGTAGATACCGATTTATTTTTTCCGGCCTCTGAAATTCGAATGTGCTTTGAAAAGCTGAAAGAGAAAAATAAAAATGTTGACTATCACGAGATACAATCAATACATGGGCATGATGCCTTTTTAATGGAATACGAACAATTAAATAACATCATTAAAAATATTTTGTAAAGAATGAAATGGAGCGGCCGCGAAATTCTATCTGACCAATAATAAAAATTAAAGTAAGAACAGATGAAAAATGCTAACGAAATAAAATTTTTAAAAAACAGATCAATCATCAAATTTGAAGGAGAAGATTTCTTAGGGGAAATCGGGATTGACGGAAGAATTTTCAAAGCCCTTACTCTGGCGAGAATCAGTGTGGGCGTAATTTCTCAACAGGCTATAGAAAACGGCCTCTCAATTTTGGTTCATGAAAATGATTCCGAAAAAGCGGTTAACTGTCTCATAGAAGAATTTGAAGCAGAAAGACTATCAGGGAAAGTTTCTCAGATCTACAGCATCAATAATGTTTCTGTACTGGGATTTGTTGCTGAGGATTTTAATAAAATTCTTTCAGAGCTTGCCAGAAATAATGTTTTTCCATTGCTTTTAAATCAAATTGCAAGTGAAAAAAGAGTCAATATAGTAGTGACCTCTTCACAGGATGAGAAAACTAAAAATATCATTGAATCTGAGATTTCAAAAAAACCTAAAACCGTTCATCTGGCTATTATCGGCCATGGAAATGTAGGGAAAACATTAATTGAGCAGGTGCTGAAATCATCAGAAGAGATTAAAAGACGTAAGAAGATTGATCTTAAAGTAGTGGCGGTGGCCAATTCAAAGAAAATTGCATTTAATAAAAAAGGCTTCGACGGTAATTGGAATGATGAGGTGCTGGCGGCTAAAAGTTCTTCCAATGTTGACGAACTGATTAGCTTCTCCAAAGAAAACCAGCTGGAAAATCTGATCGTTGTAGATAATACAGCAAGTAAAGATTTTGTTAAAAATTACCATGCCTTAGCTGAAAATGGCTTTGACCTGGTGTCTTCCAATAAAATATTCAACACACTTCCTATTGAAGAATATCGTAAACTAAGATATACGTTGAGTAAAAATAACAGAAGATATCTCTATGAAACCAATGTAGGTGCAGGATTACCTTTGATTGACACTATAAAATTATTACACCTTTCAGGGGAAAATATTACCAGAATCAAAGGCGTATTCTCAGGATCTTTAAGTTATATCTTCAATAATTATTCTGTAAGAAATGACAAATTTTCTACAGTGATCGGAGAGGCAATGGAAAAAGGATATACTGAGCCGGATCCACGCGAAGACCTTTCAGGAAATGATGTTGCCAGAAAACTGTTGATCCTCGCCCGAGAATTAGACCTGATCAATGAATTCAGTGATATCAATATTCAAAATTTAATTCCGGAACATCTTCTTTCCATTGAGAAAAATGAATTCGTTTCAAGATTGGAAGAACTGGATGATGAATATCAAAAAATTAAGGACAACCAGGAACCAGGTCATGTGCTGCGTTATGTAGGAGATCTGCATGGAGACCTGCAAAAAGAAAAAGGCCAGCTGGATGTAAAACTGATTTCTGTTCCGGGAGGTTCTGCTCTAGGGCAACTGAAAGGATCAGATTCCATTTTTGAAATCTATACGGAAAGTTATGGTGAAAACCCAATTGTAATTATGGGAGCAGGAGCAGGAGCTCAGGTGACGGCAAGAGGTGTTTTCGGAGATATTTTAAGACTAAGCGAAACAAAATAAACTAATGTACATACAGCGGTATAACAGTGTACTCAAAAAACTACCTCAAAAACAGGTACAGTCATTCATTGGTAAATAGTTACACTGATATATTGCTACATTATTAAAATTAAAACTATATGGAAAATTTTGAAACATTTGCAATAAGAACACAGACTGAAAGAAGCCAGTTTGATGAGCATTCTACACCATTATACCTTACTTCAAGTTTTGTTTTCCAGGATGCGGAAGATATGCGGGCGAGCTTTGCAGAAGAAAAATCTAAAAATTTATACAGCCGTTTTTCAAACCCTAACGTCAATGAATTTACTGATAAAATCGTAAAAATGGAAGGTGCAGAAGCCGGATACGCTTTTGCAACGGGGATGGCTGCGATCTATTCTACATTTGCAACATTACTGGATGCCGGAGATCATATTGTAAGCTGCCAGTCGGTTTTTGGATCTACCCACACTTTATTTACGAAGTATTTCCCGAAATGGAATATAGAAACCACCTACTTTAAAGCAGATGATGCAGAAAATGTTGAGCAGTATATTCAGCCTAATACAAAAATTTTATATCTGGAAACACCAACCAATCCGGCCATTGAAATTCTGGATTTAGAGTTTTTCGGGAAAATTGCAAAAAAACATAATCTGATTTTTATTGTCGATAACTGTTTTGCGACGCCTTATCTGCAACAGCCTATCAAATATGGGGCAGATGTAGTGGTGCATTCCGCAACAAAGCTTATTGACGGGCAGGGAAGAGTGTTAGGAGGAGTTGCTGTAGGAAGAGCAGACCTGATCAGAGAAATTTATCTTTTCGCAAGAAATACCGGTCCTGCTATGTCTCCTTTCAATGCATGGGTATTGTCAAAAAGCTTAGAAACCCTTGCCATCCGTGTAGAAAGGCACTGCGAGAATGCGTTGAAAGTTGCGCAGTTTCTGGAGAATCATCCTAATGTAGAATTGGTGAAATATCCTTTCTTGCCTTCCCATCCAAGCTATGAAATTGCAAAAAAGCAGATGAAATTAGGCGGAAATATCGTTGCTTTCGAAATAAAAGGCGGAATAGAGGGCGGCAGGAAGTTTTTAGATAGCATTACAATGTGTTCACTTTCCGCAAATCTGGGCGATACAAGAACTATTGTGACACATCCAGCTTCTACAACACATTCGAAATTAACAGACGAAGAAAGAAATGAAGTAGGAATTACTGCCGGACTCGTTCGTTGTTCGGTAGGTCTTGAAAATGTAGAGGATGTAATAGCAGATCTTAAACAGGCACTGGATTAAATTATTTGGACGGATTGATCTCAAAAAATTAGCCTTGATAAGGCTTCAGAATAAAAAGTTTGAAATATATAAAAGCCTTAATGGATGATTTCGTTTGGATAAAATGAAAATCCTATTAAAGTCATTTCAATAAAAAAGTAAAATGAAAAATTCAGCACAATTATATAAAGCATTATCCCAGAGAATCCTTGTTCTTGACGGAGCAATGGGAACCATGCTTCAGCGGTATAAATTTGAAGAAGAAGATTATCGTGGCGAGCGTTTCAAAGACTGGGAATACCCTGTAAAAGGAAATAACGACCTGCTTTCATTAACGCAGCCGCATGCCATTGAGGAAGTTCACAGGAAATATTTGGATGCAGGAGCAGATATCCTCGAAACCAATACATTCTCCGGGACTACCATCGCCATGGCGGATTATCATATGGAAGAATTAGTTTATGAGCTTAATTATGAATCTGCAAAGATTGCAAGAAAGGTTTGTGATGAATTCACCGCCAAAAATCCGGACAAACCCAGATTCGTAGCAGGATCTATCGGACCAACGAACAGAACGGCAAGCTTAAGCCCCGATGTAAACGATCCAGGATACCGTGCGATTACTTTTGATGAACTGAGAATCGCTTACAAACAGCAGTCAGAAGCTTTACTGGATGGAGGTTCGGATATTTTATTAGTAGAAACGATATTTGATACTCTGAATGCAAAAGCTGCTCTTTTCGCCATTGATGAAATTCAGGAGGAAAGAGGCATTGAAATTCCCATTATGGTTTCAGGAACGATTACCGATGCATCAGGAAGAACATTGAGCGGACAGACTGCAGAAGCATTTTTAATCTCAGTTTCTCATTTGAACCTATTGAGTGTAGGATTCAACTGTGCATTGGGTGCTAACCAGCTGACGCCGTATTTAGAAACATTGGCCCATAATTCAGATTTTTATGTTTCAGCCTATCCGAATGCCGGCTTGCCTAATGCCTTCGGAAAATATGATGAAACCCCTGAATTTATGGCAGAACAGATAAAAGAATATGCAGAAAAAGGATTAATAAATATCATTGGAGGCTGCTGTGGAACTACGCCTGAACATATAAAAGCGATTGCAGATTTAGTGGACAATTACGAGCCAAGAAAAGTCGTATTTAGTGTTTAGTTTTTGGTATTTAGAGGTAACAGAATAATATGAGTTTTCAAGATTTTAAAAAGTTAGATGTCTGGTTATTTGCTAGAAAATTAACCCAATCGATTTATACAATAACAAAAGAATTTCCATCTTCCGAACTTTTTGGTTTAACAAATCAAATGAGAAGATGTGCTGTTTCTGTTACTTCAAATATTGCAGAAGGTTGCGGCAGAAGTACCGTAAAAGGAACATTAGCTTTTTTATATATTTCAAGAGGTTCACTTTTCGAATTAGAAACTCAGTTATATATTGCCTTTGATCAAAATTATATTGATGATACTTTTTTTAACAAAATTGATGAAGAAATTCAGACTTGTAAAAAGTTATTGAATGGATTTATTAATTATTTCAAAAAACAAGAAGATGGGAAATAGAAACGAAACACCAAACACCAAACACCAAATACTACCAACCAAATACTTAAGACTATCGGGCCTTGAGCCTCTTATTATAACACCAGAAAGTAACTTCATCAATGTTGGTGAAAGAACAAATGTTGCCGGGTCTAAAAAGTTCTTGAGATTAATTAAAGAAGAAAAATTTTCTGAGGCATTAGATATTGCACGTCATCAGGTAGAAGGCGGAGCACAGATTCTTGATGTTAACTTTGATGACGGACTGATTGATGGAAAAGCTTCCATGATCAAGTTTTTGAATTTAATTGCTTCAGAGCCTGATATCTCAAGAATTCCGATTATGATTGATTCTTCCAAATGGGAGATTCTGGAAGCCGGGCTTCAGGTGGCACAGGGAAAATGTGTAGTCAATTCCATCAGCTTAAAAGGGGGCGAAGAAGAATTTATAAAGCAGGCAAAAGCCATTAAGAGATATGGTGCGGCAGTGATTGTAATGGCTTTCGATGAAGATGGACAGGCAGATACTTTCGATCGTAGGGTAGAAATTACAAAACGTTCCTATGATATCCTGGTGAATCAGGTGAAATTTGCTGCGGAAGATATCATTTTCGATTTAAATATTTTCCCTGTGGCAACCGGAATGGATGAGCACAGGAGAAATGCAATCGACTTCATAGAGGCCACAAGATGGGTAAGACAAAACCTTCCTTACGCATCTGTGAGTGGAGGAGTGAGCAATGTTTCATTCTCTTTCCGTGGAAATGATACTGTGAGAGAAGCGATGCATTCTGTTTTTCTTTACCATGCCATCCAGGCGGGAATGAATATCGGAATCGTCAACCCCGCCATGCTGGAAGTATATGATGAAATTAATAAAGAGCTTCTTCAATTAGTTGAAGATGTAATTCTTGACAAAAGAGAAGATGCCACAGAAAGACTTTTAGAGTATTCTGAAAAAAACAAGTCTGTAAAAAAAGAAAAAGTAGAAGAGCTTGAATGGCGGACAAGACCTTTACAGGAAAGAATTACGCATTCTTTAGTGAAAGGAATTGACCGTTTTATTGAAGAAGACGTAGAAGAAGCAAGGCTCCAGTCGGCAAAACCTTTACACGTTATTGAAGTTAATTTAATGACAGGAATGGGAGTAGTCGGAGATTTATTCGGAAGTGGGAAAATGTTTTTACCGCAGGTGGTAAAATCAGCAAGGGTGATGAAAAAAGCCGTAGCCTATTTACAGCCTTTTATAGAAGCAGAAAAAGACGGGGCAAGACCTGCCAACGGGAAAATATTAATGGCAACCGTAAAAGGTGATGTTCACGATATCGGTAAAAATATTGTAAGTGTGGTGCTGGGCTGTAATAATTATGAAATTGTAGACCTAGGAGTAATGGTTCCGGCAGAAAAAATTATCCAGGCTGCGATCGAACATAATGTTGATGTAATTGGCTTGAGTGGTTTGATCACGCCAAGTTTAGATGAAATGGTATACATCGCTTCAGAATTGGAACGTCAAAATCTTAATTTTCCTTTACTGATCGGTGGAGCAACAACTTCCAAGGCCCATACTGCGGTGAAGATCGATTTAAAATATAAGAATGCTGTAGTACATGTAAATGATGCTTCAAGAGCCGTGAATGTCGTAAGTTCTTTATTGGGCGATCGCAACAAAGAATATGTTCATGATCTGAAAGATGAATATTCTGATTTTAGGGAAAAATTTCTGAACAGACAGGTAGATAAAGAATATGTTACTATTGAAGAGGCAAGGGAAAACCATTTTAAAATAGATTGGGAAAACGAAGAAATTTTTACTCCAAATAATATAGGCATACAGGTTTTCCATGACCAGGATCTGAATGAGCTGGTTCCCTTTATCGACTGGTCTCCTTTCTTCAGAAGCTGGGATCTGCACGGGAAATACCCGAATATCCTGGAAGATGAGGTGGTGGGTGCACAGGCTAAAGAGCTTTTTAAAGATGCTCAGGTCATTTTAAAGAAAATTTTGGATGAAAAATTATTAACAGCCAAAGCTATTTTTGGAATTTTCAAAGCCAAGGCAAATGAAACGGATGATATTCTGATCTTCGATGAAAACGATAAGGAGCAGGCAAAATTTATCACCTTAAGACAGCAGGTTCAGAAATCTAAAGGAAAAGAATATTTGGCATTAAGTGATTTCATTGCACCACAAAGTTCGGGGAAAACCGATTATGTTGGCGCTTTCTGTGTAACGACAGGTTTTGGAACAGATGAACTTTCAAAAGAATATGAGGAAGCCAATGATGATTATAATGCCATCATGGTAAAAGCGCTTGCAGACCGTTTTGCAGAAGCCTATGCTGAGTTTTTGCATAAAAAAGTAAGGACAGAATATTGGGGCTATTCCAATCAGGAAAATCTAAGCAATGAAGACCTTATTGCAGAAAAATATAAAGGAGTGCGTCCCGCTCCGGGCTATCCTGCATGTCCGGATCATTTAGAGAAGCACACGATTTGGGATCTTTTAAAAGTAGAAGAAAATATTGGCGTTTTCCTTACCGAAAGCTTAGCCATGTTTCCTACCGCATCAGTTTCCGGATATTATTTCGGAAGTCCGCATGCCAAGTATTTCGGACTTGGGAAAATCACAGAAGACCAATTGAAGGATTATTCCAGAAGAAAAGGAATTTCCTTACAGGAAGCAAGAAAATGGTTGTCACCTAATTTAGCAGATTAATACGAACATGAAAATTACAGATCATATAAAAAACGCAAAAGGAAAAACATTATTCTCCCTGGAAGTTGT
>Ga0153980_1000814_pt1 | contig 13682 bp, 11 predicted proteins | sample TSGA064MetaG_FD_104722 | JGI IMG/M metagenome (GOLD analysis project Ga0153980, IMG submission 104722) | Attine ant fungus gardens microbial communities from Georgia, USA - TSGA064 MetaG | ecosystem: Host-associated > Fungi > Mycelium > Unclassified | place: USA: Georgia, Magnolia Springs State... | reverse complement strand
ACGCAAGCCATCGCCAGGCCTGGCAGGCGGTTACCCAGGCCACCCACACACCCTTGAACCCCTTGCTGGAAGTGCCCGGCAGCGCCAGTGCGGCCACGCGCGCCCTGCGCAGCAGCGGGTTGTCGCTGCAGCGGCGCCGGTTGCTGCGCGGCGGCAGCGTCTTGCTGCTGATGCTGGGCCTGCCGGCGTTGTTGACGGTACAACGGCGCATGCCGCTGGACGCCGTGTTCAGCGACCACTACAGCGGCACCGGCGAGCGCAGGCGCATTCAACTGGCTGACGGCAGCGTGCTGCTGCTCAATGCGCGCACCACCGTGGAGGTGGCGTTCAGTGCCGAAGCCCGGGTGATCCATCTGCGCCACGGCGAGCTGAACATCCAGGTGGCCCGCGACCCGCACCGCCCCCTCGAGGTGGTCACTGCGCAAGGCCGGGTGCGGGCCCTGGGCACGCGCTTCAGTGTCGCCACGCTGGATCAGCGCAGTGCCGTCAGCGTGCAGCAGCACAGCGTGCAGGTGCGCAATCGCGCCGGGCAGAGCATCGTGGTGGACAGCGGGCAGACCCTGCGCTTTGCCGACGATGCACTCTCGCCCCTGGGCAATGAGCAAGGCCGCCTGGATGCCTGGATGGAAGGTCGCCTGGAGGTGGACGACGCGTCGCTGGGCAGCGTGATCGATGCCTTGCGCCCTTACCGCTACGGCGTGCTGCGGGTTTCCCCGGCGGCGGCGCAACTGCGCGTGTTCGGGGTGTTCCCGCTGGACGACAGCGACCGCGCCCTGCAATCGCTGGCGCAGGTGCTGCCGATCAGTGTCGAGGCGTTCGGGCCGATCACCCTGATCGACCTGCGCTGAAAAAAACATTCCGCCAGGGTGAAGGCTTTTTTCGGCTCGCTGGACATAGCAGGAAACGCCCATTCACTTCCTGCGAGGAAAGCCCTTCACATGCGTCCCCAACTCCTGAGCCCCGCGCGCCTGGCAATGGCTGTCGCGGTTGCCGTTTCTGCCTGCTCCCTCGACCTGAACCGCGCCTGGGCGGACCCAGCCATGCAGCGCTATGCGTTACCGGCGCAACCGCTGGACCAGGCCCTGCGCCAGATCGCCCGGCAAAGCGCCAGCACCCTGGTGGTGGACCCGGCGTTGCTGCGCGGGCGCCAGAGCGCGGCGGTGAACGGGCAACTGAGCGCCGAGGCAGCGGTGCGCCAGGCAGTGGCGGGCAGCGGCCTGCAACTGCGCGTGACCGACAACGGCACCCTGACCCTGGAGAAGGCCGACAGCAGTGATGCGCTGCAACTGGGTGCCACCAGCATCACCGGCAGTGCGCTGGGCGAGGTCACGGAAAACACTGGCTCCTACACCACCGCCAGCATGGCCACGGCCACCAAGTTCAAGACCTCGGCCCGGGAAACCCCGCAGTCGGTGACCGTGGTCACCCGCCAGCGCATGGACGACCAGAACATGCAGACCCTGGACGACATCGCCAGTTACACGCCGGGGCTGACTCTGCGCAAGACCGGCGGCGAGCGCCCGCAGTTCTACTCGCGCGGTGCGGCCATCGACAACATCATGGTCGACGGCCTGCCCATCGCCTACGACAGCGACACCCTGGGCACCGCGACCCTGGCGATGTTCGACCGGGTGGAGGTGGTACGCGGGGCTTCCGGCCTGATGGTGGGCTCGGGCAACCCGTCGGGTACCCTCAACCTGGTGCGCAAGCGCCCCACGCTGGCGCCGCAGATCACCCTCACGGCGGCAGCCGGCAGCTGGGACAACTACCGTACCGAAATCGACGCCAGCAGCAGCCTCAATGATGCCGGTACCGTACGCGGGCGAGTGGTGGGCAGCTACCAGGACAAGAACAGCTTTACCGATGCCTACAGCAACCAGCGCCAGTTGCTGTACGGGATCACCGAATTCGACCTGTCGGACGCCACCACGCTGACCCTGGGCGGCTACTACAACCGCGAGGACAACCCCGGCGCGGACTGGAACGGCAGCCCGACCCATGCCGATGGCAGCTTCCTCGACATTTCCCGCTCGTCGCGCTTCAGCCCCGACTGGACCTACTGGGACAAGACCAACAAGAGCGTGTTCGCCGAGGTGGAACATCGCCTGGACAACGACTGGCGCCTGCGCCTGAGCGCCAGCTGGCTGAAGGCCAACCTGGAGATGCTGGGCAGCAGCTACTACCGGCTCGACCCGACCGCCGACGAGCTGCAACTGAATGTGGGGCGCTACTCCTACGAACATACGCAGAAGAGTATCGATGGTTATGCCAGCGGGCCGTTCAGCCTGTTCGGGCGTACCCATGAACTGGTGGTGGGGGCGAGCTACCGCCGCGACGATACCGACGACGGCCCTGGCGGCGGCCCGGATGCGAGCTTCAACTATGTCGTGGACCCCAACAACTTCCACTACAAGGACGTGCCCCGGCCGGCCATCGACTACAACTGGTCACGCAAGGGCAAGGTGGATCAGTCCAGTGCCTACACCGCCGTGCGTTTCAACCTGCGCGACGACCTGAAGCTGATCCTCGGCTCGCGCCTGGACTGGTATGAGTACCAGCAGCACACCGAGGTCGGGGCCTACGCCTTCGGCGCCGACTACAAGGCCACCCGCGAGGTCACCCCGTATGCGGGGCTGATCTATGACCTGAACGACACCTACTCGGTCTACACCAGCTGGACGCGCATCTTCAAGCCGCAGGAATACCAGAACAGCAGCGGTGGCCTGCTGGCGCCGGTAACCGGCACCAACTACGAGGCCGGGCTCAAGGCCGAGTACTTCGGTGGCGCGTTGAACGCCAGTTTCGCGCTGTTCCAGCTCGACCAGGAGAACCTGGCCAAGTCGTTGCCGGCAGGTGATTGCCCGACCATGGATGCCTGCTACGAGGCGGCCGGCGAAATTCGTACCCGCGGCCTGGAACTGGAGCTGGGCGGCGAACTGGCGCCGGGCTGGCAGGCGTCGGCCGGCTATACCTATGCGGCGGCCGAGTATGTGAAGGCGACCGGCTCGGCGCAGAAGGGTGACCGCTTCGACAGTGATTCGCCGTACAACCTGTTCAAGCTGGCGACCAGCTACCAGTTGCCGGGCGACCTCGATCAATGGAGCGTGGGCGGGGCCTTTCGCACCCAGAGCCGCACCTATACCAGCTACAGCGTGAAGCAGGGCGGGTACAGCGTGGTCGACCTGATGGCCCAGTACCGCGTGACGCCGGCGGTGACGTTGCAGACCAACCTCAACAACGTGGCGGACAAGCGTTACTACCAGAGCATCAGCAACCCGGCCGGGGCCAACATCTTCGGCGAGCCGCGCAATGTGATGTTCACCGTGAAGTGGTCGTTGTGAAGTCGCTGAAGGCGCGGAACAGGCGGGTGCCCACGTAGCTGCGCAGGTGCGGGTGGCGGCTGCGGTGGTAGCAGTCCCAGTAGCTGACCATGCGTGCGCGGGTGAGGCTGAAGTAGGCGGTGTTGTCGTTGAAGAAGCGGCCGTAGGCGCTGGCGTCCAGGGTCGGCAGGTTGGCCTCGCACAGCGCCAGCAGCTCGATCACGTATTCGCCGGTGAGCTGGAACACGAACGGGATGACCCACGCTTCTGGTGCCCGAATGATCTGCTGCAGGTAACGCTCGCGCACGTGGCCGTCGGGGTGGCGGGTGAGCAGGCAGGCGTGGATCAGTGACCGGGCTGTATCGGCAGCCGGCAGGTGAAGACGGTAGGGCAGGGTCAGGGGTTCGCCGTCGAGGGTGACGGCGATGCCCTGGTCACCGTTGGGCAGGTCGAGTTGCCGGGCCAGGTCCTGGACTTCGCGGGCCAGGTGGTGGGGGAAGGCGGCGGTGAGGGTGGTGGGCATGCACTGCTCCGGATTGTTGGGGTATGTGCTGGCGTCATCGCGGGTCAAGCCCGCTCCCACAAGGAACTGCGCCGAACCTGTGGGAGCGGGCTCCACCCGCGATGGGCGGCGCCGCCGCCCGCTTCAGCGCTGCGTCGCCCAATACCCCTGCAACGCCCGCACCGCGGGCTCGATGGCGGCCACGCGCTGGCGATGCAGCGCCACATCCAGGTCGGCGGGCAGTTCGAAGTTGTCCTGTGCGGCACAGGTCTCGATCACATCCAGTGCCACCTGCTGCGCCGCCGGCAAGGCCGGCCAGTTGGCCAGGCCTGCACCGCGCAGGTAGCCAAAGCACCACTCTTCGGCCAGCGTCAGCGGCTGGCCGTTGTGCTCGGTCTCCTCGAAGCGCGGCGAGAAACGCTGGGCCAGGTTGTTCGCGTGCAGGGTCACCAGCTCGACGAAGCGCTGGCAGTCTGCAGCGCTTTCCCATTCCGGCTGGCGACCACCGAAGATCCCCGGGAACCAGTCGTCGATAGCCACAGGCGCCGGGCCGGACACCAGCGCGGTGAGGTAGCCGTCCAGTTCCGAGGCGTTGAGCACCGAATGGTCATCGCCATACTGCAGCAGGATGTCTTCGATGAACTCGAAGTCGGTGTCGTTGAGCGTCTGCATGAAAAAGGTCCTTCACATAACGGTGGGCGCAGCCAGGCTGCGCGTCAAAGGCGGGAAGGATGGCGCTTTCGCCGGTTTTTATCCAGCGTGCTGATCAGCGCTCAGAAGCGCTCGTCGAGCAGGGCCGGCAAGGTCAGCTCCTTGACGTAGCTGGCCGACGACAGGCTCAGTGCCATGCGCACCACCTGCACCACGTCGTGCACGGGGATCAGCTGGCCTTCGCCGCGTTGCTCGGCCACGTAGCGGGGCGTGCTGAGCGGGTCTTCGGTGTTGAGGTAACCCAGGTTCAGGCAGGTCACGGCCAGGCGTTGCTCGCGGTAGCCTTCGCGCAGCGCATCGGCGATGCCACGCAGGGCGAACTTGGAGGCGCCGAAGGCCACCTCGGGGCGCCCGCTCTGGGGCAGGCCGGAGGTGGAACCGGTGAGGATGATGCGCGGGGTGGCGCTGCGCAGCAGGGTGGGCAGCAGGCGCTTGATCAGCAGCAGGGTGGCGGTGATGTTGCAACTGACGATGGCCTGTACCTGCGCGTCGCTGTCGCCGAGAAAGTCGTAGGCCGGGTCGAAGGCCAGCTCTTCCCAGATGCCGAGGTTGTAGATCAGCGTGTCGAGGCCGTGCTCTGCCACAGCCTGGGCGATGGCGTGCGCGGCGCTGGCCGGCTCGGCCAGGTTGGCTTCGACCCAGTTCAACTGCACGCCGGCTTTGGCGGCGATGCCGTCGGGGCGCGTGCGCGACACGCCGACCAGCGTGTCGCCCGCCTCGCCGAGGCCTTCGATCAGGGCCTTGCCCAGCCCTTTGCTGGCACCGACTACCAGGGTTTTCATGGGGTGATTTCCTTGTCTGCACGGGGAGAGAGCGCGGATGCAAACAGAGGGCGAGGGGAATGGCAAATGGCCGGATGTATCCAGATGTGAATCTACTTGAGCGCTTAGCCTGTAGCAGCCGGCTGCCGGCGATGGGCTGCGCAGCAGCCGCGAAACTCGCCATAATGCACCCCCCGCCAAGGAGAACGTTGTGAACAACCCCGTACAAGGAAGTCCCGTGACCACCCCTTACATCGCCAGCACCACCGGCAAGCGCATCGGCCTCGCGCTGCTGGGCCTGCTGCTGTACTTCACCGCGCAGTTCGCCGGCGCCTTTCTGTTCGGCAGTGGCCTGGACTTCACCCTGGCTTTGTTCGGCGCCCACCTGGTGGCGTGTGCAGCCATCGGCGGGCTGTACCTGTTGCTGCGGCGCAACCCGCTGGCCGGGCATGCCTTCAGGGGGGCCAACTTCAGCTACAAGGCCCTCTGGCTCGGCCTGACCAGCGTGGTGGTGGTCTACCTGCTGGCCTACAACTACGCCGCCCTGGTCGACCAGCCCGCCGAGCCGTTCATGCTGCAGTTCATGACCCTGCTCGGTGCCGGTTCGCTGGCCGATCGCGTGCTGCTGACCAGCATGGTCATCGTGCTCGCCCCCCTGGGCGAAGAGCTGGCATTCCGGCATTTTCTGCTCAACCTGTTCCCGTTCCGCAAGCCGCTGTGGGCGGTGGTGGCGATCGTGGTCAGCGCCCTGGCGTTTGCCGCCATCCACCTGCAGTACACCTTCAGGTCGACCGTGGTGCTGTTGTTCATCCTCGCCCTGATGCTGGCCTATGCGCGGATCCGAACCGGCGGCCTGCTGGTGCCCATGGCGATGCATGCCTGCGCCTCGACCCTGGCGCTTGCGATGTACCCGCTGTTCTATCCGTGAGCCCGCACGGTGGCTGGTGACGGTATACTCGCGGCCTGTTCCGTCTATATCCGAGTATCGTCATGGGTCTTTCTCTCTCCGCGGCGCCTGAGCGCCGTCTCGGCGCGCCACTGGTTGCGCTGTCATTGCTGGTGGTCGGCGCCGTCTTCCTGAATGCCAGCGTGGGCATCAAACAGGTGCTGCTGCTGATCGTCGGCGCCGCCCTGGGCCTCACGCTGTACCACGCCGCGTTCGGCTTCACGTCCGCCTGGCGGGTGTTCATCAACGAGCGCCGTGGCGCCGGCCTGCGCGCGCAGATGGTGATGCTGGCCATCGCCGTGCTGCTGTTCTTTCCGGCCCTGGGCGCCGGCACGCTGTTCGGCCAGCCGGTGACCGGGCTGGTGGCGCCGGCCGGGGTGTCGGTGGTGTTCGGTGCGTTCATCTTCGGCATCGGCATGCAGATGGGCGGCGGCTGTGCCTCGGGCACCCTGTTCACCGTGGGCGGTGGCAACGCGCGCATGCTGGTGACGCTGCTGTTCTTCATCATGGGTTCGGTAACCGCAACCCACCACGCCGACTGGTGGTTCGCGCTGCCGTCGTTCCCGGCCACCTCCGTGGTGCAGACCTTTGGCGTGGCCCCCGCGCTGGTGCTTAACCTGGTGGTGTTCGGGCTGATCGCCTGGGGCACGGTGGTGCTGGAGAAGCGTCGCCACGGCGTCCTCGAGGCCCCGGCAGGCAGCCAGCATGAGGGCCTGAGTCGCTTCCTGCGTGGCCCGTGGCCGCTGGTGTGGGGCGCGATCGGCCTGGCGCTGCTGAACTACGCGACCCTGGCACTGGCGGGCCGGCCCTGGGGCATCACCTCGGCGTTCGCCCTGTGGGGCGCCAAGACCCTGAGCGGGCTGGGCGTGGACGTGGGAAGCTGGGCGTTCTGGCAGATGCCGGGCAACGCCAAGGCCCTGGCTGCACCGCTGTGGGAGGACGTGACCACGGTGATGGACATCGGCATCGTGCTGGGTGCGTTGCTGGCAGCAGGCCTGGCCCGGCGCTTTGCGCCGAGCCTGAAGATTCCGCTGCGCTCGCTGCTGGCCGCGGTGATCGGCGGCCTGCTGCTGGGCTACGGCTCGCGGCTGGCGTATGGCTGCAACATCGGCGCGTACTTCAGCGGCATCGCCTCGGGCAGCGTGCATGGCTGGCTGTGGCTGGTGGCGGCGTATGCCGGCAACGTGGTGGGGGTGCGGATTCGCCCGCTGTTCTTCGTGGCTGAACGCAAGAGCGTGGCGGCCAGCGGCGGCTGAGGCTGGCGGTACTGCATGGGAACCGGCTCGCAGCAGCCGGTTTTTTCATGCCTGCCCGTTACTGCGAATAGGCGCGCGGTGTACGGGGAGCAACTGACCGCTGTCGTACTGTTGCACTGCGAACAGTTGGCCAACACTTTGTTGCCGTGCATCCAGCCATGTCGCTTTCTGTTGTGCGTAACTAATTGATTTATAGGTGAAATTCAAGTGGCATGGGTTGTGCTATCTCACGGGGGACTCTGTGTACTCATCGAGATAGACCATGACTGCCACCCCTGTTTCTGCCCACTACGACATCCGCCAGCCGGATGCCCATGTCATCCGTGACGATGCCGAAGCCATCGCCATTGCCCATCGGGTTGCCGCGCTGCTGCGCGAAGGCGCGTCCGAGCGCGACCGCAGCCGCCAGGTCCCGGCCGACGTGGTGGATGCGTTCTCCAACAGCGGCCTGTGGGGCATCACCGTACCGAAACAGTACGGCGGGGCGCAGGTGTCCTTCGCCACCCTGGCCGAAGTGATCGCGATCATCTCCGCCGCCGACCCTTCGCTGGGGCAGATACCGCAGAACCACTACTGCCTGCTCGAAGACATCCGCCTGCAGGGTAGTGAAGAGCAGAAGCGCTTCTTCTTCGACCTGGTGCTGGCCGGCCACCGCTTTGCCAATGCGCTGTCGGAAACCGGCGGCAAGAACGTCAAGGAGATCCAGACCCGCATCGTGCCCCATGCCGATGGCTACCGCATCGACGGGCGCAAGGGCTATTGCACCGGCTCGTTGTACGCGCACTGGCTGGGGGTGCTGGCGCTGGACGCGCAGGACCGCTCGCAACTGGCCTTCGTGCGTCGCGATACCCCGGGCCTGGTGATCGTCGATGACTGGGACAACATCGGCCAGCGCACCACCTCCAGCGGCACGGTGCTGGCGCAGGAGCTGATCGTGCCGGCGTTCAACCTGTTTCCCACCTACCGCTCGTACGAAACCCCGACCCTGGCCGGCCCCTTCGCGCAGCTGACCACCGCCGCCATCGACGCCGGCATCGGCCGTGCGGCGCTGGACGACGCCATCACCTTCATCCGCGAGCAGGCCCGCCCGTGGATCGATGCGGGCGTGGAGCAGGCCAGCCAGGACCCACTGACCATCGTGCAGATCGGCGCGCTGGAGATTCGCCAGGAAGCCGCCGAGGCCCTGCTGGAGCGCGCCGGCAAGGTGCTCGACCGGGCCAGCCTGGCCCCCGACGAGGACTCGGTGGCCCAGGCCTCGGTGGCCGTGGCCAAGGCCAAGGTGCTGACCACCGAAGCGGCGATCGAGGCCAGCAACCGCCTGTTCGAGCTGGGCGGCACGCGCTCCACCCAGGTGCGCCACAACCTCGACCGGCACTGGCGCAACGCCCGCGTGCACACCCTGCACGACCCGGTGCGCTGGAAGTACCACCTGGTGGGCAACTGGGCCTTGAACGGGGCCAAGCCACAGCGTCACGACTGGAACTAGGCCGCCACCATGCCCAAGCAGATACGCCTCAATGCCTTTGCCATGAACACCGTCGGCCACCTGTCGCCGGGCTTGTGGCGCCATCCGCGTGACCAGGCCACGCGCTACACCGACATCCACTACTGGACCGAGCTGGCCAGGACCCTGGAGCGCGGCAAGATCGACGGGTTGTTCATCGCCGATGTGCTGGGCGCCTACGACGTGTACGGCGGCAACGCCGACGAGGCGCTGCGTACGGCAGCGCAGGTGCCGGTCAACGACCCGCTGCAGCTGGTGCCGGCCATGGCCGCCGTCACCGAGCACCTGGGGTTTGGCGTGACCGCCTCGGTGTCGTTCGAGCACCCGTACCCGTTTGCCCGGCGCATGTCCACGCTCGACCACCTGACCCGTGGCCGCGCCGGCTGGAACATCGTCACCTCGTACCTGTCCAGCGGGGCGCGCAACCTTGGCCAGCGCGAACAGCTGTCGCATGACCAGCGCTACGCCCTGGCCGAGGAGTACCTGCAGGTCTGCTACAAGCTGTGGGAGGCCAGCTGGGAAGACGACGCCGTGCGCGCCGACCGCGCCAGCGGGGTGTATGCCGACCCGGCCAAGGTGCACGGCATCGGCCACCAGGGCGAGTTCTTCCAGGTGCCGGGCTTTCACCTGTGCGAGCCCTCGCCCCAGCGCACCCCGGTGCTGTACCAGGCCGGTGCTTCGACGCGCGGCAGGGCGTTTGCGGCGGCCAACGCCGAGTGCGTGTTCGTTGCTGCGCCGAGCAAGACGGTGCTCAAGAACCAGGTGGCGCAGGTGCGCGCTGCGGCGGTGGCGGCCGGCCGCGCACCGGGCGATATCCTGGTGCTGGAGCAGCTTACGGTGATTGTCGCCCCCACCGATGAACAGGCCCTGGCGCGCCTGCGCGAGTACCGCGAGTACGCCAGCGCCAGCGGTGCGCTGACGCTGATGTCGGGCTGGACCGGCATCGACTTCGCCCAGTACCAGAGCGACCAGGTGCTGCGCGAAGTGCAGAGCGATGCGATCCAGTCGGCGGTGGAAGCCTTCACCCGTGCCGACCCCAGCCGCACCTGGACCACCGCCGAAATTGCCGACTATTGCGCCATCGGCGGCGACGGCCCGGTACTGGTGGGCTCGGCGCAGACGGTGGCCGACCTGTTGCAGGAATGGGTGCAAGAGACCGACGTGGACGGCTTCAACCTGGCCAGCGTGGTGGCCCCGGAAACCTTCGAGGCGGTGGTCGACCTGCTGGTGCCCGAGTTGCAGGCCCGTGGCCTGTTCAAGCGCGATTACGCCCAGGGCACGCTGCGCAACAAGCTGTTCGACGCAGGTGACCGGCTGGGCGCACCGCACCCGGCCGCCGCGCTGCGCAGGGGCGCTGGGCAATGAGCGAGCTGCTGGCCCATGTCAACTGGCCCGAGGTGGGCCAGGCCTGCCTCGACACCTTGAGCATGCTCGGCGTAGCGCTGGGTTTCACGGTGCTGATGGGGCTGCCGCTGGGGGTGCTGCTGTACCTCACCGGCCAGCGCCAGTTGCTGGCCTCGCCGCTGGTGTACCGCGTGCTGTCGGTGGTGGTGAACGTGCTGCGTTCGATGCCGTTCATCATCCTGCTGATTGTGCTGATCCCGCTCACCCAGGTGGTGGCCGGTACTTCGCTGGGCGTGCCCGGCGCCATACCGCCGCTGGTGATCGGCTGTACGCCGTTCTTTGCGCGGCTGGTGGAAATCGCCCTGCGCGAGGTCGACCGCGGCCTGGTGGAGGTCACCCAGTCGATGGGTGGCAGCACCTGGCAGATCGTGTGGCACACCGTGCTGCCCGAGGCGCGCACCGGCCTGATCGCGGCGGTGACGGTGACCGCCATCGTGCTGGTGGACTACACGGCGATGGCCGGGGTGGTCGGCGGCGGCGGCCTGGGCGACCTGGCGATCCGCTTCGGCTACCAGCGCTTCCAGACCGACGTGATGGTGGTGACCGTGCTGCTGCTGATCGTGCTGGTACAGGTGCTGCAGGTGAGTGGCGACCGGCTGGTGCGGCGCTTCACCCGGCGTTGAATTGTGTTTCCCGTCAGCGGCAGCCGGGTTTCGCTGCCGCCGGCCCACGTATCCCACGGCGGCCAATGTTCTACCTGTTCAGGAGCAAGCCCATGAAGAAGACCCTGGCCGTACTGGCCGCCGTGCTGTCGCTGTCGGCGCACGCCAACGAGAAACTGGTGGTGGGCGCCACCCCGGTGCCGCATGCCGAGATCCTCGAGTTCGTCAAACCGGCGCTGGCGGCCGAAGGCGTGGACCTGGACATCAAGGTGTTCAGCGATTTCATCCAGCCCAACCTGCAACTGGCCGAGAAGAACCTGGACGCCAACTACTACCAGTACCGGCCGTTCCTCGACGAATTCAACGCCACCCGCAAGACCGACCTGGTGCCGGTGGTGGGCGTGCACATCGAGCCTTTCGGTGCGTACTCCACCCGCATCAGGAGCATCGCCGAGCTCAAGGACGGTGCCAGCGTCGCCATCCCCAACGACCCGGTCAACGCCGGGCGTGCCCTGGTGCTGCTGCACGAAGCCGGGCTGCTCACCCTCAAGGACCCGAGCAACACCCTGGCGACCCAGCGCGACATCGCGGCCAACCCAAGGCACCTGAAGATTCGCGAACTCGAAGGCGCGCTGCTGGCCCGTGCGGTGAGCCAGGTGGACCTGGCGTTCGTCTTCGCCAACTACGCGCTGGAGGCGGGCATCGATACCAGCAGCGCGCTGATCGTGGAGAAGGGCAAGGACCTGTACGTGGAGTACCTGGTCGCACGCCCCGACAATATCGATGACCCGCGCATCCAGAAGCTGGCCAAGGCGCTGAACTCGCCACAGGTGCGCGACTTCATCCTGACCCGCTACAAGGGCCAGATAGTGCCCGGCTTCTGAGCCCCGGTGGCCCGCGCTGGCGACAGCGCGGGCCTTGGTCAATCGCATCCTTCGCAGGGCAGGCCTTGATCCATGGTCAGTTTCAATCAACAGCCGCTGGCAGGCGCCGTGCATATCCGCCTGGTGGGGCTCGGCAAGCAGTACCCGGGGCGCGAGCGCACTGTGCATGCGCTGCGCGACATCAACCTGGAGATACGCCGGGGCGAGGTGTTCGGCATCATCGGGCGCAGCGGCGCGGGCAAGTCGTCGCTGCTGCGTTCGCTCAACCGCCTGGAGCAACCCAGCAACGGCCAGGTGCTGATCGACGGCGAGGACATCGCCGGCTACGACAGCGCGCAACTGGCCCGCCAGCGCCAGCGCACCGGCATGATCTTCCAGCACTTCAACCTGATGTCGGTGAAAACCGTCGGCGAGAACATCGGCCTGCCGCTCAAGCTGGCCGGCATTGGCCGCGCCGAGCGCGAGCGGCGGGTGAGCGAGATGCTGCAACTGGTGGGCCTGGAGGACAAGCGCGATGCCTTCCCCGCACAGCTGTCCGGTGGCCAGAAGCAGCGCGTCGGCATCGCCCGGGCGCTGGTGCTGCAGCCCGACCTGCTGCTGTGCGACGAGGCGACCTCGGCGCTGGACCCGCAAAGCACCCAGTCGATTCTGGCGCTGCTACGCGATATCAACCGGCGCCTGAACCTGACCATCGTGCTGATTACCCACGAGATGGAAGTGATCCGCGAGCTGTGCGACCGCGTGGTGGTGCTGGAGGCGGGCGAGGTGGTGGAGCAGGGCGAGGTGTGGCGGGTGTTCGGCTGCCCGTGCCACGAGGTGACCCGCACCCTGCTGCGCACCCTGCACCCTGGCGGCGCCCATGACCTGGCCCCAGCCAGCGCCGGCGACTGGCTGCTCGACCTGCATTACACCGGGGCCCGTGGCCAGGCGCCGGAGCTGAGCGCGATCAGCGCGGCACTGGGTTACCCGACCCACCTGGTGCAGGCCAATATCGAGCGTATCCAGGGGCGTATCCTTGGCCGTCTGCGCGTGCGCGTGGAGGCCCCTGAACAGGTGTGTGCGCAGGTGCTGCAGCAGGCCCGCACAGTGGCCGACAGCGTCGAGCGGGTGGCCGCACGGGCCTGAGCCGACCGGCCTGCACCGGGTAGCCCGGGCCCTGCCCGTTACTGGCTGGCGGCGGGCCTGGCCTGGCCGGCACGCACGTCGAAGGCGCCCCCGGTGAAGGCGCCATCCACCGTCACCTTGCTTTTGCCGGGCAGCAGCGGGAACACCAGTTCGGCGAAGCGGTAGGCTTCCTCCAGGTGCGGGTAGCCCGACAGCACGAAGCGGTCCACGCCCAGGGTGACGTACTCCTGCAGCCGTGCCGCCACCGTGGCCGGGTCGCCGACCAGTGCGGTGCCGGCGCCGCCACGCACCAGGCCGACCCCGGCCCACAGGTTGGGCGAGACTTCCAGTCGGTCGCGGCGCCCGCCGTGCAGCGCGGCCATGCGCCGCTGGCCTTCGGAATCCATGCTGGCGTAGTTGGCCTGTGCGGCGGCGATGGTGGCCTCGTCCAGGTGGCTGATCAATTCCTCGGCCGCCGCCCAGGCCTGTTCACTGGTTTCACGCACGATCACATGCAGGCGCACGCCAAACTGCACCGTGCGCCCGTGGCGGGCGGCACGGGCGCGCACGTCGGCGATCTTTTCGGCCACCGCGGCGGGTGGCTCGCCCCAGGTCAGGTAGGCGTCCACATGCCTGGCCGCCAGCTCGTGCGCGGCGGCTGACGAGCCACCGAAGTACAGCGGCGGGT
>Ga0153980_1000813_pt1 | contig 13690 bp, 12 predicted proteins | sample TSGA064MetaG_FD_104722 | JGI IMG/M metagenome (GOLD analysis project Ga0153980, IMG submission 104722) | Attine ant fungus gardens microbial communities from Georgia, USA - TSGA064 MetaG | ecosystem: Host-associated > Fungi > Mycelium > Unclassified | place: USA: Georgia, Magnolia Springs State... | reverse complement strand
TCACCCCGCCGACAAAATGTTTTTGCTGCCATAGCGTGGCACCGGGCTGCTGCACATGGTCGCTGGCAGCCTCACGAATATCCGGTAACGCGGTACGCTTAAATAACAGCGCGATAGCGATAACCACACACGCAATCACCACATAGGTCATTTTGACGCTGTCCTGCGCGGCTTCCTGGCTGGCGTGGGTAAAGAACAGCGAGCCGCCAATCATGGGCCCGACAAACTGCCCAAGACCATTAAAAGATTGCGCCAGATTGAGACGACGCTCGGCGCCGTTGGCATCGCCCAGTACCGTAGCGTACGGATTAGCCGCGGTTTCCAGGCAGCCAAGCCCGCAGGCAAGCACGAACAGCGCAAACAGAAATACCGAGAAATTATTGACCATCGCCGCCGGCACAAACAGCAGCGCGCCAAGGGCGTACAGCGATAATCCCGCCAGGATGCCAGCCTTATAGCCGTGACGTCGCATAAAATAACCGGCCGGCAGCGCGATGATAAAATAGGCACCGAAATAGGCCGCCTGCAATAATCCCGATTGGGCTTTGGTAACGCTTAACGTTTCCTGAAAGTGCTTATTGAGAACATCCAGCAGGCCGTATGACACGCCCCACATAAAAAACAGGGTAGTAATCAGCATGAACGCCCAGCGCAGGCTAATAGTTCCCCCGACGCCAATGTTTTCTGGCGTCTCGACGCGTTGTGTAGACATGGTTATATCCTCGTAGGGTACAGTCGGTAAGTGTTGTTATTGGTCCTGCAAAGAGAATATTCGCGCCATCGCCACCCATTTTTCCCCTTCTGGCGTCCAGGGCGTTGGCTGTTGAAACTGCCACATCAGCGCTTCCCAGCGCTGAATATGCGGATTTTGCTCAGCGGCCTGAGCAACATCCTGCGCATTAAACCGTTCGTTCACCTCCATCACCATAAAAAGTCGGGTACCAAGGCGGTAAATCTCCATATTGATGACGCCGTGCTGGCGCAGATGCTGCGCCACTTCCGGCCAGATGCGTTGATGCAGGTGCTGGTATTCGGCAATTTTGTCCGCCTCGTCCACCAAATCCAGCGCCAGAGCATAGCGTTCGGTTGCGCCGCTCATAACAGCGCCCGATCGAGATGCAGATAGCCGCCATCAACGCTCAGCCACTCGCCGGTAGTGTGTGAAGCGCGCGACGACAGCAAAAACACCACGGTATTAGCGATCTCCTCTGGCGTGGTCATGCGCTGGCCGAGTGGAATTCGCTGGGTGATTTTCGCCAGTTCGCCCTGTGGATCGGCAAAGGTGCCGATCCAGCGTTTATACAGCGGCGTCATTACTTCGGCGGGCACTACGGCGTTGACCCGCACACCGCTGCTGCGCAGTGACACCGCCCACTCCCGCGTCAGTGCCAGAATCGCGCCTTTGGCCGCGCAGTAGCCGCTGGTGCCGCCCTGTCCGCTCAGTGCCGTTTTCGAAGCAATATTGACGATCGCACCGCCGCTGTTTTCCAGCGCGCGATGGCAGAAATGCGTCATCTGGTAATAGTGGATGAGATTCTTTTCCAGCGAGGTGACAAAGGCGCTGCGCCCCGCTTCCAGCCCGACGCCATCGTTGACACCCGCGTTGTTCACCAGCCCATCGATGCGCCCAAACTGCTGCTGCACGGCCTCAACCGCACGCTGGCAGTTCTGCTCATCGCACAGATCGGCAAGCAGCACTTCGGTTTGCGGTTGCAGCGCGCGCAAGCCGGCCAGCCACATCTCATCGGGCTGTGCGTTGCTGACGATCACCGGAATGGCGCCCTCTTCCGCCAGCAGTCGTGAGATGGCGGCACCAATGCCCGATCCGCCGCCGGTGACAATAATCACTTTATCCTGCAAAAACAGATTCATGCTTCTCTCCTGTCAGGCTATATACCTGCGCCGCCGTGTTGCCCCAAATGGCGGCCTGTTCGTCGGTTGCAAGCTCAGCGATTGCGTCTTCAATCAGCTGCGCCACCGCGTGGTACTCCGCTGCCAGCAGGCAGACGGGCCAGTCTGAGCCAAACATCAGGCGCTGCGGACCGAAACGCGCCAGCGCCTCATCGATAAAGGGCCGCAGCTGCGCGCTGTGCCATTGGCCTTGCGGCGCCTCAGTCACCAGCCCCGATAATTTGCAGACCACGTGCGGCATTGCGGCCAGTTCCGCCACTTGTTCGCCCCACGCCTGCGCGCCGCGCGCAATATCCGGTTTGCCGAGGTGATCGAGCACCAGCCAGTAACGGTCGTGCTGTGCGGCAAACCGGGTAGCGTCCGCCAGATGCCGCCAGGTCAGCAGCATTTCCCACACGTAATCACGCTGCTGCAGCAGACGGATGCCGCTCGCCACGCGCGGTTGCCGTAGCCATGCGGCGGGTTCGCGCTCATCCTGCACCTGATGACGGAACCCTCGCAGCAGCGGATGCTGCAATGCTTCCAGCTGCGCCGTCAGGTGCGCGGCGCTGACGTCAATCCAGCCAACCACCTGCGTTGCCGCGTGCTGCTGCGCCCACTGCAACAGCTGCTGCGTCTCCGCCACGCACTGCCGCGCCTGAACGGCAATTGAGCCCTGCAGCTGCCGTTGTGCCAGCAGCGGCGCGAGGTCATCGGGTAAATAATCCTGTTGCAGGCGCGTCATGGATTCCGCGATCCACGGATAGTCCACCGCGTCATAGCGCCAGAAATGCTGATGAGCGTCGATTCGCACCTCAGCCTCCCTGCGCGCGATAGCGGTATTTCTCGCGCGAGGCGGGATACATCTCGATCGAGAAGCCGGGCGCAGTAGGCGGCATATAGGCAGCGCCGCGCACTTCGCAAGGATGTAAGAAATGCTCGTGCAGATGATCGACATACTCGATGACCCGGCCTTGATGGCTGCCGGCTATGCAAACGAAGTCGATCATCGACAGGTGCTGGACGTATTCGCACAGTCCAACGCCGCCGGCATGCGGGCACACCGGCAACCGGTATTTCGCTGCCATTAACATTACCGCCAGTACTTCATTAACGCCGCCGAGGCGACAGGCATCGATCTGCACCACATCAATTGCTTCACGCATAATCAGCTGCTTGAAGATGATGCGGTTCTGGCACATCTCACCGGTTGCCACCTTCACCGGCGCGACGCCCTGGCGGATTTTGCGATGCCCTTCGATATCATCCGGGCTGGTGGGTTCCTCGATAAACCACGGTCGCGCGAAGGCCAGCTGCTGCACCCATTCAATCGCGTCATTCACTTCCCACACCTGGTTAGCATCGATCATTAACTGGCGATCCGGTCCCAGCACTTCACGCGCAATGCGCACACGGCGAATATCATCTGCGAGGTCACGTCCGACTTTCAGCTTGATGTGTGAGAACCCGGAATCGACCGCCTGCTGACACAGGCGGCGCAGTTTATCGTCGTCGTAACCGAGCCAGCCTGCCGAGGTGGTGTAACAGGGATAACCGTGCTGCTCCAGCTCACGGATGCGCTGCGCTTTGCCAGCCTGCTGCGCCGTCAACAGTGCCAGCGCTTCGTCCGACGTGATGCAGTCAGTGAGGTAGCGGAAATCGATGCAGCGCACCAACTCCTGCGGTGACATATCAGCCACCAGCCGCCAAAGCGGCTTCTCTTCCGATTTGGCCCACAGATCCCATACTGCGTTGACTACTGCGCCGGTCGCCAGATGAATCGCGCCTTTATCCGGGCCGATCCAGCGCAGCTGGCTATCACCGGTGATGTCGCGCCAGAACTGCCCCATATCGGCGGTGATTGACTCCAGCTGGCGACCAACAATCAGGTGCTCCAGCGCGCGTATCGCCGCACAGCAAATTTCATTACCGCGTCCAATGGTAAAAGTCAGACCATGTCCGCTGATCGCCGCGTTATCCGTCTCGATGATGACGTAAGCGGCAGAATAATCCGGGTCCGGATTCATCGCATCCGAACCGTCGAGCTGTTCGGAGGTAGGAAAGCGGATGTCTTCGACGCGCAATGCGGTTAGTCTGGTCATTGTTCGCTGCCCTCGGTGAGTTGACGCTGCTCACCAAGCCCGGCGATGCCTAACCGGATGACCTGCCCCGGCCGCAGATAAACCGGTGGTTTTTGCCCCATCCCCACGCCCGGCGGTGTGCCGGTTGAGATGATGTCGCCTGGCTGCAAACTCATAAACCGACTGAGATAGCTAACGATCTGCGCAACCGTGAAGATCATGGTGCGGGTGTTGCCGTTCTGATAGCGCCTGCCATCCACCTCCAGCCACAGATTAAGCTGCTGCGGATCGGCGATTTCATCAGCAGTCACCAGCCACGGGCCGATCGGACCAAAGGTGTCGCAGCCTTTGCCTTTGTCCCATGTGCCGCCGCGTTCAATCTGATATTCGCGTTCAGAAACATCGTTGACCACGCAGTAGCCTGCGACATGCAACAGCGCATCCGCTTCGGCGATATAGCTACCGCCTTTACCGATTACTACGCCCAGCTCGACTTCCCAGTCGGTTTTCACCGAACCGCGAGGAATACGCACCGTATCGTTTGGCCCCACCACGGCGCTGGTCCATTTGCTAAACACCACCGGTTCTTGCGGGATGTCAGCACCGGTTTCGGCGGCGTGATCGGCATAGTTCAGGCCAATACAGATAAATTTGCCAATACGCCCGACGCAGGCACCAATGCGCGGTTGGCCGCTGATTTTAGGCAGTTCACTGAGCGGCAGCTGACGCAACCTTTCCAGTTCGGCAGGTAGCAGCGCATCGCCAGCGATGTCATCGACAAAGTGCGACAAATCGCGCAGTTCACCCTGTTGGTCCAGCATTGCCGGACGCTCTTTTCCCGGCTCGCCCACTCGTAATAATTTCATGACTGCACTCCTGTTAGTTGCTCCAGCCGCCATCAATAATCTGTGCGGTGCCGGTGATATAAGCGCTGGCATCGGAGGCCAGATAGGCCGCCAGATAAGCGATCTCCTCTGTGGTGCCGATACGGCCAATCGGCTGACGCGCGACAAAGGCGTCATACACTTCCGCTTCCGTGCGGCCTTCCGCCTGTGCCTGCGCGGCGATGCGCTGGCGCAGCGACGGCGAATCGACGGTGCCGGGGCAGATGGCGTTGCAGCGAATCCCTTCACCGATGTAATCCGCCGCTACCGAGCGTGTCAGGCCAATCACTGCCGCTTTGGTCGCGCTGTAGGCAAAGCGATTGACTACGCCTTTTACGCTGGATGCCACCGATGACATGTTAATGATCGAGCCCTGCTGCTGTTGCAGCATCCCCGGCAGAAAGGCCTGAATCATGTGAAACATCGCCGTGACGTTGAGGTCGAGCGCGAACTGCCACTCCTTTTCGCTGCACGCCAGCAGGCTGCCGCTGTGTACAACACCTGCACAGTTGAACAGCACATCGAGCGTGCCGAGCTCCTGCGCCGCTGCGCGAATTGCCTGGCGATCGGTCACATCCAGCTGATAAGCGCGGATACCTTGCAGATCCTGAAGCGCGGCAAGGTTGATATCGCTGGCAATAACCTTTGCGCCCTGCTGCGCAAAATAACGCGCGCTGGCCAGGCCGATGCCTTGCCCGGCGGCGGTGATTAACACGCGTTTTCCGGATAAATTCATTGCATTTCCTCTGGTCCAAAGATCTAATGGTCAGGCCATTAAAAGTGAGTTTTGCCCTTCCGGGTTAGCAAAATAACGCTGGCAACTTTTTCGCTGACGCATTACGTTTTATTGACAATTGCGTAACATTGACAAGTGTGCTGATGATTATTTGTGCATCCGATCACTTAATTTATGTAGACAGGTAGCAGTGCGATGCCGATAAAAAAGATGGAAAACCCCAGGCTTTACAGACAAATAGCTGACCAGCTGATCAAACTTATCGATAACAATGAATTTCCTCCCGGCAGCCGTCTGCCAGCGGAGCGCGAGCTGGCAGAGCAGCTACAAGTTAGTCGCGCATCGGTGCGTGAAGCGCTAATCGCTCTGGAAGTGATTGGCTTGGTAGATGTGAAAGTGGGAAATGGCGTGATTGTGAAAGCACGTTCCACTACGCAGGAACCGGTGATGATGCAAGCCGGGCGCGATCAGTGGAAGGAACCCGACGATGAACTGGGGATAAAGCTTGATTTCTCCACCGAACTGCCACCTTTCTCGCTGCTGCAGGCGCGCCGCCTGATTGAGCCAGAGGCCGCTGCGCTTGCCGCCGTGCATGCCAGCGATCAGGAGCTGGCCCTCATCCGCGCAGCGTATCGGCAAAACTGTGAAGATAACCGTGCGCAGTCGCGCACCCATCCCGGCGACCGTTTATTCCACATTCGCATCGCCCAGGCGAGCGGCAATCCCGCCTACGGCTTTATCATTGGCCATCTGCTCGGTCATCGCTATGGCAGTATGTTCCGCATGTTGCAGGCGCACTACACGCCGAGCGATATGCCGCTCGTCTCAGAAACGGAGCATATGGAGATTCTCTCGGCGCTAGAAAAACGGGATGCTAAAGCAGCCAGAGCCGCGATGAAGAAGCATATTGACCGGGTAATTGCGACATTTGAGCGTGTGCAGGAGTAAAACTGTTTGCGGTAGAAAGCGTTGGGTCAGGGTTTTATGTAAATGACCTCGCGTTGTGCTTGCGGCCACTTTAAGAGTGGTCCTACTAGCCCGAGAATAAAAGAAGCCGTCATCATATATTTCAGTGAGTTGCGATAGCATCCCCCTTAGAAAACCGTCATTGTGCGCGGTTTTTTTACCTGTCGGGGAAGTCGGATGTTTAAATTCTTCCTAAACTAACGTGCGTTAAACATGTCATTCGCAGATAACCGGAAAGACAACGGTTACTGAATTTTTATGAATTACCTGACAGCTAAAGGTTGTTGGCTGAATATAAGGGAAAAGAATGCCACTAATATTTGGTGAGTTATCTGGTGCTCCAGTATGGGTGCCTGCTGTATTGCTCGTCACGCTCTCGCTCGCTCTGGGTTTTCTGGCGCGGTTTATACTTCTCAGGTTTATCCGCTACTGGCAGAGCCGTGACAGAAAGCTATTCAAATCACTCGAAAAACATCTAAGCGGATCGCTGTTTCTCTTCATTCCCTTGCTGTTAATCAATGTCGGGGTTAATTATATTAACATTCACCCAGACTCCCTTGCCTTTATTACGACCACGACCAACATTTTTATTATATTATCATTTTGCTCCATTTTAATCCGGTTGACTAATGTCGCGCAGGATATGCTCTTTATACGCTATGACATTAACCTTTCAAACAATCTCCGCGCGCGAAAAATTCGCACTCAAATAATCTATGTTAAAAAAGTCGCTATCGTATTATTGGTATCATTCTGTCTTACTCTGATCCTACTTAGTTTTCCGGGGGTGCGTAAATTCGGCACGACTATCCTTGCGGGCGCCGGTGTTGCCGGGATAATCATTGGCTTCGCTCTTCAGAAGTCGCTGGTCAATTTGTTTGCCGGAATTCAGATAGCGTTTACGCAACCGATAAAAATTGACGACGCGGTGGTGGTTGAAAATGAATGGGGTTGGATTGAGGAGATCAATCTGACTTATGTTGTGGTGCGTATCTGGGATCTGCGCCGCCTGGTATTGCCTATTACCTACTTTACAGAAAATGCCTTCCAGAACTGGACGCGTAATAATGCCCAAATATTAGGATCTGTTTTTCTTTATGTGGATTATTCCATGCCGTTAGATCCTCTGCGCAAACATTTTGAAAAAGTACTCAGTGAAACAAAACTTTGGGATCAACAGACACAGGTGCTTCAGGTTACCGATACCAATGATAAAACCATGACGATAAGATTACTGATGACGGCACAAAACTCCCCCACGGCCTGGGATTTGCGCTGCCTCGTCCGGGAAAAAATGATTGAGTTTATACAACAAAATTATCCTGAGTGTCTGCCTCATGTTCGCGCAACATTGAGCGATTCCAGTGTTTAACCGCCTGAAAATCCGCTAGATATCGTTTTCGTGAGACTAACGATAAGTGGTATAAGCCGTTAACGCATTCTCAACCGGACAGCCTCTGGCATTGCTGCTTAATGCCAGAGGCTGTCCGTTCATTTAATACCTTCGGCGCAAACACCTTTATATAGCAAGCACCACTTATTTCCCTTCGAAGAAATCACTCGGAAGTTGACCTGGAGGCATATTAATAACAGCATCATTATCAGGCCCTTCATTTTTCATATAGGTGACTTTAGCAAATTCCGGAATAATCACATAAGGGTAAGCCGGACCTTCATCGCGAAAACGATGCATATCTTCAATAAATTCGTTTTGATAACAAATCGTTTTTTCAGGGTGCTGTCCTTCACCGGCAATCCATTGAGGGAAGAAAATAGTACCATGAATAAGTTTCCTTTCGAGATCAAATAATAGGCTTACACAGGTTCCTGTCGGTTCGTGCCAGTCTACTTTATAAATACCTGGGGCGAACTGTACGGCGTTCATTTTTTGCTGGGTTACCCATCGACCACCTACCAATCCCTGGTGGATACGATAATCACACGTTGTGTCGTTGCGCGCATACCACTCATATTTCCATCCATTATCGTAGGTGTAGACAAAATGCGTTCCAACAAAGGCGGATAAATCTTTTGAGATATCGTTTAACGATTCCACGGACATAACTACCTCATATTTCACTGTGTTGTGAGTAAGTTGATGAAACGTCCTCTTGACGAGTTGCCGCATCATTCTTGTATAGAGATATTTATAATATGGAACACTTCAGGTTTTTTCCAATGTTCTGCATTTGAAAATACCTGGATTACCTTTTTTTTCACGGTAGTCGATAGCAGAGATATTTGCAACACGGCTATTTAACCGGATAAATCATATGACAATAAAAAGTCAGCGCAAGGTAATAAAATGTAAATAAAAACGGAGCGTGAGAGAATTATTTCTCTCAGATTTTTACTGATAGTTAAACGACTTATCGCACGTTGATTCTTTTTTAGGAAGTATTTTAGTTATCAAGTTTGCCAAAGTGAAATCTAAAGCTAACCTATTTAAGGTGTTACATATTGACTTTTCTTTACCACTGATAAACCACTCAGCGGGCGGATAAATATGCCCGAATTTCAAGAACCGAACTGCAGGATATTCTTCTATGAATTTGATTCAAGAAGTTTTTCGTCTGTCACCGGAACTGGCGCTTTTCCTTTCTCTCGCGATAGGCACATGGATTGGCAAATTTAAACTGGGTGCATTTCAACTTGGCGGCGTTGCAGGCGCTTTGCTTATCGCCGTGCTGATAAGCCAGGTAGGAATTACCATTGACAGTGGAATCAAAAACGTTCTTTTTGCCGTGTTTATTTACGCTGTGGGCTTTGAAAGTGGACCAAAGTTCTTCTCCTCATTAGGTCGACGAACATTGCGTGAAATTGCTCTGGCGTTAGTTCTGGTCATATCATCCTTAGCCACCCTGGTCGTGATGGCCAAACTCTTCGCGCTGGACAAAGGCATTGCGGCAGGCATTGCGGCAGGTGCGCTGACACAATCAGCCATCATCGGTACGGCCAGTGCCGCCATTGCTAAACTGAATTTAGATCCCGCACAACTTCAGCAGATGCAAGGCAATGTGGCGGTGGGATACGCGGTCACCTACATCTTCGGCTCGCTGGGTGCCATCATCATCTGCGTTAACATTCTGCCGAAAATAATGGGCCGATCCATTCGCGAGGACGCGATAAAAGCCGAACAGGAAATGATGCACGGCGCAACCATTCTGGCGCCTGGTCAGGTCCCTGCACTCCCCGAGCTGGTGGGAAGGGTATTCCGGGTGGGACCGGCCGCAGGCAAGAGCGTGGCGGAGGTTGAAGCGTTGGCCCAATCAAATTTTCCTGTCACGCTCGAACGCATTAAACGTGACGATAAAGTCATTGCTGTCACGCCTGACATGGTGCTCAACGAGAACGATATCCTGTTATTGGTGGGTCGACGCAAAGGGATCGTTGCACTTGCTCCCTCGCTAGGCACAGAGCTGGATGCGGAGGATGGGCCGGAGATGACGATGAAAACCTCCGAAGTCTTACTAACCAACCCCGCGCTGATGGGAAAAAGGGTGGATGAACTGCGCAAACAGATTTCGGGCGACGTCCGGCACGGTATTTATGTCACCGCACTTAAGCGGGGTGATGTGGTGTTGCCCTTCAAAGATGATGCTGTCATTGAGCGTAATGACGTAGTAACGCTGTACGGTAGCGAACAGGACATTCAGCGTGCGGTGACGCTAGCCGGTCCGGTGTTGCTGAAAAGTCCAAAAACAGATCTGATGTTTCACGGTTTTGGCCTGACCTTTGGCCTGCTGCTGGGGTTGCTGGTGTTGCGTGTTGGTTCAGTACCTTTAACGCTGGGCAGCGGCGGCGGAGCGCTACTGTCCGGCCTGCTGTTTGGCTGGTATCAGGCACGAAAACCACTAATGGGAAATATGCCTTTGCCCGCATCGGGTTTGCTGCGTGATTTAGGGCTGGCGGGGTTTGTTGCGGTGGTGGGCTTACAGTCGGGCCTGCAAGCCGTCGAGACCGTGCGAAATAACGGCATCTCTATTTTCCTGATCGGCATTGTCGTGACTGTCCTCCCCCTAATGATCACGTTATTTATTGGTCGCTATTTGTTGCGCTATGACAATACGGCGATTTTTGCCGGGGCTTTGTCTGGCACGCGAAGTGCGAATCCCGCTTTTGGTGAAATTCTCGATAAGGCGGGCAATGCCATTCCTACCGCCCCCTTTGCCGTGACATACGGGTTGGCAAATGTGTTTCTCACCCTGCTTGGCCCGCTTATCGTCGCGCTGGTATGACAATGAAATGCTTCCTGATCTGGAGAGATTTACCATGTCTAACCCTTACGAAAAATATGCTTCACTCAGTCCCTTCGAACTCAAAGACGCCCTGATACAACTCGCCTCCGGTAAACCCGACCGCATGATGCTTAATGCAGGTAGAGGCAATCCTAACTTCATCGCGACCTTGCCCCGCCGTGCTTTCTGGCGTCTTGGATTATTTGCCACAGAAGAGGCGGAGCGATCCTTCTCTTATTTGCCGCATGACATTGGAGGTATACCGCGCATTGAAGGTATTGAGGCACGTTTCGACGCATTTCTTTCTCGCGGCCATGAGCAACCAGGCGTTGCATTTTTGTCGAGGGCCGTAAGCTATGTCCGTGATCAGCTGGGGCTTTCCGCTTCCGATTTTTTACATGAGATGGTGGAAGGTATTCTGGGCTGCAATTATCCGGTTCCACCACGTATGTTGTTGCTTAGTGAAAAAATCACCCGCGAGTATATCGTCAAAGAAATGGTTGGCGGCCTGATTTCGGCTGAGGACGTTGAACTGTTTGCGGTGGAAGGAGGTACGGCCGCGATGACCTACCTTTTTAATACTCTTCGCACAAATGGTTTGGTTACCGCTGGTGATAAAGTCGCAATGGGCGCGCCCATTTTTACCCCTTATATTGAAATACCGCATTTGGAGGATTACCGGCTTGAAAGCGTGATGATTAATGCGTCGCCGGAAGATAACTGGCAATATCCCGATGAAGAGTTAGAGAAACTGCTCGACCCGGCTATTAAAATCTTCTTCTGCGTCAATCCAAGCAATCCTGCCTCAGTGAAAATGGATCAACGCACCCTGGATAAAATGGCGAGAATTGTTGAGCAGCGTCCCGATTTAATCATTCTCACGGATGATGTGTACGGTACCTTTGCGAATAACTTTAAATCATTGTTTGCTACCTGCCCGCAGAACACCATTTTAGTCTATTCATTCTCAAAATATTTCGGTGCAACGGGTTGGCGTTTGGGGGTGATCGCCACCCACCAGAACAATATTCTGGATGACAAACTGAGAAATATTAGCGATGCAGAACATCATCGTCTGCAGCAGCGCTATGGTTCCCTTACGCCAGACGTTCCCGCTTTACGATTTCTTGACCGGGTTGTGGCGGATAGCCGAAGCGTAGCCCTCAATCACACTGCCGGCTTATCAACTCCGCAACAAGTGCAGATGGTATTGTTCAGTCTATTCGCTCTGATGGATGGGGAGGACGGTTATAAAGCCGCTGTATCGGAAGTGATACGCCGCCGTCAGGCCGTGCTCTACCGTGAGCTGGGAATAACGCATATTGATACCGAAGAGGCTGTAGATTACTACACGCTGTTGGATTTAGAGGCAATATCTCGTCAGGTTTACGGCGATGACTTTGCCGATTGGGTAAATAAAACCCTCAACCCAACCGACTTGCTTTTCCACATTGCAGAAGAGACCGGCATCGTCATGCTTCCAGGTACCGGATTTGGTAGCCTTAAACCTGCAGGACGTATATCTCTGGCTAATTTGAATGAATATGAGTACGCCGCAATCGGTAAGTCATTAAGAAAGATGATGGAGCAGTATTTTGAAAAGTATCATTCTGCACTGCAAGGGAAAGATAAAAACGCTTAGACCAAGTACAACATAAGATAAGTTGTAAGGCGATAACAATCAGGGCTGTGTTGCAGCCCTGATTAACGTAATCATCGGTTTCTGGCTTAGTGTCCTATCTTTGGAAAAAATAAATACTTACGCCAAATTCGCAGATTTCACTCACTTTGCAGACCATATTGGACAAAAGCAAAATAATAAGACATATAAGTGTAAAACATCTTTTTAAACCTATCGAGTATTTCAACCTCACCGCTTTTCGGATCATAATTTATCATATTATTCTTTTCTGCTTCGATGAAAATATTTCTCAGATGAGAACGTGAGACGCTGCACTCCCGTGAGATGCGCGTTAGCGCGCCCTCCTTGCAATCTTCTCTTTTAGGCTTATTGCCAATATTGAATAAATTCAGCATGATCATATGCCCTGAATCCTTGTCGATAAAAATATGCGCGTCAGGAACTAAATTTATAATAAAAAAGCCTGCTTTATAGATTTCCGAATACCGTGAAAAATATTGCGCAATATTATCAAGTGAAATGTGATGAGAGCGCTTCTTTCCGCTCAGGATATCAAGAGCACTTGTCATTGTGTTAATTAGACTTATTGAATCATTTGCGCCTTTTTCAGTCAAAAAATAACGCATTTTTCTTTTATCCTTCTTGCTCACTTTCATTTTAATTCTGCCACTAACACTCATCAAAGTAAGGAGACTTGAAATGGTATTGGCGCTGACAAGACCAAACTTCAGACATTCGGCCTTTACATCGGAGAAGCAAGCTTCTTCGTTAATGTAAAACTGTGAAGCCGTTACCGTCGCAACCAGAAAGCGGTTATTCTTAAAGATAAATTTATAGAAATGGCTTTTGCGTTTGAACTCTTCCGTTATCATTTCGCTATGTTTGTGAATTGCTGCATTAAGCAAAGGGTTTGCTGCATTGTCTAAATATAACTTATTAAGTGCCTCAAAAACTCTAATTTTATTTTCCATGGTTACTCGCTGCAGAAGAACTTCTATGGCGTCATGCCTGAATAAAGTCCTGTTAGTAAATATAATATTATGCGAACAGCCGCCTCTTTTTTGACTATAGAGCGACATGTCAACTCTCGCAACCTAATATAAATAAAAAAGTCAATATACACTTAGCTAAACATGGTGTTAAAGATTGGGTAGAAATGTTGTCATTTAGATGCGCTGATTTTTATGTAGAATTATGGACATACCGTGAATGCGAGAAAACTAATCTAAATGGGTAGTAACATCGCGCTATTA
>Ga0153980_1000812_pt1 | contig 13719 bp, 12 predicted proteins | sample TSGA064MetaG_FD_104722 | JGI IMG/M metagenome (GOLD analysis project Ga0153980, IMG submission 104722) | Attine ant fungus gardens microbial communities from Georgia, USA - TSGA064 MetaG | ecosystem: Host-associated > Fungi > Mycelium > Unclassified | place: USA: Georgia, Magnolia Springs State... | reverse complement strand
TTAGGAAAGGCGAGGTGTGAAAACTGCTTTTAATACTAGGGTACTATAATGATTTAAGTAAATATTTTATTTCCTTCTTATATTCTTATAAAATTTAAGTCAATTTGTATACAGTATTAGTAGCGGTGATAAATTATGAAAATGTTAACAGAAGAAGATTTAGGAAAATTCACAAAAGAAAATCATAAAAAAATTGAAAACTATGAAAGAAGTATTAAATTTAATAAACTACTCTCTAAATTAACCTTTAATATAGTTCCTCGAAAGGAGAAGCTAAAAGGACTAGAAGAAAAGAAACAATTAATTGAAGATGTATTGAAGGTAGTGACTGCTGAGAAAGAAAATTCTAAGCGCTATGAATCCCTCAGGGAATCCATGGAATATGTAGATAAAACAAAAGAATCGGGACTAAAAATGGAATGGAAAAATTTAGTTATTAAAAGAGGGCAACTTTTGCAACAATTGATGGAAGACTTTAACCAGAAATTATCTTACGATGAGGCTGCTCGTGAATTGAGCCAGTGTGAAGATAGATTAATAGAATTAGAAAGTGATGCAAAAACATCACAATCTCGTCTTTCTAATGGAAAATGGAATGAACTGGAACAAGACCCTATTACAAAACAAGATAAGGGTGTTTTTAAGACTCCATATATGGATCATATAGCAAAATACCATAATAAAAAAGTAAAATTAGAAAATAAATTAATAAAAAAAGAAACTAAAGTTTATCAAGCATTAGAAGCATTTAAAAAAACATCTAGATCAAAAGAAATGGCAAAAACAGCCATAAAAGAAGCAGAAAAAGAGACTAAAGAAGCTAGAGCAACAAAAGAAAAAGCAAAAAAAAATGAAATAAAAGCTATAGCAAAGGCGAAAAAAGCAATAGCGAAATCACTTGGAAATGCAGAAAATTCAGAAAAAGAAATGATAGAGGCGGCAAAAGCAAAAGTAAGATCGGTTATAACAGTTCAAGAAAAAAAAGCAATGACAACATCTGCAAAAGTGATAAAAATAGAAGCAGCAAAAGCAAAAGCAAAAGCTATATCAGATCTTAAAAAGGCAAATGAAGCGAAAGAAAAAACAATGATAAATTTAAGAAAAGTAGAAGAAAAATTAAGATAGTTAGTCTGAGAGGAGTACACACAACCTGCTAATCTGGTAAAAAAGCGCTGGTTAAACGGCCATTTCACTTCTTAAGCGAGTGATGAAAATAAACTGAGAAAATAAAGAAAAACACAACCAAGTCTGTCATAAAAAACTAACTTAATAACTGACAGAATGAAAGAACAGAGTAAGGTGAAGAACGTAGACCTTCTTTAAAGGAAGTACAGTTAGAACGTTTTAAAAAAGAACGCAAACTTTTATTACAAACATGAAATTGCAAAAACTAGTAAAGCAAAATAAAGGAATTAGAAGGAAAGCCTAAGAAGGTAGCTAAGATAACTAGATTGAATAAATGTTTAAGAATTTATGACGCCAGAGTAAAAGAAATCTATAGTTAGTCTTGCTTTGAAATTTGATAACTGACACTTTGTGATGAGTGTCAGTTTCAGTATGCTTAATATTTAACAAATTTTTTAAAAAGATACTTGGCTTAGCTTAGCAAGTTTATTGGGATTTTATCACAGCCAGACCTTTTGACGCTGGTATAAAATATATTTAATTTTATTGGAGCCCTAGGAGTCGTATTGAACATTATAGCTCTTTATTAGTGAAACAATTAAAGGGTTTTGAGTGGGTTTGTTCTATTTAGATGCTAGTAATAACTTATGGTTGAGTTGACTTAATACGTCCGGCTGAAACTGTTAAGAATATTAAATGGTTTGATTAAATAAATTTACATTTTAACTGTACATTTATGTGTTAAATGATATAATTTACCTATAATATAAGGATAGGAATTATTTTCATAGAGCATATTTATTATTGTGCAAACTTTTGTGACAGTATGAATAAGCAACGCTTGAAAAAATTCTAAGGCGTCCACCATTTGTTTAACGAGACAAGAATGGTATGAAATTTTATTTAGCAGTGGAAATGTCCTACCTTAAAGACCTATCTTAAAAAGTAGTGTTATTAGAGCTGTGAGGTTTAGATGGCCATTAAATATAGGATAAAGTTTGTAAGGAGATATAAAATGGAAAAAATTATTAAGTCAGTTGCCGCAAAATTTTTCAATGTAGTTGAAGAACAAGTTGAGATAACTTATCGTTTAATGGGCGGGATGTCAAATCTTATGTATGTCATTTGCGTGAATGGTGAAAAGTATACATTTCGCATACCTGGAAAAAATGCTAACGTTTTTGTAAATCGTGTTGAAGAACGAGCAAATATTGAAATAATTGCTAATCTAGGAATTAATAATGAAACGATTTATTTTGATGTGACCACTGGGTATAAGATTGCCAAATTTGTAGAAGGGACGCCTCTAAGTGAAATTGAAAATCCCGAAAATTATTTAACGGAGATTGCTAATGTTTTACATCAACTACACCGTTCAAATTTAAAAGCTTTAGAAGATTACTCACCTTATAGCCGTCTAGTTAAATATGAGCACTTAGTATTGAAACTGGATTTCACTCAAGATGAGCATTATTTTCTATTAAAAGATAAATTTCTAAGTAATAGAGAATTTTTAAATGGATTTGAAAAAGTTATCTGTCATAATGATAGCCAACTCTCTAATATAGTGATAGGAAACCGAAAAATATATTTACTAGACTGGGAGTTCACGGGACAAAACGATCCTCTCTATGATGTGGCATGTGTAGGGAATTTTGACTTTGAGGTAGCTATTAAGTTTTTGCCTGTTTATTTAGGGCGAAAGCCGAAAGCATCAGAGTGGAAACGTCTTTATTTATGGCGTGCATTCCAATGTTTACAATGGTATAACGTAGCTTTGTACAAGGATTTAATTGGGTTAAGCAAAGATTTAAAACTAGATTTTATGGCGATTGCTCAAAATTATTTAAAAAAAGCAGAAAAGTTATTAATGGAAGCAAAATCATTTCAATGAAGCTTAAATCAGCTACACCCTCTATGTGATTGAGGGTGTTTTTAATCTAGTAATTAGAGCACAGTTAAGGGATGGTACTGAATTTTTAATGGTATATGGGTTCTAAATTCAAAATCTAAAGAGATTTATTGGCTAGAATAGCACGGGTAGTAGGATGAGCAAATGGTTTCTCTTGTTTTAAATTCTAACAGTAGTAAAAGGGATAGCTCATTTGTGAAAAAAACTATTATTAGCATTAAAACAAACAAGAAGGCTAGGGCTACTATATCAGGTTTGCTACAAGGTTGATTTCTGAGTCATAGGATCGAGTTTATTCCCATATATTATAAAGTTTAAGAAATGGGAGGGGTTGAAAATGGATAGTTTTCAAATAATGACACTTGATCAGATGTTTGGAGCAATTGTTAATAAAGAAGTGGCCCTAGATCCAAAAGTTATAGCGTTTGAAACATTGCGTTATTTAACGGTCTTACATATAGGATTTGATGGTCTCATCCATACAGGGGAATTAATTGTTCACGAGCAGGTTGCAGAGGAAGTCTTACATATTTTTAAAGTCTTATATGAAATTCGTTTTCCTATTGAAAAAATGAGACTCATCAGTTATTACGGAAATTGTGATGAGCTTTCCATGGCCGCCAATAACAGTAGCGCTTTTAATTTTCGTTACACAACAAACGGTAAAAAACTATCTCAACACGCCTATGGTTTAGCAATTGATCTTAACCCAGTGGTTAATCCATTTATAGAGGGGGATAGTGTGTTACCCATTAATGGGCTGAGATACGTCGATCGAAATCAGTGTGTTCCAGGTATGATCAAAAGAAATGATTCTGTTTATTATCTTTTTAAGCATTACGACTGGATATGGGGTGGCGATTGGCAAAACATTAAAGATTATCACCATTTTGAAAAGTCATTTCATAGAAAAAGAAACTAGATTGAAAGTCTAGTTTCTTTTTTGTTTAAATAATATTTTTTGGGCTGAGACTTTAGACGTCGTATCCCAAGTTTGAGGATCCTGTTCATCGTACTGCTGTAAAAAATCAATGACTTCTTTTGTAATCGCCGTAGGCGTAGAAGCTCCAGAGGTAACAGCAACTGTTGCAGCCCCTTTAAGCCAGCTTAAGTCTAATTCTTCTAATGTAGCAATGCGATGGGATGGAACCTGAGCGTGTTCTTCTGATACTTGAGCTAAGCGTGCTGTATTGTTGCTGTAAGGGTCACCTACAACAATAGTTAAGTCGCAATTTTTAGCTTTATTAGCAACAGCTTCCTGACGAACTTGAGTAGCGTTACAGATTTCTTTAATAAACTCTGCTTGAGGAAATTTATTTTGGATTTGTTTTGATAAACTATAGACATCCCATAAGCTCATGGTTGTCTGATTGGTAATGATGATCTGGGGGTTATCGAGCATTAAGTGTTCCAAATCATTAGCATTTGTAACGAGATGAATGTGAGCTTCATCAAGACCCAGACAGCCTTCTGTTTCAGGATGTCCTTTTTTTCCAATATAAATAACATCGTATTGGGCGCTTAGATATTCTTTAATAAGGTCATGAGTTTTAATGACATCAGGACAGCTGGCATCAACACATGTTAAACCTTTTGCCATCGCTTTTTCTCTAACAGCAGGAGCAATTCCATGAGCTGTGAAAATAACAGTTCCTCGTTCAATTTCATCGAGTAATTCTAATCGAGTCTTGTTTTTATTATCCAATGTTAAAACGCCTAGATCAGCGATGGCTTTCGTAATATGCTCGTTGTGGACAATCATGCCAAGGACGTAAATTGGGCGTGGAAACTCTTCGTTATTAGCCACTTCTTGAACCTTATTTAAGGCGCCAACAACACCGTAGCAATAGCCACGAGGAGAGATTTTAATAACTTTCAATAGCATCACCTCATTTAATCTTCTTTTATGTTATTAAGCATTACATTAACGTCAATATTTAATAAGCTAGTAATGGTGCTTCTTACGTCAAGTTATAGAGTCATTTTTAATGAATCTTAAAGAATAATCTCATAGAGTTAAATCGTTACTAACATAAAAATAAAAAAATTTCATCATTAGAACTGGGATAAATTATGAAATAGCTTGAAGAAAGTTCTATCTATTTCGTGACGGAGCTAAAATGAGATTCTATTTTATTATAGCACAAATGAGTAAAAGACGTTCTTATACTGCTTATAAATTAAGATTATGCTTACTTGCTGTAAATATAAATATGCTAAGAAAAAATGAGTAAGATATATGATTCTGCTTAATAATATAGGATATTAGTTGAATTTAATAATAAAGGTTGATATGATACGTATGTAGAAGAAATGACAAAGGTGTCATTTAACTGAGTCATTAGAGGAGTGTATTTATGAATGAAAGTTTTCAAGATTTAGCAATAAAACCCTATTTAAAGATGGCAATTAAAGATTTACATTTTGAACTTTTGACACCCATTCAAAGAGAAGTGATTCCACTGGCTTTAAAAAGAAAAGACATTATCGGTCAATCCCAAACTGGAAGTGGGAAAACCCACGCTTTCTTGATACCCATTTTCGAGGCATTGGATGAAGAAAAGCAACAGGTACAAGCCTTAATTACGACACCTACACGAGAACTAGCAGAGCAAATTTACAATGTGGCCATGCACTTAGCTTCATTTAGTGAAACACCAATTAAGGTTGTTCGTTACGTTGGTGGGACTGACAAGCAGAAAATACTTGAAAGATTAACCACACAACCTCAGATTGTGATAGGAACTCCGGGACGTATCAAAGATTTGGCCATAAATGAACGTGCTTTACTTGTTCACACTGCTAAGATGTTTGTGGTAGATGAGGCAGATATGACGTTAGAAAGCGGATTTTTAACTGATATCGATCAAATTGCTGGTACAATGGGTCAAGATTTACAAATGATGGTGTATTCAGCAACAATTCCACAAGCCTTGAAACCATTTTTGAAAAAGTACATGACAGCACCAGAGCATATTCATATTCAACCACGCCAGCAAACAGCAGTTAAAATTCAACATATTCTTTATCCAACAAGACATCGAAATCGAGTCAATATAGTGGCGAATCTTTTAAAAACATTGAATCCTTATTTAGCGATTATTTTTGTCAATACAAAACAACGAGCGAGTGAGGTGACAGATGCTTTAACTCAACAAGGATTGAAAGTAGGACAAATTCATGGCGATTTGCCCCCTCGCCAACGTCGTCAAATGATGCAACGGATTAGAAACTTAGATTTCCAATATATTGTGGCAACAGATATTGCTGCTCGTGGTATTGATATTGCCGGGGTTAGTCATATCATTAACTACGAATTACCACAGGATTTAGAGTTTTATATTCATCGCGTAGGACGGACTGGACGAGGAGCTTATGAAGGAGTTGCTATTACCCTTTATGATTCACAAGAAGAGGATCTCTTAATTCAATTAGAAGCACGCGGAATTGAATTTAACTATCGTGAATTAAAAAATGGTGAACTGGTTGTAATCAATGCCAGAAATAGCCGTCAAAAGCGGGAGAAGCACACAAATGAAATTGATCGAATTGCCTTAGCTAAAGTGCGCAAGCCTAAAAAGGTGACGCCTGGATATAAAAAGAAGCTAAAAGCTAAAATGGAACGAGTTAAACAACAAGAGCGTCGTAAAAGAAAATAGATAGATGGTTATGATGGTCAGTTCTTGAATAAGGTGTAAATTTAAAATAAATATTAGTGGTCTATACCTTCAGTATTAAAGAAATGAAGGACAGAGAATCGTTCAGCTTTAGCTAGTTTCTTTTTTAGAAGCTATAGATTAAATAGGAGAGAATAAATATGTTAAAAATTGGATCGCATGTTGGAATGGCTGGCAAGGAAATGCTTCTAGGAGCTGCGAAAGAGGCAGTTTCTTATAGGGCAAATACGTTTATGATCTACACAGGTGCACCACAAAATACTCGCCGTAAACCCATTGAAAAAATGAATATAGAAGCGGGTAAGATATATATGGAAGAAAACGGCATTGAGGATCTAATTGTTCACGCACCATATATTATAAATCTGGCGAATACGGTGAAACCTGAAACATTTGAATTAGCGGTTGAGTTTCTTGCAAAAGAAATAGATCGAGCAACAGCTTTAGGAGCTAACACTATTGTCTTGCATCCAGGAGCACATGTTGGAGCTGGTGTAGATTTAGGACTAAATAAAATAGTAGAAGGTTTAAATGAAGTTTTAACAAAAGAAACTAAAATTACTGTTTCATTAGAAACAATGGCTGGTAAGGGGACGGAACTAGGTCGGAGCTTTGATGAATTAGCGTATATTTTTGAACATGTAGTTCATAACGATAAATTACGTGTTTGTTTTGACACATGTCATGTTCATGATGCAGGATATGATATTATAAATGATTTTGAAGGGGTAATGGAATCATTTGATCGCATTGTAGGTAAAAAACAAATTGCAGTGCTTCATATTAATGACAGCAAAAATATAATAGGTGCTAAAAAGGATCGCCATGAAAATATTGGTTTTGGGGAAATTGGCTTTGATACCTTACATCGGATTGTTCATCATCCTGATTTTACCGAAATACCTAAAATTTTAGAAACACCTTACGTGCAAATTGAAACTAAAAAAGACAAAGTAGCTCCATATAAACTAGAAATTAAAATGCTTAGAACCAGTAAGTTTAATGAAAATTTCAAAGATTTACTTTAAAAGTTAGGAGAAATCCTCGCTTTTTTCTTTTTGTCATCAAGTCTATTTCATGTTGAATCATTATCGTTATGAATTAAAGATTTTATCGATAAACGAAAAGCTTTAATTAACTGTATCTAAAGCTTGTCGATTATTTAGGTATCCTGTCATTTAAATTTCTTCAAAAGTACTATAAAAAGGTAGTTATATGATTTTTCTTGGCGAAGTAGGCATTTTTTTATGGAAAAATTAGTATGAAATGCTATGAAAAAGTCAGATAAAATTCATATATTTACTTGCATATTAAAGGATTACGAGATATAATACCAAATAATGAACTAAGATTTGAAGCAGAAATAAATGATATGGAGGTTTGCTATATTTTGATGATTTTCTTCATTAATCTGCAAAGTTGTTTATTCATCGAGAGGTGATGTAGTATTTAGGAGGAAACACAATGTGCTTGAAAAGGATGAATAGGCTTATGCTAGTGGGATTGATTGGCCCATTATCCCTTGCGTTAACAGCATGCGAAACCAGAAGTTCTAATGAGCTTACCAATCGCTTGGTGGTGGCTCAAGCTTCTGATGCGACCTCCCTCGATCCACAGGGCGCTAATGACGTTCACTCAGCATTAGTTAACACACAAATTTTTGAGACACTTGTTATTAAAGATGATAATTCACAGATCTTACCAGGATTAGCTGAAAGGTGGGAGTTATTAGACGATGGCTTAACTTATGAATTTTATTTGCGAGAAAATGTTTATTTTCATAATGGTGAGGAATTTACAGCAACCGATGTTGAATTTACATTTTTGCGAGCTCTAGATTCTCCTCATGTTGCTCATATTCTAGGTCAAGTGGATCCCAATGGTATCAAGGTTATTAATGATTACAAGATTCAAATCGCCACATTGGAACCTAATGCACCATTTTTGCAACACTTAGCTCATAGCTCCGCAGCTATTATGAACCGTACAGCTGTGACGGAATCTGGAGAACAAGTGGGGCAAAATCCAGTGGGGACCGGTCCATTTCAATTTGAATATTGGTTGGATGGTGAGTACGTTCAATTGAAACGATATGAAAAATATTATGGTGAAAAACCTGCATATAAAGAACTTATGATTAAAGTGATCACAGATAACACTAATAGAACGCTGGCATTAAAGACAGGAGAGGTTGATATCACTTTTAATCTTCCAACGTCTGATGTGAATATGGTTGAAAAAAATGAACATTTAAGATTATTTAGATTAGCTAATTTTATAACACATCATATTGGCTTTAATCTAACAAAAGAACCATTTAATAATGTATTAGTACGTCAAGCGATTAATTATGCAGTTAACGCTTCCCAGATTATTGAGGATGTTTTAAATGGAGTAGGTGAAGTGGCAACTAGTCCAATAAGTAGTAATGTATGGGGAGCAAGAGCAGATTTGGCTGGTTATGAGTTTAATCTTGAAAAAGCAAAGAAATTAATGCTTGAAGCTGGTTATGAAAATGGTTTTTCTGCCTCAATTTTGACTGCGAACACAGGAATAAGCCCTGACATTGTTTTTAATGTGGTCAATCAGTTAAGTAAAATAGGCATTGAGATAAATATTCGTCAGTTGGAATGGGGCTCTTTTATTGAGTCTATTTCTGGAAATGATCACGAAATGTATATGATGGGTTGGTCTTGTGTAACTGGCGATGCTGATTATGGGCTATATTCTTTGTTCCATTCAAGTCAAGGTCCAAAAGCTGGGAACCGAACATTTTTTGCTGATGATCGTGTTGATGAACTACTAGACCTAGCTAGATCTACGATTAATATAAATGAACGTTTAGAAGCTTATTATGAAGTTCAAGAAATCATTGTAGAAGAGGCTCCTTGGTTATATCTTGTAACGGGTGAGACATTAGTGGGAGCACGAGCTAATGTTCGTGGATTTCGGATAAACCCTGGGGGTCACCATAAGTTTGCTAGTGTATATTTTCAATAAACTTTGTGAGATGAGCGTAGGCCTATATTAAATCATAGTGTCCTATACCTGTCGTTATAAATTATGTAGAGTATAAAGGAAGGAAGGTTAAGGATGCATAAGTATATTTTGAGAAGGTTGTTATATCTAATACCAGTTATGTTTGGAGTGTCTTTAGTTGTTTTCACCATGATGTATTTCACACCAGGAGATCCTGCGCGAATTATGTTAGGGGAATCAGCTCCAGCAGAAGCAGTAGAAGACTTACGTGAAGAGTTAGGTTTAAATGATCACTTTGTCATTCAATATGGAAATTGGTTGAAAGACCTTATTTTTAACGGGGACATAGGATCTTCATACCGGACACGTCGCCCCGTATCAGATGAGATTATTGATAGATTCCCAACGACATTAAGATTGGCAGCTGCTGGAGTTGCTGTTTCAGTTGTTGTGGGTGTACCTATTGGAATTATTTCAGCTACAAAGCAGTATTCATTTCTAGATAATGCGTCTATGTTTACGGCACTATTAGGAGTTTCAATGCCTAATTTCTGGTTAGCCATGTTATTAATAATTCAGTTCTCTGTTAACTGGGACTTGCTTCCCTCCTCGGGGCTTGATTCTCCCATTAGCTACATTTTACCTGCGATTACCCTAGGAACAAGTTCTGCTGCAACAATTGCACGTATGACTCGTTCGAGCATGCTAGAAGTTATTCGTCAAGATTATATTCGTACAGCAAGAGCAAAAGGTCAAGTTGAATCGGTTATTACAAATCGTCACGCTCTTAAAAATGCCTTAATTCCCATTATTACTGTAATTGGACTACAGTTTGGAGCTCTATTAGGAGGTGCTGTTTTAACTGAATCAGTATTTTCAATACCGGGAGTAGGGCGGCTAATGGTTGATTCAATTGGGGCACGTGACTTTCCTGTTGTTCAAGGTGGAGTACTATTTATTGCAATTGCGTTTAGTTTAATAAACTTGCTTGTCGATATTCTTTATGCATTTGTAGATCCACGAATTAAATCGCAATATAAATAGTTAAAGGATAAAGGAGGAGTCACACGATGTCTAGTGCTAATTTAAAGAGTCAAATGGTAACTGATCTACACGTTGCTACCAAAAAGAAGAAGCGTAGCCAATGGGTCGCAGTGTGGAAGAGATTAAAGAAAAATAAAGCCGCTATGATAGGGTTAGTGATATTAGTCGTTTTAATAGTAACAGCTATCTTTGCTGATGTTATAGCACCTTACGGATACGATGATCAAGTCTTACAAAATCGATTCCAAACACCGAATAGTGAACATATTTTTGGAACAGATGCTTTCGGTCGCGATATTTTTAGTCGCATTGTTTACGGGTCACGAGTATCCTTACAAGTTGGATTTATTGCAGTTGGGATAGGAGCAATAGCTGGAGGAGCTCTAGGAGCAATAGCTGGCTTCTACGGCAATAGGTTAGACAACTGGATTATGCGTATCATGGATGTTTTATTAGCTATCCCTGGAATTTTGTTAGCTATTTCAATCGTAGCTTCTTTAGGACAAGGGTTAACTAATGTAATGATAGCAGTAGGGATAGGAGCAATACCTGGATATGCTCGTATTGTTCGTGCCTCAGTTTTAACAGTTCGTGATCAAGAATTCGTGGAAGCTGCTAGAGCAATTGGAACCAGTGATTTTAGAATTATTATGAAGCATATTATTCCAAATGCCATGGCACCTATTATCGTTCAAGTAACATTAGGAGTTGCGAATGCTATTTTATCAGCTGCCGCTCTAAGTTTTATCGGGTTAGGTATTCAACCGCCTGAGCCTGAGTGGGGTGCTATGTTATCAGAAGGAAGACAATATTTAAGAGATTTTCCCCATGTTACAACATTTCCTGGATTAGCCATTATGATTACAATTTTTGGATTAAACTTATTAGGTGATGGATTGAGAGATGCTCTTGACCCAAGATTAAGAGATTAATTCTAGATCAGGATAAGGAGTGCGAAAAATGAATGGAGAACAGATGTTATTAGAAATAAAAGATTTATCAATTCATTATACAACCGAAGACGGTGTAGTAAAAGCTGTTGATGGAATGAACCTTGAAATTGCTGAAGGTGAAACATTAGGATTAGTTGGAGAAACTGGAGCTGGAAAAACGACGACAGCTTTAGGAATCATGAATTTAATTTCTACTCCTCCAGGAAAAATTGTCAAAGGTGAAGTAATCTTTGAAGGCGAAGATCTTTTAAAGAAAAAAGCTGCGGAACTAAGAAAAATACGAGGAAATAAAATTTCAATGATTTTCCAAGATCCAATGACAGCCTTAAACCCAGTTATGACCGTTGGAGATCAAATTATTGAAGTTGTAAAGCTTCACCGCAAGGTCAGCACAAAAGAGGCTATTAAACATACTCATGATATGCTGGAACTCGTGGGAATTCCTGGGGAGCGTTATGTGGATTATCCTCATCAATTTAGTGGTGGGATGAAGCAACGGGTTGTTATTGCTATGGCCTTAGCTTGTGATCCAAGCTTGTTGATTGCCGATGAACCGACGACAGCGTTAGACGTAACCATTCAAGCTCAAGTGCTTACTTTAATGAAAAAACTTAAAGATGAATTGAATACCTCTATGATTATGATTACTCATGATTTAGGAATTGTGGCAGAGGTATGTGATAAAGTTGCCATTATGTATGCTGGAAACGTGGTTGAATATACTAATAAAGAAAATTTGTATAGAACTCCTAAACATCCTTATACAGTTGGTTTATTTAATTCTATTCCAGCCCCAGATGTAGATGAAGTAAGATTAAAGCCTATTGAAGGATTGATGCCAGATCCTACTGATTTACCAAGTGGATGTCCATTTCATCCTCGCTGTCCCAAAGCAACGCCTAAATGTTCGCAAGTTGTTCCTGAAAATATTGAAGTACAACCAGGCCATTTTGTAAAATGTCTTGAATATTCCGAGGGAGGACTATATTAGTAAAGGTTAGGAGGAGAAGAAAATGGCAGAGAAATTAATTGAAGTGCGCAATCTTAAAAAATACTTTAATACAAGCAAAGGATTATTACACGCAGTCGACGATGTTAATTTTTATATTAATAAAGGAGAGACTTTAGGTTTAGTAGGCGAGTCTGGTTGTGGGAAATCTACGACTGGTCGTGTGTTATTGCGCCTTATTGAGGCGACTGAAGGCGAAGTTATATTTGAAGGAAAAGATATTAATAAATTAAATCATAAAGAAATGCGTAAGATGAGAGAAGAAATGCAAATTGTTTTTCAGGACCCTTATTCATCTTTAAATCCTCGTATGACCATTTCTGAAATTATAGCAGAACCGTTAGTTGTCAATAAGGTTTATAAAACTAAAGAGGAAATTAATAAGCGAGTTAGTGAACTAATGGAAATTGTTGGTTTAGCAGATCGCTTAGCGGATACGTATCCCCATGAGCTAGATGGTGGTAGAAGACAACGGATCGGAATTGCTCGAGCGTTGGCTTTAAATCCAAAATTCATTGTTCAAGATGAGCCTGTTTCAGCTCTTGATGTGTCCATTCAAGCGCAAATTTTAAATTTGATGGCTGATTTGCAAGAAGAGCTCGGCTTAACTTATTTATTTATATCTCATGATTTAAGTGTGGTAAAACACGTAAGTGATCGCATTGCTGTTATGTATCTAGGAAAAATTGTGGAGTTAACGGATTATAAAACTATTTTTAACAATCCCCTACATCCGTATTCACAAGCTTTATTATCAGCAATACCAATCCCTTCCATTGATGTAGAGAAAAAGGAAAGAATTATTCTTGAAGGCGATGTTCCAAGCCCAGTTAACCCACCGAGTGGTTGTCGTTTTTATGGAAGATGTCGCCATCGTAAAGATATTTGTAAACAGCAACTACCTGAATTGAAAGAGATGGGGAAAGAACACTTTGTTGCTTGTCACTTTGCTGGAGAGTTGGAATAGAGCAAATTTATTTAATATTAAGCAAGTGTCATAATTTGATTAATTATTCTTTT
>Ga0153980_1000811_pt1 | contig 13722 bp, 7 predicted proteins | sample TSGA064MetaG_FD_104722 | JGI IMG/M metagenome (GOLD analysis project Ga0153980, IMG submission 104722) | Attine ant fungus gardens microbial communities from Georgia, USA - TSGA064 MetaG | ecosystem: Host-associated > Fungi > Mycelium > Unclassified | place: USA: Georgia, Magnolia Springs State... | reverse complement strand
GTAATTTCCTGATTGATGTTGTCACTCATGGGCCGCGGTTGCCTGTCGGGTCGTTTTGCTTTCCCGCATAGTAGCGATTCTCAGCCAGGGTGTAATGATCTGGCTCGCTCTGCGGGCAGATACAGGCACAGAAATCATGAGACGCTGAACCCTGTGAAAAAGGGTGAGGGATGGCGGGAGGGTCTGAAGAGAAGATGGCAATGTGGCGGCCGGTTACCCGGCCGCACAGAACGTCAGAAAGGCGTACTGCCCGGACCCTACAGCCTTATTGGTGTAATGTTCCAGATCTCATCGGCGTACTCCTGAATGGTACGGTCCGACGAGAAGTAGCCCATGCCGGCGATATTTTTCGCTGCGCGGCGCTGCCACTCATCCGGTTTACGGTAGAGCGCATCCACCTTATCCTGGGTATCCACATAACTGCGATAATCCGCCAGTAACTGGTAGTGATCGCCGAAGTTAACCAGTGAATCGAACAGATTGCGGTAGCGACCCGGATCCTGCGGGCTGAATACGCCAGAGGCAATCTGAGTCAGCACCTGATGCAGCTCATCGTCCTTTTCGTAATAGTCACGCGGGTTATAGCCGCCCTTACGCAGCGCTTCGACCTGCGGCGTGGTATTACCAAAGATAAAGATGTTCTCTTCCCCGACGTGATCCAGCATCTCAACGTTGGCGCCATCCAGCGTACCGATCGTCAGCGCACCGTTCAGCGCAAACTTCATGTTACTGGTGCCAGACGCTTCCGTCCCTGCGGTCGAGATCTGCTCAGAGAGATCGGCCGCCGGGATAATGATCTGCGCCAGGCTCACGCTGTAGTTCGGGACGAAGACCACCTTCAGTTTGTTCTTCACCTGCGGATCGTTGTTGATCACATTCGCGACATCGTTGATCAGATGAATGATGTGCTTGGCGACGTAATAAGCCGACGCTGCTTTACCGGCAAAGATATTCACGCGCGGCACCCAATCCGCCTGCGGATCGGCCTTGATACGGTTGTAACGGGTGATCACATGCAGCACGTTGAGCAGCTGACGTTTGTACTCGTGAATACGCTTGATCTGTACATCAAACAGCGCGTTCGGGTCGAGCACCACATCCAGATTCTTCGCTACCCAGTCGGCCAGCCGACGCTTGTTCTGATGCTTGGCAACCGCGACTTTTTCGATAAACGCCGGATAGTCGATCTGGGCTTTCAGCTCATCCAGCTGGCTGAGATCGGTACGCCAGTTGCGACCAATCTCCTCATCCAGCACCTCTGACAGCGCCGGGTTCGCCAGCGCCAGCCAGCGACGTGGAGTGACGCCGTTGGTTTTGTTGCAGAAGCGGCCCGGGAACAGACGGGAGAAGTCGGCAAACAGTGACTGCACCATTAAATTGGAGTGCAGCTCTGACACGCCATTCACTTTATGACTGACGACGACGGCCAGCCAGCCCATGCGTATCCGGCGTCCATCGTTTTCGTCGATGATCGAAATGCGCGACAGCAGATCCAGGTCATCAGGATAGTGATCCTGAATCGTCTTGAGGAAGAAGTCGTTAATCTCGAAAATGATGCTGAGGTGGCGCGGCAGGATCTTACCGATCATATCGACCGGCCAGGTCTCGAGCGCTTCGGTCATCAGCGTATGGTTGGTATAGGAGAAGACCTGACAGCAGACGTCGAAAGCGCTGTCCCAGCTGAATTTATGTTCGTCAATCAGCAGGCGCATCAGTTCGGGGATCGCCAGCACCGGATGGGTATCATTCAGGTGAATGGCGATCTTGTCCGCCAGGTTGTCCCAGGTCTGGTGCATCCGCCAGTGGCGATTCAGGATGTCCTGCACGGTCGCGGAGACCAGGAAATATTCCTGACGCAGACGCAGCTCACGGCCTGAATAGGTGGAGTCATCCGGGTAGAGCACGCGCGACACGTTTTCAGAGTGGTTTTTATCTTCCACCGCCGCAAAATAGTCACCCTGGTTGAACTTGCCGAGGTTGATTTCGTTGCTGGCCTGCGCACCCCACAGTCTTAGGGTATTGGTGGCATCCGTGTCGAAGCCCGGAATGATCTGGTCATAGGCCATCGCCAGGATCTCTTCGGTCTCCAGCCAGCGCACCTTCGTGCCTTCATGCTGAACGCGACCGCCAAAACGGACTTTGTAACGGGTATTGAAACGCTGGAATTCCCACGGATTACCATATTCGAGCCAGTAATCCGGCGACTCTTTCTGCTCACCTTCCACGATGTTCTGTTTGAACATGCCGTAATCATAGCGGATGCCATAACCGCGGCCCGGCATGCCCAGCGTCGCCAGCGAATCGAGGAAACAGGCCGCCAGGCGACCCAGACCACCGTTGCCCAGCCCCGGATCGTTCTCCTCTTCCATCAGCTCGGCCAGATCCAGACCCATCTCATCCAGTGCCTGGTTGAGATCGTCATAGATCCCCATCGCCAGCAGCGCATTCCCTAACGTGCGGCCCATCAGGAACTCCATCGACAGGTAATAGACCTGGCGGACATCCTGAGAGAGCTGAGCACGGCTGGAACGCAGCCAGCGCTCCACCATCCGGTCGCGCACTGCCAGCAGCGAGGCGTTGAGCCACTCGTGCTTGTTGGCGATCGAGGGATCTTTGCCGATAGTGAACATCAGTTTGTAGGCAATCGAATGCTTTAAGGCATCAACCGTCAACGTTGGTGAGGCGTAAGTGAAAGGTGCATTCATATCCAGTTTTCCCAATCCGTTACATCAAACGTTGGTAGAGATCACGGTAGGCTTGTGCGGCCACCTGCCAGCTAAAGTCCATGCCCATCGCCTGACGCTGAACGTAACGCCACAGTGAAGGACGGGACCACAACACAAACGCGCGCCGGATGGCCCGCAACAGCGACCAGGCATTGGCATCTTCAAAGCTGAAGCCACTGGCGATACCGTCGGCCAGGTTCTCCAGAGAGCTGTCATTGACGGTATCTGCCAGCCCGCCGGTGCGGCGCACTAACGGCAACGTACCATACTTCAGGCCATAAAGTTGAGTCAGGCCGCAGGGCTCAAAGCGACTCGGCACCACGATCACATCCGCGCCACCGACAATGCGATGGGAGAACGCTTCGTGATAGCCAATCTGCACACCCACGCTGCCCGGATGCTCCGCCGCTGCCGCCAGGAATCCCTGTTGCAGCTCGGCATCACCCTGTCCCAGCAGCACCAGCTGTCCGCCCTGCGCCAGCAGGCCAGGCAGCGCTTCCAGCACCAGGTCCAGGCCTTTCTGTTTAGTCAGTCGGCTGATCACGCAGAATACCGGCGCTTTATCATCCACCTTCAGCCCCATCGCCACCTGCAGCTGCCGTTTGTTTTCCGCTTTCGCTTCCAGCGTGTCGCGGTTATAGCGCGCACTCAGCAGCAGGTCGTGCGCCGGGTCCCAGATAGAGGGATCGACGCCATTGAGGATCCCGCTAAGACGGCCTTCCCGCATCCGCTGCGCCAGCAGGCTTTCCATGCCATAAGCAAATTCGGCAGAGGTAATTTCATGAGCGTAAGTCGGGCTCACCGCCGTAATGTGGTCAGCGTAAAAGAGTCCCGCCTTCAGGAAGGAGATCTGACCAAAGAACTCCAGCCCATGCATGTTAAAGAACGACCACGGCAGGCCAATCTCATCCATGTGATGCGCCATGAACAGCCCCTGGTATGCCAGGTTATGTACGGTGAAGACGGATTTAGCCGGACGACCACGCGCTTCCAGATAGGCGCAGGTCAGGCCAGCATGCCAGTCATGCGCATGCACGATCTCAGGACGCCACATAGAGTCCATGCCGCACGCCAGTTCACAGCCGACCCAGCCCAGCAGCGCAAAGCGCAGATAGTTGTCGACATATGCAAACTGCGACTCGTCATGGTAGGGACTGCCGGGACGATCGTAGAGGCCGGGCGCATCAATTAAGTAAATGCCCACACCATTAAATTCACCAAATAGCAGACGTATATGACCGGCAAATGTCTCTCGCTCCGTCACTACCTGGAGATCGGGTATGCCTTTGCGCAATGCGGGAAAAGCGGGCAACAGTACCCGTGTATCCGTGCCGCCCGCAATCTGCGCCTGAGGTAATGCCCCGACTACATCAGCCAGTCCGCCCGTTTTCAGCAGCGGGAAAAGTTCTGAACAGACATGTAAAACCTGCATCCTCGACCTCATTAAGTTATCCGGCACGCTCCGCGTGCCGATTGCGTAAGTTCCGCTTATCGCTTACAGCCCCGCTTTGGCCAGCCTTGCCAGCATGGCGCGGGTGACCAGTACGATCCCTTCATCCGAACGGTGAAACCGGCGACTGTCTTCATCGGGGTTTTCGCCAATAACCATGCCCTCCGGCAGTTCGCAGGCGCGATCAATCACACAGCGACGCAGGCGACACGATCGGCCCACTACCACATCAGGCAACAGTACAGTTGAATCAATATTGCAAAACGAGTTAACGCGGACGCGTGGGAACAGCACGGAATTGACCACCACCGAACCGGAGATGATGCAGCCGCCCGATACCAGTGAGTTCATGGTCATCCCGTGACTGCCGGAACGATCCTGAACAAATTTGGCCGGCGGCAGCGGCTCCATGTGAGTACGAATCGGCCAGGTGACGTCATACATATCCAGCTCAGGCATCACCGAGGCCAGGTCAAGATTGGCGCGCCAGTAAGCTTCCAGCGTTCCGACGTCGCGCCAGTAAGGCGGCGCATTGTCATCGTTCTGGACGCAGGAGAGCGCAAAGGAGTGCGCATAGCCTTCGCCGCTTGCCACGATTTTCGGCAGGATATCTTTGCCGAAATCATGGTTAGAGCCTGGCGTCTGCAGATCCTCCTCCAGCAGCTCATAGAGATAGTCCGCGTTAAACACGTAAATCCCCATGCTGGCGAGCGACTGCGTGTCATCACCCGGCATGGTGGGCGGTTTCGCGGGTTTCTCCACGAAGTCGATCACCCTATTCTCTTCGTCCACCGCCATCACGCCAAAGGCCGTAGCCTCATGTACCGGCACCGGTAAACAGGCGATGGTACATTTCGCCTCGTTCACCACGTGATCCAGCAGCATGCGTGAATAATCCATCTTATAAATGTGGTCCCCGGCAAGGATCACGATGTACTGCGCCTGATAGCGGCGAATTACATCAAGGTTTTGCGTCACGGCATCGGCCGTTCCGCGATACCACTGTTCGGTCGAAAAGCGCTGCTGCGCTGGCAGCAAATCGACAAACTCATTCATCTCTTCATTGAAGATCGACCAGCCACGCTGGATATGCTGAGTCAGGGTATGAGACTGATACTGGGTAATCACGCCAATCCGTCGGATACCGGAGTTGACGCAGTTGGAAAGGGCAAAGTCGATAATGCGGAACTTGCCGCCGAAATGCACCGCCGGTTTAGCACGTTTGGCCGTTAAATCGACCAGGCGCGTGCCGCGTCCGCCGGCAAGGATCAGAGCAACCGTCTGTGTAGGGAGCTGGCGGGCCAGCATCAGGTGATCTGTTCTGTCTAACTTAACCATGTCTGACTCCTTATGATTGCTTTTGGAACACGCACACACCGTGTGCGGGACCATGCCAGACAGTTAGCAGGATGGGGTTATCGTCCCCGGCGAAAGGAGGAAGGGCACGCCATTCTCCGTCTGGTAACACGATGTCATTCACCGTATCCGTGGCGTTTATTGTTATTAACCAGCGGCCGGACAGCAGGATCTGCAATCTGTGCATCCCCTGTGCCCATTCATCGTGTTGCAGTGGCTGGCCACCGGCATTGAGCCACTGCACATTACCGTCACCGTCCTGCCACCAGCGATCTGCGGTCAGCGCCGGAATGCGCTGGCGCAGAGCAATCAGTGCTGCGGTGAATCCGACTAATCCCTTCTCATCCGCCTGCCAGTCAAGCCAGCTCAGGGCGTTATCCTGACAGTAGGCGTTGTTGTTGCCGCGCTGCGTATGGCCGCGCTCATCGCCGGCCAGCAGCATTGGCGTGCCCTGTGACAGCAGCAGCGTCGTCAGCAGTGCCCGCACGCTGCGGCGGCGGCGTTCGATCACGTCAAAGCTGACGTTCAGCCCCTCTTTGCCGTGGTTGTGGCTGTAGTTATCACCGTGGCCATCGCGGTTATCTTCCCCATTCGCTTCGTTGTGTTTACGTTCGAAGCTCACCACATCCCACAGCGTAAAGCCGTCATGGGCGGTGATCAGGTTAACCGTGGCGTGTGGCGGCCGGTCATCATGCTGATAGAGATCGCTGGAGGCGGCAAAGCGCCGGACGAACTCGCCATTGCTCAAGCCGCCATGCAGCCAGTAACGACGCGCGGTGTCGCGAAACTTATCGTTCCATTCGGCAAACGGTGGCGGAAAACGGCCAACCTGATAGCCGTCAGGGCCGATATCCCAGGGTTCTGCAATCAGCTTGACCTGAGAGAGCAGTGGACAGGCGCGTATCGCCTCAAAAAAGGGTGCATCACGCTGGTAATCGGGTGTGCGGCCCAGAACCGGCGCAAGGTCAAAGCGGAAGCCGTCGACATGGCAGACGCGCACCCAGTAGCGCAGCGCCTCTAAGGTCCACGCCATCACCTGCGGATGGTGGATATTCAGCGTGTTGCCGCAGCCGGTCCAGTTCTGATAACCGCCCTGCTCATCGAGCCAGTAGTAGCTGGCATTGTCGATACCGCGCATCGAGATCGTCGGGCCAATCTCGTCCAGTTCGGCAGTGTGGTTGAACACCACATCCAGCAGTACTTCAATACCCGCGGCGTGCAGGCTCTTGACCGCCTGCTGAAACTCCTGCAACGGCGTCACACCCGGCTGACCGGAGGCGTAACGGGGATCCACCGCCCAGAGCGCAAAAGGGTTATAACCCCAGTAGTTGCTCAGGCCAAGCTGCAGCAATCGCGGTTCGCTGGCGAAGTGGGCCACCGGCAGCAGCTCAAGAGTGGTAATTCCCAGCTTGCGCAGGTAATCCACCATAACAGGATGACCCAGCGCCGCGTAAGTCCCGCGCAGCGTTTCCGGAATTTCCGGATGCTGCTGCGTCAGGCCGCGCACATGGGCTTCATAAATTACCGTGTTGCCCCAGGCCGTACGTGGCGCGACATCGCCCTGCCAGTCAAAATCTTCGGCTACCACCACACCTTTAGGCGCAATCGCGGCGTTGTCATGCGGATCGGGCTGCGCTTCGCCGCCCTGAAACAGCGGGTCATCCGGAACATCGCCTTGCACCGCGCGGGCGCAGGGGTCAACCAGCAGCTTTGCCGGATTAAAGCGATGTCCCTGCTGCGGCGACCAGGGGCCATAAACCCGGTAGCCGTAGCGCTGTCCCGGTTTTAACGCCGGAACATAACCGTGCCAGATATCCCCACTGCGGCCAGGAAGGTCAAGACGCTGTTCTGCGCCCTGTTCATCAAACAGGCAGAGCTCTACGCGCGCAGCATGCTGTGAGAACAGAGTGAAGTTAACGCCTTTGCCATCGTAACTGGCACCCAGCGGTTCGGGATCGCCGGCAGTAATGGTCATTCAGCCTCCCGCACCAGCCAGACTGTTGCCAGCGGCGGCAGATTGAGACTCAGCGACTGCGGTCGTCCGTGACTCTCCTGCTCATCGGTATGCACCCGATGAATGCGCACGTCACTGCCGTGATACTCATGCTGATCTGTGTTCAGCACTTCACGCCAGTAGCCAGGCTGATTAACGCCAAAGCGATAGCCCGGACGCGCCACCGGGGTGAAATTGCTGATGACGATCACTTCGTTGCCTTCACGGTCGCGGCGGACAAAGGCGAAGACGGAGTGTTCCGCATCGTTCACCACCAGCCACTCAAAGCCTGCCGGATCAAAGTCCAGCTGATGCAGCGGTGTGTAGTGCTGATAGGTGTGGTTGAGGTCGCGCACCAGACGCTGAACACCGTGATGCCAGTTGTCATCCCCTTCCAGCAGATGCCAGTCCAGGCTGACGTCGTGGTTCCACTCGCGGCCCTGAGCAAATTCATTGCCCATGAACAGCAGTTTCTTGCCCGGGAAGCCCCACATCCAGCCGTAGTAGGCACGCAGGTTGGCGAACTTCTGCCAGGCGTCGCCCGGCATACGATCGAGAATCGAGCGCTTACCGTGCACCACTTCGTCATGCGACAGCGGCAGCACAAAGTTTTCGGTGTAGTTGTACATCATGCCGAAGCTCATCAGGTTGTGATGGTGCTTGCGGTAGATGGGATCGACCTGCATGTAGTCGAGCGTGTCGTGCATCCAGCCCAGATTCCATTTGAACCAGAAGCCCAGCCCGCCGCCTTCGGTCGGACGTGTCACGCCAGGATAGTCGGTGGACTCTTCAGCCATGGTTACCGACCCGGACGCGACGGTGCCGAGCGTGCGGTTGGTGTAACGCAGAAATTCGATCGCTTCGAGGTTCTCACGGCCACCGAACTGATTCGGCACCCACTCCCCTTCGTTACGGCTGTAATCGCGGTATATCATCGACGCCACCGCATCCACGCGCAGGCCATCAATGCCAAAACGTTCGGTCCAGTAGAGCGCATTGCCCGACAGGTAATTGCTTACTTCGCGGCGGCCAAAGTTGTAAATCAGGGTGTTCCAGTCCTGATGGAAGCCTTCACGCGGGTCGCTGTGCTCATAGAGCTGCGTGCCGTCGAAGCGCGCCAGACCGAAATCATCGCTGGGGAAATGACCCGGCACCCAGTCGAGCAGCACGTTGAGGCCCGCTTCATGGGCGGCGTCAATGAAGGCGCGGAACTCATCACGGGTTCCAAAACGGCGGGTCGGTGCATACATGCCCAGTGGCTGATAGCCCCAGCTGCCATCAAACGGATGCTCGTTGATCGGCAGCAGTTCGATATGGGTAAAGCCCATCTCTTTAACGTAAGGCACCAGCTGTTCAGCCAGCTCTTTATAGCTCAGCCAGAAGTTGTTGTCGGTGTGACGACGCCAGGAGCCCAGATGCACTTCATAGATGGAGATGGGCGCGTCAAAACCGTTGGCGGCTTTACGCTCCTCTTTCATCTCAACCGGCTCTGGCAGGCCACAGATCATCGACGCAGTTTGCGGGCGCATCTGCGCTTCAAAGGCGTAAGGATCCGCTTTGATGCGCAGTTCACCATTGGCATCGATAATTTCATATTTGTAGAGCTGACCGTTGACCGCGCCCGGTACAAACAGCTCCCAGATGCCCAGTTCCTGACGCAGGCGCATCGGATGACGGCGGCCATCCCAGAAGTTGAAGTCACCAACCACTGAGACGCGACGGGCGTTGGGTGCCCAGACGCAGAAGCGGGTACCGAAGACGCCATCGATGACGTCGCCATGCGCGCCCAGCGTCTCGTAAGGACGCAGGTGTGTTCCTTCCGCCAGCAGCCACAGATCCATCTCCTGCAGCAGCGGGCCAAAGCGGTAGGCATCATCGACCAGATTTTGCTGGCCGTGCCAGTTCACCGCCAACTGGTAGCGGAAATGATTTTTACGGCGTGGAATGACGCCACTGAAGAAGCCGCGTGCATCCTCGCACACCAGCTGGGCCAGTTTACGCCCGGTGGAGGTTTCAATGACCCACACTTCGAGCGCTTCGGGGAGCAATGCCCTGACTTCCAGGCCTTGCTGAGTTCGGTGCATCCCTAGTAACGAAAAAGGGTCGGCATAATTACCCGCAAACAGGGCATTGATCGCATCGCGATCGGGAAGCTCTGACATGACTTTCTTCCTGTGATAATTGGCAGCCGAAATGAACGCAACATAGCCTGTCACGCTTCACCTGCGCTGCTCTTCATTGAGCCATACGTACAACGACAAAGAAGTCAGGCCATTCCGTGGGAAAATTTTTTTGCCGTGTACCACAACCATTTAGTCCGGAAAGCACAAGAGTGACCTGTGGCACATCATGGTTAAATCATAGCTTGGTCGCGGCAGTTGCCATGGACTTAAGCAAAATATTCTTTAGCGATCGGCAAAAAAGGGAAGCTGATCACTTAGTAAGCGAAACGGCAGATTGTTTCGTGTACGAAAGGGACAAAAAAGGCCGGATAAATCCGCGGATTAGTGTCATTTATGCTGCCCGGCGTGTCCGGATGAAAGACGCTGCATTTTTCACCGGACTGGAACAGCATCTATGCCGGCAGACAATGTCAGACACCCGGCGTGATGAACGCAGACGGCGATGGAGAAAAGCTACCTGATAACGTGTTGTAAAGCGATGGTTAACAGCATGTTTCTAATCGACTCAGAGATAAGAGCATATAATGGCTAAGATACAGGTCACCTGTACTTCATCCTGCTCAGCATCTTCGTGTCGCCTGCTCTGTATTACAGGCAGAGTAACATTGTCGTTATGACTCAACGCCCTGACTGCACAGACACTCTGTAAGGATGCAAAAAGAATGGGTTATCGAAAAACAGGTTAAGCACGCCACACAGCCAGACGCCAGCCATCAGTGGCCCTACAAGCCATGAAGTACAGAGCGGTATGTTGCTTAAAACGCAATAACACCATTCCAGACCAGTCAGCAAAAAAGCCCGCAACCATCAATGATGATTACGGGCTTTCATATAGCCATCCGATCTTTTTTGTCTTATCCGATCGGCATGACTCAGGCGATGTTTGCTGGTTAGTTGGTCAGCAACCGCAGCATGCGACGCAGCGGTTCGGCAGCGCCCCATAACAGTTGGTCGCCTACCGTGAAGGCGGAAAGGTACTCCGGCCCCATGTTCAGTTTACGCAGACGGCCAACCGGCGTGGTCAGCGTGCCGGTCACGGCGGCAGGCGTCAGTTCACGCATCGTCAGCTCGCGATCATTCGGCACCACTTTGACCCACTCATTATGGGAGGCCAGCAGCTGTTCGATTTCAGCCAGTGGCAGATCGCGTTTCAGCTTCAGGGTAAACGCCTGGCTGTGGCAACGCAGCGCGCCGACGCGCACGCATAATCCATCAACCGGGATGACCTTAGAGGTGGCGAGGATCTTGTTGGTCTCCGCCTGGCCTTTCCACTCTTCGCGACTCTGACCGTTTTCCAGCTGCTTGTCGATCCACGGAATCAGGCTGCCCGCCAGCGGGACGCCGAAGTTGTCGGTTGGTAAGGTGCCGGAACGGGTGAAGTCGGTCACGCTACGCTCGATGTCGAGGATGGCGGAAGCCGGGTTCTGCAGCGCAGGCGCAACGTGATCGTGCAGCATGCCCATCTGGGTCAGTAGTTCGCGCATGTGGCGCGCACCGCCGCCAGAGGCTGCCTGATAGGTGGCAACCGAGGCCCACTCCACCAGATCCTGCGCAAACAGGCCGCCCAGCGACATCAGCATCAGGCTGACGGTACAGTTACCGCCGACAAAGGTTTTGATGCCACGGTCAATGCCCTGGCGAATCACAGCATGGTTGACCGGATCGAGAATGATGATGGCATCATCCTTCATGCGCAGCGTAGAGGCCGCATCAATCCAGTATCCCTGCCAGCCGCTGGCGCGCAGCTTTGGATAGACGTCACTGGTGTAGTCGCCGCCCTGGCAGGTGATAATGATATCCAGCGCGCGCAGCGCTTCAATATCAAACGCATCCTGCAGGGTGCCCTGCTGTTTGCCCGCAAACGCGGGTGCCGCCTGACCATGCTGCGACGTCGAGAAGAAGACCGGATTGATTGCATCAAAATCACGCTCTTCACTCATGCGGGACATCAGCACTGAGCCGACCATGCCGCGCCAACCAACAAAACCTACATTCTTCATGTCGTGTCCGTCTAAGGCAGTTACACCTGCTTTTCATTTCAGAGGAGAGAGCCGCGTGCTATTTTCACGCCGCTCTGCGTAATAATAGGATTTACCTGTGTCCCCTCACTCTACAAAATGCAGGCCGGGTAGCAAGTGAATTAATTCGATTACGCTAACTTTTTCAGCAGCGTAACTAATAACTCCGCTTTTTCGCGAACAACATGGCGCAAAACCGATGACTGAAATGATTTCGGCAACAATATTATTGTTGTTAATTATGGATCCACTGGGCAATCTGCCGATTTTTATGTCGGTTTTAAAGCATCTGGAGCCGAAACGGCGGCGGGTGGTGCTAATCCGTGAAATGCTGATTGCCCTGATCATCATGCTGCTGTTCCTGTTTACCGGCGAACGCATCCTGGCGTTTTTGAATCTGCGCACCGAAACCGTGTCGATTTCTGGCGGGATCATCCTGTTTCTGATCGCCATCAAGATGATTTTCCCGTCGGCTGAAAGCAGCAGTTCTGGCTTACCGGCGGGCGAAGAACCGTTCCTGGTGCCACTGGCGATTCCACTGGTGGCCGGGCCATCGCTGCTGGCCACATTGATGCTGCTGTCGCATCAGTATCCGCATCAGATGTCGCATCTGGTGGGTGCGCTGCTGATCGCCTGGGGCGTAACGGTCGCTATTCTGTTGATGTCTGGTCTGTTCCTGCGTCTGCTGGGCGATAAGGGTGTGAATGCGCTGGAACGCCTGATGGGATTGATACTGATTATGCTGGCAACCCAGATGTTCCTGGACGGCATCCGGGCTTATCTGAAGTTATAGAGAAAGGTCTGCGCTTCCCGTAATGCCGGGGAAGCGCAGAAACAGCAGGCCTAAGAGAGCAGTTCGAAAGCAATCATTCCAACAACTGCACCTACGGTGCCGAGAATGGTCTCCATCAGCGTCCAGGTTTTCAGCGTTTCCGCTTCGCTGGCTCCGGTGAAGCGGCCAAACAGCCAGAACCCGGCATCGTTCACATGGCTGATAATAATCGAGCCACCGCCGATGCAGATCGACAGCGCTGCCAGTTGCGCACCGCTGTAATGCAGCGGTTCAATCACCGGCATGATTAGCCCGACGGTGGTCAGACAGGCGACCGTCGCCGACCCCTGAATCACCCGCACCGCGCCCGACAGAATAAAGCAGGCCAGCGCAATCGGCAGACCCGCGCCGGTCAGCGCATTGCCCAGCACCGGCCCTACGCCTGAATCCACCAGCACCTGCTTGAATACGCCACCCGCACCAATCACCAGCAGGATAATCCCGGCCGGTTGCAGCGCGCTGCCGCACACCTGCATCACCCGCTCTTTATCCATACCCTGACGGTAAGCCAGGCCATAAATCGCCACCAGCAGCGCCAGCAGAATGGCAGTGAAAGGATGGCCGATAAATTCCAGCCACTCGTACAGCGTGGTGCCTTCGGTCGTGAAGCGTGCGCCGATGGTTTTCAGGCCGACCAGCACCAGCGGGAACAGGATCAGTGAGAGGCTGAAGCCAAACGACGGCAGCTTGCTCTCATCGACATCCGGCTGATGATCTTCCGGCGGTGCGCTGAAGGTAACGTGATTGCCGATGAAGTTGCCAAACAGCGGCCCGGCAATCAGCATGCCTGGGATCGCCGCGCAAAGACCCAGCAATATCATCCAGCCGAAGTCCGCGTGCATCTGTGAAGCCAGCAGCATCGGAGCCGGTCCGGGCAGCAGGAACGCCGCCGCCGCGGCCACACCGGCAAACAGCGGGATCACCAGCTTCACGAGATTGCCGCCGGTACGCCGCGCTACCGCAAACGCGATGCTGATCAACAGCACCACCGCCACCTCAAAGAAAAGCGGCAGCGCGCAGATCAGACCGGCAATCCCCATTGCATAATGGGCGCGGCTCTGACCAAAGGTTTTCAGCATCCGGATGGCGATCTGATCCACGGCGCCGGTTTCATGCAGGATTTTGCCGAACATCGCGCCCAGCGCGACCACAATGGCAAGGAAG
>Ga0153980_1000807_pt1 | contig 13744 bp, 22 predicted proteins | sample TSGA064MetaG_FD_104722 | JGI IMG/M metagenome (GOLD analysis project Ga0153980, IMG submission 104722) | Attine ant fungus gardens microbial communities from Georgia, USA - TSGA064 MetaG | ecosystem: Host-associated > Fungi > Mycelium > Unclassified | place: USA: Georgia, Magnolia Springs State... | reverse complement strand
GGTGAAGAATAGAATGCGCACCTGAGATCCAGAGACGAAGACTGAATCTCAGGGATACAGAGTAACTACCTAAATACCAGATTGTAAGTATGCACATATTTGTTGTAGAATGTAAAAACTCCAGCGCAGTGGAGTACTCGTAGCTAGGGAAGACCGAAAAAGTGTAAGCAGGTGATCAAGAAAATGTTTAGGGGACATAGCGGTTGTTGCGACGCTCCCAAACATGGTCCCCTCAACAAATGAAACACATCAGACTAATGAAAATTGATACAAACACGACGCTATAGATTGCATTTCAACTACATTGTTCGACACTCAAACTGCTTTCCATACACCTCTCAAAGGGGTCAAAGGGGCCGAGGAGATAGTGAGGGACCAGGCAAAGATGAGGTGGTCAATGAGTGCGTCGCGAAGGACTGAGTCAAGGGTAGGGATAACAGTCATCTCTATTGGCTAAACAGCTCAAGCAATATATTGTACAGACTGGCTATCGTTATTGGAGCTTCATATATTGGATAGGAGAGGCGGTAAGTTGCAGACACGCTGTAGTACTTGTTGAGGTATGGTGGACTTAAATTCTAGAATAAGAAACTCAGACATCACCAATGTTGTAGATGACTATAATATATTTACCTAGAATAAGAAACTGTAATACAATGATGAGAGCCGATAACAGCAATAGAGAACTATAGCTCACCTCAGACGTCACCAATGTGGTAGACGACTGAGTGAGCCTAAGCGTGATCCCAATATTTATACTAGGACAAATGTTTCACATTTGTCATACAAGGTGTTCCTGAAGAGGGGGGAACAGGCGGGCAAGATCACATGCGACAGCACGCCACAAGGCATTTGTGGTGATTGTCGTAAATTGTGTGCAGTTGAACCGGAATGCGATGACATGGCGCTTCTGGGCCTCTAGTTGATTGGAAATGCTAGCTGCCAAAGCAGATTTCCCAACATCAGGGGACCCCTTTATCCAAATCATATTTGGGCCATCGACATTTTTGATTTTGTTCTCGATCTCTTGTAAGATGGCAGTGCGGGTGCCTTCCATACATGATTTTCGTAGTGGAAGCCTATTCTCCCCAAGGACATGCACAAATTTGTCCAGCTCCTTCTGTTCAGCAACTACTTCTACACTTTCTGTGTGAAGTTATGTGTTACAAGGATTATATGAATGGCGCGTTACTAGAGCTGATCAGGAATCGCAGATAACCCACCTTTAACATTTGCAATGCCGGTCCGCATATCTTTCACTGCAAGGGCTGATACCTCGAATCAGATGGTTTAGACATTGAATATCAGACAAAAATATCAGACCTTGCTCTGCTCGTATCTCTATCAGAAGATCCCGGTCAAGTTTTTGGCGAAAGCATCTAGTTTCTTCTGTAATCCACTTGCTGAATCCTTTTGAGCGATAACAAGGATGTGCTTGACTAGACATTATATTCAGTGAAGAATACATTTCAGGAAAATTGACACATACCTATCCAATTTTCGAGCCAAGTCTGAATAAAATTTATTACTTCTTTCCATCATATTGGGAAATTCATTGATAGTACCACACAGTGCATCCGATTGTGGGACTTCCTTGAGCCTGTTGAGTTGCCCAGCTAGGACAATCATACTCTCTGCTAGATTTTTTATTGCTTCATGGGATTCTGTAAGGGGACAATGGTCACCTTAGGATAAAGCTTAGCTAAGTGTCTGATTCATAATCTATCTAGTGGATCTTATCTTATAATGCATATCCATCTACTCCCTTACCTCTCTGTCTACATGCCATCACAATTATTCTAGTTACCCTAATTAGGAAGTGCTATTATTGGACTGTAGCTCACATGACTGTGCACAGACCATCTCTTGTAGTATATATAGGAGCCTATATTGGTAGATCTACCCTTACTCAAATATTACTCTAGCTTCCAGGACCCTTATCTAGCTTTCTGGTGTGACCTCCAGCCTCTTGCCTGACATTACCCTTACAGATTCTTCTTGAGTTTCAAAATGCTGGGAGCTCAATAAGTCATAATATTAGCATTGAAAGAAGTAATTGTAGCCCACTTGATAGACTATCTCAACACAAGTGAACAGTTTTAATGCTATAGAATTCAACTGGTTTTGAGTCAGGCAACAGGTATGTTGTTAGCATGAGGTTGTGAAGACTTAGGCTCAACCAAGGTAGTTGTTTAGAAAGAACTCAATAAAGTTCCTCATTGGATTCTACTAGGTACTTATACAAATATTGGATGGTCTGTATACCTATCTTCCACAATCACATGACCCTTATTCAGAACTATCTATATCTTACATAATCCTTTCTATGCTATTTATATCTTTCCTATACTGTATTCTTGGATGTTTTCTATTAAGTTGATGAATATACAAGAAATAGTTTTCTTTTTGAAGTTGTCTCATAATATAGTCCCCTCTTCAAGTTTTCTTGTTCCAAGGAATTTTTCTATTATCTTCAGTTTTTCTCCCATCTTCTTTCCCTCTGTCTCTTGTATTCCTTATTTGATCACCTCCATAGTATTTTTGCTGTAAACCTCTCTGGAAGTTCCCTTGAGAACTCCTTTTTGTCATTTTCTTCTTTCTGTCACTTTACTTCTTCAGTCTCTTTTCCATACTCCCTTTCAAACTCTTCAACCAGCTTCTTCACATTCTTTAGGTTTTCCCTACTTTCTCAAGTATTTCCCTCTGCTGTATACCCCTTCTATCATACTAAGAACTTTCTCTTCCCCCTAACTATCCTTTTGTTCAGTATTTTTTCTACCTCAAATTTCTCTTCTTCCTCAATGATAACTGGTTTTGGTAGAGTTTTCCTTTGTCCTTCCACCTAAGGCCTGTATAACTGTACTCAACTTACATTAACTACAGAATATATCTAGGTAGTTCTAATTCTATAGCATTGGTTAAGATAATTTCCTTGACCTTATAAGGCCCCACAAACTGCTCTGTCAACTTTTCTGACCTCCTTTCTACTATCTGCCACTTGAGATCTTTTGTATTTAATAGTACTAAGTCTCCAACTTTATACTCCTTTCCTTCTCCTTGTTTTCTGTCTATATACTTCTTTATTTTCTCCTGTGCTTTCTCTAATGCTGCTTTTGCCTCTTCCTGAATTTTCTTTATTCTTTCCACAAACTTTCCTGCTACCTCAAACTTTCCTTTTCTTTTTCCTTCAAATCCCATTCATAGATCCTGACCATAGTTTACCTTAAAGAGGAATACTTTCATAGTTGAATGAATTTTGTTATTATATATAAATTCAGCAGTTTCTAACCAGTCTGGCTACTGCTCCTGTCTGTGATTGATGAAGACCCTCAGGTATTGTTCTAGCTCCTGATTGATTCTCTCTGTTTGCCTATCCATTTAAGGATGATAGGCTGTTAACAGCTTTGTCTGGATTTCTAATAACTTATTCAATTCTCTCATCATTTCTGCTGCAAACTATACCTCTCTATCCAATATGATACTTTCTAGAAGACTATGCAATTTCCAAACATGATCCCTAAATAACCTAGTAAGCCCTTCTGCTGATATTTTCTCTATAGTTGCTATAAAGTATACTATTTTACTGAAATAATCGCAAACTACTAGAATTGTGTCATAACTCTGAGCCAAAGATAGTTTGGTAATATAAAGTTTGCTGAAATATAACTCCATAGTTTCTCTGGGATCACATTGGGCATCAGTTTTCTTGCTGGGGCTTCATTTCTATTCTTGTAATATTAACAAGCATTACATCCATCTATATATTTTTCCACTTCCTTCATAATTCCTGGCCACCAATAGTTCCTTGTTACTAGTTCTGTTGTCTTCCATCTTCTGCCATATCCTCCTACTAGTGTATCATGATGTAGCTGTATTACCTCCTCCTTCAATTTCTCCTTTGTATCACAAATAGCCACTTACTGATTTGTGAGTTAATGATTTAATAATCAAAAGGCTCAAAAAAGCAAAGTTTAGACAGTAGCAAAAGATGTTGTTAAGTCTGAGGTTTATCCTCAGACATACAGTTCTTAAATATATGATTGTGGTGGTCTGTGCACAAGAACAGCCTATTACATAATTACTACCTATTGTTTTACATATAGGAGTACTATTGTTCTTGAAATAGAGATAACCTAACTGTTTTAGGGCAGTCCTTTGTTCTATTCAAGGACAGATAATAATCTATGGGTAAAGATTAGTATCATATACAAACATTAAGGACCTTGTATCTCTATGGAATCTTATTGCCTCAAGATATATTTATGACCAAAAGAAGTGCATTGAAGAGAGCTTCATGAGGGTCATTAAAGCAAATGATTACATTAAGCAGTTCCTGAGATATCAGCAATTTAGTATCTGGTAACTTGATAATCGCCAACTGATCTACTGATAACTCAGTGAATACTGATTGCCTTGAGATGTTTTTGGTACCATTTGAAAGGTCTTCTTAAGGGCTTTTGGTAGCCATTTAAATTGCTAAAATCTGTCAAGTATTCCCAGAGTTATGGTCCAAATAAAGTTTGTAACACTTTAGTATATAAATTTATCCCTCTCTCATGACTACTTTTTCCTCTATTGTCCACTCTTCATTCCTCAATATTTTTATCCCTGCTCTCTTTAGTTCCTCTACTGCTTTGACCACTCTTTCATTCCCTTCCTGTGCTTTTCTAATCCTATTTCTTAGGTTGTTTTCTCCTACTAGTGTTTCTGTTCTCTTTATTCATCCTGGCTTTATCAGCATTTGGTTCTCATTATCATTTTCCACCCCCTCTTACCAATCCAGTCTCCTGCTCAGCCCATCTGCTTTTTCTATACTTTTCCCTGGAACATGTTTCAAGATAAAGTCAAATTGTAATAGATATAATGCCCATCTGGCTTGTCTTTGATTTAACTTCTGGCTAGTCATAAAATACTAGAGGTTTTTGTGATCTGTTCAGATTTTGAACTTTACTTTCATTCCCTCCAGGTAGTATCTAAGTATCAGATTACTGCTAACATTTCTTTGTCATAGATTTCATAATTCCACTCAGTTGCATTTAGTGACTTTAAGATAAAGGTAACTGGTCTCCATTTTTCATCTCCATACTTTACTGATAGTACTCCCCCTATTGTATAGTCTGAGACATCTGCCTCTACCCTCATCTCCTTATCTAAATCAGAGATAGCTAAGACTAGTTCAGTTGTAAATACTTTCTTCAGTTATTTGAATGCCTCCTCCTGCTCCTCTTCCTACCTCCACTTCTCTTCCTTTCTAACCAGTAAATGTAATGGAACTGCAATTCTAGCAAAGTCCTTGATGAATTGCCTATAGTAATTGATGAGTTCTAGGAACTTTTGTACTTTCTTTACATTCTTTGGTACTAGCTAGCTTAGGACTCTATCTATTTTCTCCTTCTGCATTTCCATCCCTTGAGGTCCAATTACTATACCCAGGAATTCTACCTCTTTGACTTTCCACCAACATTTTTCTAGCTTAACAAACAAATCATTTTTCTCTAGCCTTTTCAACACTTCCTCAACTAATTCATTGTGCCCTTTCTCAGTGTTTGTGGCAACTATTATATTGTCAATGAACATTGCTATACTTCCTTGATTGATCATATCTCAGAATAGATCATTCATCATAGTTTAGAAAGTGGCCAGGGAATTTGTCAGTCCAAAGTATATAACTGTTAGTTTATATGCCCCAATATACATTGTGAATACTGCTTTCCACTCATTGCCTTCCTTGATTCTCACATTGTTGTATCTCCATCTAAGATCAGGTTTTGTAAAGACTTTTTTTTCTACTTCATTCAGGATATCTGCAATTAGGGATAAGAAGTACCTATTCTTTACTGTCCACTGGTTTATATGACAATAGTCTTGTACTATTCTCCTCTTGCCATCCTTCTTTGCTACAAAATAGACTAGTGAGGTCTGTGGTAATTTTGATAGTTGAATGTATTTCTTTTGCAGTTGATCCTCCACAAATACTTGTACTTTCTTTTTTTTCTCTCTTAACAGCAAATACACTTTCCTCTTTTTTGGCACAAATCCCTCTTTCAACTCTATCACATGGTCCTATGGCTTCCTAGTGGGCATTCTTTCTTCCCAAATACTTTCTTCCACTTCCAGAATCTTCTAGATACTAATTCCTCTACTGTCTTTTCTTCTTCCATCTTTCTCATCTGTCTCTTCTCCTGTGTTTTCTGCTTTCTCCTTCTACATATTGGTAGATACTGTATCATTTTCATTTCTTCTTTCTTCTAGTCAATTTCTGGATTATAGGCAGCTAACCATAGCATACCCAATATTACTTCTATTTTTCCCAGATTGCATATATCCATTTGTGCCCTCTCAACATGTTTCTTAAAAAACATATTATACTTCACCTGATAAGTGATTGCTCCTCCCACATTTACAGTCCCATCTATATTCTATACTAGTAGAGGATTTTTTAATCTTTCTAACTGAAATCTCTTCTCTTTTGCAAACTTCATGTCTATAAATAGACCTGTTGTCCTACTATCCAACAGTGCTTTTACTACTACCCCTTCATAATTCTCCAGCTTTTTCAATTCTACTTTCATTTACACTTCTCTTAGCAGCTGGAGTATGTGCCATATATCTCTTACTCCCTCAGTGTTACCTTAACAAGAAACTTTATTTCCTAGCTTTTCTGGGTGCAGTACACTATACATATTTAAGAAGACCAGCCAGGAGCTCACTGTTCTCCATTGTCTTTTGCTAACTCTTGTAGTATTTCTACTATTTTCCTTTCTCTTCTCTTTCTTTGCCAACAATTTTTGGCCATATGGCCTCACTTTTCACATACATAGCACATTCTATCTCCCCCTCTTCCTCTATCAACATCCATTATATTGGAATCTCTTTCTAGTCCCTGTCTCTCCTGGTTGTTCTATGTTCTCCCTCTAAAGTTCTAACCCCCTACCCTCCATACAATCTGACCTCCTCTTCCTTCATATGATCCTCCCCCAAAGCCTCCCCTAGGCTATGCATTTCCCTGTGGGCACACCACATTCCTCCCCAATATCCTTTCTTCTACTTTACTCTGCCTTTGGTTTCTATTCAACTTCACCACTCTTTCCTGCCATTCTTCTATTGTGCTAGGAGGGCTTTCTGCCTCTACTAGTTTCATTCTAAGTACCCTACTTAGCCTCCATTTGAACTCTTCAATGAGGGATCATCTTTTATAACCACTTTCTTGTACCACCTTCTTGAATTCCTAGATATACTCATCACAGGTCCTCTTCTCTTGCTCAATTGTCCTCAACTGTTCTATTTTTCACTTCTCTTCTGCTGTTTCTCCAAACTCATTTCTCATTTTACCAAATAGTTCTTCTGCTATCTCCACTTCCAATTTTCTCTTTGATAATTCATCTAACAGATTATCTTTCCATGCCTCTGCTATCTCTCCTTACACATAAGACAGTACCCAGGCCATCTTTGTTGTCTCCAATTCCCCTGTTATTTTCATACTCAAGTATAAATAAGCTGTGTTGATGAATACACTCATCTCCTCTATCTTTTCACTAAACAAAGAAGACTTTGCTACCTCCACTCTAGCTCCTCTATTTTATTGTAGTAAGGTGACCATCTGCTGCTGCAGGCCAGCAATTAGGATGAGAAGTTGCTCCTCCTAAGTAGAGAGAGCAAGTTGTGGTATAGAAGCAGCAGGTTGCTCTGCAGGTTGCTGTTGTTACTGAGATATATATAGCAGTGGTAGTAATAGTAATAGTAATAGTAATGATAATTTCTTGTATAAAAACAAGTAGTTTTTTTTATCTAAACTTATAACTAGCTACTAGCTAGAAGGGTAAAACAATATTATCTCTAAGAAGGGAATCTCTAAGCTAGATGGACCTTTAAGAGGTTACTGTTGTTCTCCTGTGTAGACTAACCATAATAGACTAGTAGTATGGAGCTGATAGTAAAAGACTAAATATAAGCCCACTCAATATGGAGGTTAGATCTTAGACAGGGACACAAGTTTTGTCTAGGCCATCTACCCACTGTCTCTAACTAACAGTGAAGTTGTTATCAATAGGCAGTGAATACTCTTAGTGATTATCCTAGGTGGATGTTCAAGAAGAACTCAATGGAGTTCTTCCTTGGATTGGACTACTACTTATACTATTTTATAGTGGCTGTACTACTACTAGTCCACAATCACATGTTCTTCCAGAATATTCTATGGTCACTTGACCTTGTTACATGATTTGGTTACCTAAGTTCCTACACTATTTATACCTTGACCTCATTGTATGACTTGAGATTTTGGATTAAGTGTTTAAATGTGTGGAAGACCATTTCCTTCTTGGGGCTCTCATAACATGGCCCTTCCTTCAAGTTTCCTCATCCCAAGGAATTTTTCCATCGACTCCAGTTTTTGTCCCACCTCTTTTCCCTTTCCCTTTTGTACCTTCTTTTTCCCCAACCATATAGTAATTTTGCTGTGAACTCCCTAGGTAATTCCTGACTAAATTCCTTTTCTTCTTCTTCTTGCTCCTGTCATCTTAGTTCTTCAACCTCTTCTCCATATATTCTCTTGAACTCTTTTACCAACTCTTTTACATTCTCTAAGTTTTCCCTATTCTCCCAAGTATTTTCTTCCACTGTATACCCCTTCTATCTTACCAGAAACTTTTTCTTCCCTCTAACTGTTCTTTTGTTTACAATTTTTTCTACCTTGAATTTCTCTTCTCCTTCAATAATGACTGGTTTTGGTAGTATCTTCTTCTGCCCTTCTACCTGTGGTTTATAGAGTTATACTCTACTTATGTTAACCACAGGGTATATTCTAATAAACTTAGGTAGTTCTAACTCTATTGCGTTGCTAGAGACAATTTCCTTAACTTTGTAGGGGCCCACAAAATGCTCTGTTAATTTCTCTGATCTCCTCCCCTTTATCTGCCATTTTAAGTCTTTCGTACTTAGCAGTACTAAGTTCCCTACTCTGTATTCTTCTTCCTCCCTTTGCCTTCTGTTCACAAACTTCTTCATTTCTTCTTGCACTTTCCCTAGTGCTGCTTTTGCTTCCTCCTGGATTTTCTTTATTCTTTCCACAAATTTCCCCACCACTTCATACTTCCTCTTTCTCCTCCCTTCAAACCCCATCCTTGGATCCTGACCATAGTTTGCTTTGAATGGCAATATTTTTGTTGTTGTGTGGATTTTGTTGTTGTATGCAAATTCTGCCGTTCCTAACCAATCTGGCCACTGCTCTTGTCTATGGTCAATGAAGACTCTCAGATACTGCTCTAACTTCTGGTTTATCCTTTCCATCTGCCCATCTGTTTGGGGGTGATAGGCTGTTGAGAGTTTTGTCTGGATTCCCAACAAGTTATTCAGCTCCTTCATCATTCCTGCTGCAAACTGCACTCCTCTATCTGATATGATACTTTCTGGAAGTCCATGTAACTTCCATATGTGATCTTGGAATAGCTTTGCAAGTCCTTCTGCTGATGTTTTCTCTGTTGTGGCTATAAAATGCACCATTTTGCTAAAACAGTCACATACTACCAGAATAGTATTGTATCCCTGGGCTAATGGCAGCTTGGTAATAAAGTCTGCTGAGATATGACTCCATGGCTTTTCTGGGATCATATTGGGCATCAGTTTTCCTGCTGGTGCTTTGTTTTGATTCTTGTACCTTTGACACACATCACATCTATCCACATACCTCCCCACCTCCTTTGTTACTTCTGGCAACCAACTCTGCTGTCTTCCATCTCCCTCCATGTCCTCCTACTGGGGTGTCGTGGTGCAATCATATTATCTCTCCCCTGAGTTCCCCTTCTGGCATGTATATCTTCCCTTCTTTTATTATTATCCCATCCTCTATTTTCTATTCTTCGTCTTTTAGTGTCTTTATTCCTGCTCTCTTCAGCTCTTCTACTGCTTTCACTACCCTTTCATCCCCTTCCTGCACCCTTTTGATTCTTTCTTTTAGGTCTCCTTTCTCTACCATTGTTTCAGCTCCTCTAATCCATTCTAGTTTTATCAGTTTCTGGTCCTTGTTGTTCTTTTCCACTCCCTCCTGCCAGTTGGGTCTCCTGCTTAGTCCATCTGCCTTCCCCATGCTCTTTCCTAGAATGTGTTTTAATGTAAAATTAAATTGTGATAGGTATAGGACCTATCTCGCTTGTCTATGGTTTAATTTTTGGCTCATCATAAAATACTGGAGGTTCTTATAGTCTGTCCAGATTTCAAATTTGAGTTTCGCTCCTTCCAAGTAGTGCCTCCATGCTTCTAGACACCTAATAACTGCCAGCATCTCTTTATCATGAATTTTGTAATTTTGCTCTATAGTGTTCAACAATTTAAAGATAAAGGCCACTGGTCTCCACTTTCTATCCTTACACTTTGTTGACAATATTCCCTCTGTTGCGTAGTCTAAAGCATCTGCCTCCACTCTCATCTCCCTATTGATATCTGGAATAGCTAAGATGGGTTCTATAGTAAATACTGCCTTAAGCCTTTCAAACACCTTCTCCTGTTCCCCTTCCTATTTCCATTTCTGCTTTTTCCTGACCAGCACATATAGCGGTGCTGCTAACCTAGTGAAGTCTTTTATAAATCTTCTGTAATAATTGGCAAGACCTAAAAACTTCTGCACTTCTTTGACATTTCGGGCTGCCGGCTAGTTTAGTACTCCTTCCACTTTTTTCTTCTGCATTTTCACTTCTCTTGGACCAATTACTACTCCTAGAAATTCTACCTCTTTTACTTTCCATTTACACTTTTTGGGCTTTACAAATAGGTCATTCTCCTCTAACCTTTTTAGTACCTTCTCTACTAACTTATTGTGTCCTTCTTTAGTGTCTGTGACTACCAAGATGTCATCAATAAATGTTGCCATGTTTCCCTAGTTTATGAGATCTCTGAATAGGTTGCTCATCATTGTTTAGAAGGTAGTGGGAGAGTTTGTTAACCTGAAGTACATGACCATGGGTTCGTAAGCTCCAATATGCATTGTAAATGCTGCCTTTCACTCATCTTCCTCTTTGATCCTGACATTATTGTATCCCCATCTCAGGTCTAGCTTTGTAAACACCTTCTTCTTTCTTACCCCATCCAGTATGTCTGCAATGAGAGATAAGGGATATCTATTCTTTATCGTCCACTGATTTATGTGTCGATAGTCCTGTACCATTCTCCATGTGCCATCCTTCTTTGCTATGAAGTGTACTGGTAATATTTAGGGTGACTTGGAAGGGTAGATATATCCTTTTCTTAGCTGGTCTTCTACAAACACTTGCACCTCCTCCCTTTCCTCTCTGGACAGTGAGTATACCTTTTCCTTTTTTGGTGTAAATTCTTCCTTCAATTCTATGGCATGGTTCCAGGTTTTCTGTACTGGCATTCTTTCCAACTTTTTTTTTCCAAATACCTTCCTCTACCTCCAAAACCTTTTAGACACCAGTTTTTTCAATGTTTCTTTGTCCTCATCCCTCTCCACTTTCTTTACTTTCTTTCTCTTCTCTTCTTGCTTTTTCTTTCCACATATAGGTGGACAGTGCATCATTTCTACCTCTCCTTTCTCCCAATCTATCTTTGGGTTATGGGCTGCTAGCTATGGCATTTCTAGTATCACCTCTGTTTTTCCTAAGTTACATATATCCATCCTTGCCCTCTCCACATGTCTTTTGAAGAACATGTTGTATTCTACCTGGTGTATTATGGCTCCCCCTGCATTTACTGTCCCATTTACATTTCTAACTAACAGAGGTTTCTTTAGCTTCTCTATTTTAAACCCCTTTTCTCTGGCAAAGGTTGTATCCATGAATAGGCCTGTTACCCTACTATCTAGCAGTGCTCTTACTGCTACCCCTCCATGGTTTTCCAGCTTCTCTAACCCCACCTTCATCCAAACTTCTCTTAGCAGCCATAGAGTGTGTTGCACATCTCTTATTCTCTCAGTTGTACTGGTGTAATTGAATTTATTTCCCAGCTTTTCTGGGCACAATACACTATACAGATTATTGGAGACCAGCCAAGAGCTCACTGTCCTCCATTTTCTTTTGCTAACTCCTACGGCGTTTCCACTACTCTTCCTTTATGCCTTTCCCAACAATTTTTGGCCATATGGCCCTACTTCCCACACATATAGCATATTCTGTCTCCTTCTCTTCCTCTATTTATATCCATTGCATTTAGGTCTCTCCTTGGACCCACTTGAGTTCCCTCTCTATTGAATGTATTTCCTCCTCCTCCTCCTCTGTACCCTCCTTCTGTTCTCCATGTTATTTGCCCCCCTCTTCCCCCATATAATCCTCCCCCTCTAGGCTGCGCATTTCCCCCTGGGCGCACCACATTCCTCCCCAACATCCTCTCTTCTATTCTGCTTTGCCTTTGATTTCTATCCAGCTTCACCACTCTTTCTTGCCACTCTCCAATGGTGGTCAGTGGTTCTTCTGCTTCTGCTAGCTTCCTTCTAATACTTCCATTCAGCCCCCTCTTGAATTCTTCAATGAGGGGTCTTCCTTTATAGCTGCTCCCCCTGGCAACCTTTTTGAATTCCTGCATATACTTGTCGCAGGTCCTTCTCCCTTGTTCAATTGTTCTCAGCTGTTCTATCTTCCTTTCTTTTTCCAATGTCTTCCCAAAGTCATCTCTTATCTTAGTAAACAACTGCTCTGTTAATTCCACCTCTGACTCTCCCTTGGCCAGTTCGTCCAGTAGGTTGTCCTTCCATGCCTCCACTACTCCTCTCTGCACATATGATAATACCCAGGCTACCTAGATTGCTGCTGCTTCTTCTGCCATCTTCATCCTTATATATAAGTGAGCTGTGTTAATGAACGCACTCACCTCCTCTATCCTTCTACTAAAGACTTGAGGTTTTGTGACCTCTACTCTGCTTCCTTGTTGCTGAAAGAGCATGGTGCTAACCTGCTACTGCAGGGTTGCAATTATAGCAAGGAGTTACTTCTCTCTCGAGATAGGTGTTGGGGAAGGTTTCCCTTGTTGCTGTTGTTGGCGGGATATACGTGATGGTAATGATGATGATAATGATAACAGTAATAATAATTTCTTGTAAGAGGATGAGCAATCTTCTTTGTCTGTACTTATAACTAATTACCGACTAAGAAGGATGAAACAGTATTATCCCTAAAAAGGGAATCCCTAAGCTAGACAGGCCTTTAAGAGGTTGCTATCATTCCCCTGCATAGACCGGTCATAATGGACCGGTAGCATAGAGCTGATAGTAAAGAACTAGTTACAAGCCCACTTGATATAGAGGTCAGATCTTGGGCAGGAACACGAGCTTTGTCCAGGCCATCCAACCACTGTCCCTAACTGACAGTAAAGTCCACTTTACAGCTAGGGCCCACTATCTAAAATGCTTTTGAGCATTGTGCTTATTAGCAAGGATGATAAGAGAGTAAGTGAAAATAAGGGTGTTGAGGCTATGAGATGCAGGGTCAACAATAGGTATCAAGTTCTTATATTATCAATAGGCAGTGAATGCTTTTAGTGATCACTCTAGGTAGATGTTCAAGAAGAACTCAATGGAGTTCTTCCTTGGATTGGACTACTACTTATACTATTTTACAGTGGCTATACTACTACTAGTCCACAATCACATGTTTTTCCAGAATATTCTATGGTCACCTGACCTTGTCATGTGATTTGGTTACCTAAGTTCCCACACTATTTATACCTTGACCTCATTGTATGACTTGAGATTTTGGATTAAGTGTTTAAATGCATGGGAGACTGTTTCCTTCTTGGGGCT
>Ga0153980_1000803_pt1 | contig 13821 bp, 19 predicted proteins | sample TSGA064MetaG_FD_104722 | JGI IMG/M metagenome (GOLD analysis project Ga0153980, IMG submission 104722) | Attine ant fungus gardens microbial communities from Georgia, USA - TSGA064 MetaG | ecosystem: Host-associated > Fungi > Mycelium > Unclassified | place: USA: Georgia, Magnolia Springs State... | reverse complement strand
TACAATGGAGTAGGAGTATAAATAGAGTAGGACTCAGTAAGCCAAATCACGTGACAAGGTCAGGTGATCACAGAACATTCTGGAAAAGGACATGTGACCATGGGACTCTAAGGTACAGCCACTATAATAGTAGTATAAATAGGGGTGTAATTTGATAGAAGAACTCCATCGAGTTCTTCCTGAACATCCATCTGGGGTGATCACTAAGAGCACTCACTGCTTATTGATAACACCCAATTTTCTACATCTTCTACACATACTTTTCTGGCTTAACATACAAGTCATTCTCTTCTAGCCTCTTCAGTACTTCTTCCACAATCTCACCATGTTCTTCTTCTGTCTCTGTTTCTACCAGTACATCATCCATAAAAGCCACTACTTTTCCTTTGTTAATCATGTCTCTCAGGATTTTATTCATCATTGCCTGAAATGTGGCTGGCAAATTTGTTATTCCAAAGAACATAACTGTCAGCTCAAAGAACCTTATATAGGTTGTGAATGCTCCCTTTCACTCATTCTCTTTCTTTATCCTCACATTGTTAAACTTCTACTAAAGATCCATCTTAGTGAATACTTGTTTACTTCCCATGTTGTCTATTAAATCCGTAATCAATGAAAGTGAGTAGTTATTCTTTACTATTTGGTTGTTCAAGTTATGGTAGTCTATTACCATTCTCTTTCCTCTGTCCTTTTTGTTCACAAAGAAAACTGGTGATGTTTGAGGGGATTTTGATGGTTTGATGTACCCCTTTCTTAGCTGATCCTCCACAAAATTCTGAACTTCTTCTCTTTTGTTTCTGGACAAAGGGTAGATTTTTCCTTTCCTGGATTTAAATGTCTTCTTGAGATCTATAGTGTGATTATAGATTTTCCTTATCAGCATCCTCTCTGACTTTACCTTCCCAAACACTTTTCTCTACCTTAGGAATCTCTATGGTACCATTTCCTCAATTTTCCTATAGTCTACTTTAACTTTCTCTTCCCTTCCCTAGTTAATTTCTGGGTTGTGTACTTGTAACCACAGTATCCCCAGTATAACATCTGTCTTCCCCAGATCACACACATCCATTCTCATTCTTTCTATGTAACCTTTATAGTACATGTTTACTTCTACTTGGTGTGTTATTGCCCCTATACTGTTATTTGTGCTATCTATGTTTCTTACTTGTACTGGTTTTTCCAATTTCTGCAGTCAAAACCCATGTCTGGCTGCCATTTTTCTATCCATAAACATCCCTGTTGTGCCACTATCCAAGAGCACTTTTACTGTTATCCTTTCATGGATGTCCACTTTTTCTATACTAATATTCAACCACACTTTTCTCAACATCTTAAATATCCTCCTCATCTCTCTTTGCTTACTCTTCTCTTTTGCTGTACTTTTTGGAGGTTCACTCCATATGCCACCTGACTATGTTTTCTCTTGTGCAGGGCACACCACACTACTCTCCTTCCTCCTTTGCCTTGGACATCCATATCACTTGGCTTTCTCTAGCCTTCTCTCTCTGAGAACTTCTTGCCCTCTGTTGTTCTCCCAATATATTCCTTTCTTTCTATACCATCTACATTCTATGTAGGTTACTATGACCTTTCCTGTCATCCATCCTAACTCTAACAACCATGCATCCTCTGGTACGTTCTCCACTCCACAATATTCCTGCATCTTTTCCCAGTTGGAACATGCTGGCTCCAGTTTTCTTACTTTCTCTTGTTACTGTGCTTTTCCCTTTATAGGGTATGCTGCCTCTTCTCACTTCCTTTTTTTCTTCTCTATTTCAATGTTTGGATACTCCCATTTGTAGTACCCAATTCTTTTACATCTAAAACACTGTACTTCTTCTACCACATCTTGCCTCCTCACCTTTACTTCCTCCCTTATACTATATTTCATCACCCTGCTTGCCAATACTTTAAATCTATCCTAGAGAACTGATTTTCCCTTCTTTTCCTGATTTCTATTCCTGCAGTTATAGACCAGGTGCATGAACTTCTTACAACTCCAATATTCTCTTTCTTTTCTTTTTTCTAACTGTGCCCTTAGTAAAGTGAGGGCTCACTTTTCTTTGAGCATATTACTCAAGAGTTGTTATACTGATCTAGAGATATGGTGCTATGTCTCCAGAGAAATTGGAATGATCTCACTACTTGTTATATCTACTAGGGCACAAGATCTTCACCCAGCTAGACATCTACTGCCTTACTTACTACTGCCCTAATACTATGGTTATACTATTACCCCAAGGAGAGGATCCCTAACCTAAATGTCTTCTTAAGAATATAGTATTACTCTTCTACATAGACAGATGACAATGCACCTATAGTACAAAGTTTATAGTAGAAAAGCAATACAAGTAACTACCCTGCCCACTTGATTGTGAGGTTAGGTCTTAGTAGTGATACTCAAGCTTGGTACTATACTTCCACCTACAGTCCTTAACTGACTGCAAAGTCTCTTTAAGCCTAGAGCCCAGCTATGTTATAGTGGTCCTGAGTTGTGTCATCCAGGTACCGAGGAAGATGAAAGAGTAAGCTGGCAGGACTCTATGATGAGTGGTGCCAATGAGAGAATTGAGTTCTGGTATAGTGACTTAGCCTGAGACAACTTAATCACCCTTCTAGTCTAAGTTGACAAGAAGAACTTGATAAAGTTCCTATTTGATTATTGTACACTACTTATACACATTCTTGTATTTACTTCTATTTATTAAGTCCTACACATTTCTTTTGAGTCATTCCTTCTCACATGTCCATTGATTTCTTAATTAAAAGAAAAGAAAAAGAAAAGAGATATAAATAATGACTTAGTTGTTTGGCTGAGTCATAACACAACTCAGGACTACTATAACATAGCCAGGCCCTAGGCTTAAGGGAACTTGATAGTCAGTTAGGGACTATTAGTGAAAGTGTAATACCAAGCTCAGGTATTGTGTCTGAGACCTGATCTTACAATTGAGTAGTGTTGCCTTTAGTTACTTATACTTCTTTGCTTTATAAACCTTGTGCTGAAGTCCTATTGTGGACTGTACATGCAAAGGATTAATGTTACATCCTTAAAAAGGTGTTTAGGTTAGAGATCCTCTCCTTGGGGTGATAGTATAACTATAGTATTAGAGCAGTAATAAGAAAAGCAATAAGTATCTAGTTAGGTGAAGATCTTGTACCCCAGTAGACATAACAGTAGTAAGATCACCCCTTATTTAACTTCTCTAGAGACATAGCATTATGTCCCTAGAGCAATATAACTCTCTCATAAGCAGGATGCTCAACTAATGGTGTACTCTTACCAAACTAAGGGTAGAGATAGAAGAAAGGGAAGGAAGGGTATATTGGATGTAAAAGGTTCAAGCACCTAGCCTATAACTGCAGGAATAGAAAAGGGGAGATAAAGAGAAAACCAATTCCCCAGAATAAATTTGAGATGATAGCAAGTAGGGTGATACAATACAGAGTAAGAGAAGAAGTAAGGAGATAGGAGACAGAAGAGAGGGAAGTACAGTGCTTCAGATATTGGAGAATAGGACACTACAAGTAGGAGTGTTCTAATATTGAGGTAGAGAAAGAGAAGAGAAGAAGTGAGGAGGTGACATATGCAGTTAGTCTGCAAAAGACACAGCAAGAGAAGAGACCAGCATACTTCTTATAGAGGAAGGTACAGAAGTATAGTAGTGTATGGGGTATATCTCTGAGAAGTACAATATTGAAACAGAGAGGGTAGACAACCAAGTGGGAAGTTATAACATCTGTGGAGTGTAGAGAGTACAACTATAAAGACACCAAAATACAGAGAAACCAAGAGCAAGGATTTGTCTCAGGAGAGTATTTGAGAAATATATAGTACAGTAGCTGTCTCAAAGCATGGAAATAGAGAGAAAATACAACAAGAAAGAGAGAAGCAGTAAGTATAAAGTGTAGGCAGTATGGAAGAAAAGATACAATAGAAGGAATATCAGAGAAAGATAGAAAGAAAATTTTGTGTTCAGAATATAGAACTAGAAGAAAACAGCCATAGTAGAATTGGAGAGCAGCAGTATACCCTGTACAAGAAGAAACATAGCAAGGTGGCATACAGACAGGAGTTCCAAAAGGTATAGCAAGAGAAGGAGGTACAAAAAGAAATGTGAGGAGGATATTTAAAATATTGAGAAAAGTATGGTTAAATATTGGTATAGAGAAAATAGATATACATGAAGGTGTAACGGTCAAGGCACTCTTGGATAGTGGTATAACAGGGATGTTTATGGATAGAAAGATAGCAGCAAAACATGGATTTAAGCTGCAGAAGCTAGAAAGACCAGTGATGATCAGGAATATGAATGGAACAAACAATAGTGCAGGAACTATTACCCATCAAATAGAGGTGAACATATACTATAAGAATCATGTAAAGAGAATGAGAGTAGATGTGTGCAATTTAGGGAAGACAGATATTATACTAGAGATGCCATGGCTACAAGTGCTCAATCCAGAGATAAACTAGGAGACAGAAGAAGTAAAAATGACAAGGTGTCCACCACTGTGTGGGAGGAATACAAAGTTGAAGGAAAAAAAGAAAGAAAAGAAAGAAAAGAGAATGGTAACTCTAGAAGAGAAAAGGATTGTGAGATGGGCAGTAGACAATAAAGAAAATTGGGAAAGAGAAAAAAAAGTTGAAGTAGACCATAGAAAGATTGAGGAAATAGTGCTGCAGAAATTTTTAAAGTGGAAAAAGGTATTTGGAAAGGTAGAGTCAGAAAGGATGCCAACAAGGAAAATCTGGGATCACACCATAGATCTCAAGGAGATGTTCAAACCTAGGAAAAAAAGAATCTACCTTTTGTCCAAAAATGAAAGGGAAGAAGTTCAGAATTTCATAGAGAATCAGTTAAGAAAGGGATACATCAGACTATCAAAGTTCCCCTAGATATCACCAGTTTTCTTTGTAAGCAAGAAAGATAGAGAAAAGAGGATGATAATGGACTACTGTAATCTGAATGACCAAATGGTAAAGAATAACTACCCACTTCTATTAATTACAGACTTAATAGACAACATAGGGAGCAAGTGAGTATTTACTAAAATGGATCTTCAGTGGGGGTTCAACAATATGAGGATTAAGAAAGGAAATAAGTAGAAAAGAGCATTTACAACACATATAGGGTTCTTTGAACCAACAGTAATGTTTTTTGGAATGACAAATTCACTGGCTACATTCCAAACAATAATAAACAAAATCTTGAGAGACCTAATAAACAAAGAAAAGGTTACTATATTTGTAGATGATATGCTAGTAGAGATAGAGACAGAGGAGGGGCATGATGAGATTGTAGATGAAATACTGAAGAGGCTAAAATAAAATGACTTGTACATCAAGCCAGAAAAATATATGTGGAAAGTGAGGAAAATAGGGTTCCTAGGGGTTGTCATAGGGCCTAACAGAATAGAGATAGAAAAAGAGAAAGTAGATAGAGTACTCAGTTGGCCAAATCCAAAGAATGTGAAAAATATTAGAAAATTCCTGGATCTCATAAACTACTATAGGAGATTCATTAAAGATTTTGCACAAGTAACCAGGCCAATGAATATGCTAACAAGAAAGGATGTGAAGTGGCAATGGGAAAGCAAACAGCAAAAGGCATTTGATAGGCTTAAATAAATCTTTACTACTAGACTAGTATTAGTGGCCCCAGACTTAGACAAAGAATTCAGGGTAGAAGTGAACACTTTAAACTATGCTACTGGAGGAGTTTTATTAATGAAATGCTCCAATAAATTGTAGAGACCAGTTGCTTTTATTTTCAAATTGTTAAGTGATACAGAACAAAACTATGAAATATATGATAAAGAGATACTAGCAGTAGTCAGATACTTAGAGGCCTAGAGGTACTTCTTAGAGAGGACAACCACTAAGTTTAAAATCTGGACAGATCATAAGAATCTCGAATACTTCATGAAAGCACAAAAGTTAAATAGAAGACAAGCGAGATGGGCTCTATATTTGTCAAGGTTTGACTTTATGCTAAAATATGTCCCAGAGAGCAAGACAGAGAAAGCAGACAGCTTAAGTAGAATACCAGATTGGAAGATAGGAGTGAATAAAGACAACAAAAACAAGATGCTAGTAAAACCTAAATGGTTAATAGTAAAGAGAACAGAAAAAATAGAGATCATTATGAAAGGAGTCAATCTACTAGAGAAAGTGAGATGGTCAAAGGTAAAAGACAATAAAGTAATAAAAGTAGTTGAGAAAATGAAGTGGACAGGAGTAAAAATATTGAAAGATGAAGAGTGGAGAGAAGTAGATAGTGTAATGTATAAGAAGAGAAAAATGTATGTGTCTAAAGACAATATATTGAGGGCAGAAATAATTAGGCTATACTATGATACACTAGTGGAAGGACATGGAGGACAATAGAAGACAGTGAAGCTAGTCACTAGGAACTTCTGGTGGCCAGGAATAACAAAAGAGGTGAAGAGATATATAAAAGAATGTGATTCTTGCTAAAGGAACAAAAACCACACAAAGCAGCTGGCTGGCAAATTAATGCCTAATTCTATCCTAGAAAAACCCTGGATATACATATTGGTAGATTTTATTACCAAACTGCCTTTAGCTCAGGGATATGACTCTATCTTAGTAGTAGTGGACTGACTAACAAAAATAGTACACTTTATACTAACTATAGAAAGAACAATAGTAGAAAGGTTAGTATTACAAACAGCCACTTACTGATTTGTGATTGGTTGATTTAATAATCAAAGTGCTCAAAAAGGCAAAGTTAGACAAGCAGCAAAAGATATTGTTAAGTCTGAGGTTTATCCTTAGACATATAGTTCTTAAATACATGATTGTGGTGGTCTATATACCAGAACAGCCTACCACATGATCACTACCTATTGCTCTACATATAAGAGTGCTATTGTTCTTGAAATAGAGATAACCTAACTGTCTTAGGGTAGTCCTTTGTTCTATTCAAGGACAGATGATAATCTATAGGTAAAGATCAGTATTATGTGCAAACATTGAGGACCTTGTATCTCTATGGGATCTTATTGCCTTGGGGTCTATTTATAGCTGAAAGAAGTGCATTGAAGAGAGCTTCACAATTGTCATTGAAGCAAACAATTATGTCAAGTGGTTCCTAAGATATCAGCAATTTAGTGTTTGGTAACTTGGTAATTGCCAACTGATCTGCTGATAACTTGGTGAATACTGATTGCCTTAAGATGTTTTTGGTATTGTTTGACAGGTCTTTTTAAGGGCTTTTGGTGGCCATTTAGATTATTGAAATCAGTCAAGTATTCCCAGAGTTATGGTCCAAATGAAGTTTGTGACAGTTAGTGGGGCTGTTCAAAGACAATATATGGAAACTACATGGTCTACCTATAAGCATCATATCAGATAGAGGACCTTAGTTTATAGCAGGATTGATGAAGGAGTTAAACAGGATGTTAGGGATTGAAAGCAAGATATCAACCATATTTTACCCTCAAATAAATAAGCAAACAAAGAGAGTAAACCAGAAATTGGAACAGTACTTAAGAATGTTCATCAACCATAGACAAGAACAATGGCTAGACTGGTTAGGAACAGTAGAGTTTGCATACAACAACAAAGTGCACTTGAGTATGAAAACGTCACCCTTCAAAGCAAACTATAGGCAAGATCCTAGAATAAAGTTTAAAGTAAGAAAGAAGGGAAAGTATGAAGGAGCTGGAAAGTTTGTAATGAAAATGAAGGAAATTCAGGAGGAAGCTAAGACAGTACTAGAAAAGGCACAAGAGAGAATAAAGAAATACACAGATAGGAAAAGAGAAGAAGTTGATAAGTATAAAGTAGAGGATTTAGTGATGCTTAGCACCAAAGACCTGAAATACCAAATGATTGGTAAAAGGACAGAAAAGTTAATAGAGAGGTTTGTAGGCCCTTATAAAGTGAAGAAAATTATATCAGCAAACATAGTTGAACTGGAACTACCTAGTACAATCTTGAAAAGAGATAGAAAACTTGGAGAATACAAAGAAAGTGGTTGAAGAATTTGAAAAGGAATACCAACAGGATATAAAAGATATAAGATAACAAAAAGGGGAAGAAGAGATATTCAAAAGAGAAGAACTGCCAGGACAATTTACAGCAAAGAAACTATTTGAATGGTCAGACAAGAGGTATAATGAAGAATATTGGAGAAGATTAAAAAGGAATTGGAGATAATAGAAAGGGAGACAAGCAAGGGGAAGAAGAACTTTAGAAACAATTTGAAAGGAAGAAAGAGAAATTGAGCAAAAAGAATCAGAAATTAGGGAATAGACAGAAGAAGACAAAGATGAAATGGACAACATAGTTGATCCTGACTATGAACTGTAAAATCCTTGGAACAAGGAACCTTGAAAGGGGGGTAGTATCATGACTTAGCCAAATAGCTAAGTCATTATTTCTTTTCTTTTTCTTTTCTTTTCATTTAATTAGGAAATCAATGGATGCAAAAAGGAATGACTCAAAGAAGAGGCATAGGACTTTATAAATAGAAGTAAATACAGAATGTGTATAAGTAGTATACAGTAATTAGATAAGGACTCTATTGAGTTCTCCTTGTCAACTTGGACTAGGAGTAGTTCTAAGACATCATAGTCTAAGTTCTTATATATAGGAGATTTATCAAAAACTTTGCTCAAGTAGCAAGGCCAATGAATATGTTGACAAGGAAAGACATAAAGTAGTAGTGGGGAAAGGAGCAGCAGAAAGCATTTGACAAGCTTAAAGGAATCTTTATGACTAGACTAGTATTGGCAGCCCCAGATTTAGACAAAGAATTTAGAGTAGAAGTAGATGCTTTAAACTACACTACTGGAGGAGTACTATTAATGAAGTGCTCTGATGAGTTATGAAGACCAGTTGCTTTTATTTCTAAATCTCTAAGTAACACAGAGAGAAATTACAAAATTTATTACAAAGAAATGTTAGCAGTAGTTAGATGTCTAGAGGCATAGAGGCATTTCCTAGAAGAAATGACAATAAAATTTGAGATCTAGACAGACTACAAAAATCTCGAATATTTCATGAAGATACAAAAATTGAATAGAAGACAAACAAGATAGGCATTGTACCTATCAAGATTTAATTTTACATTGAAGCATGTTTCAGGGAGTAAAATGGGGAAGGCAAATAGCTTGAGTAGAAGGCCAGACTGGGAAATAGGAGTAAAAAGGGACAATGAGGATGAAACATTGGTGAAGCTAGAATGGTTGAAAATGATAAAAACAGAAAAGATAGAAGTGATAGTAGAAGAAATAGACTTATTAGAAAAAATAAAACAGTTGAAAGTAAAAGATGATGAAGTGGTCAGAGCAATAGAAGAAATGAAATGAGCTAGAGTAAAGATGTTGCAGAATGAAGAGTGGAAAGAAGTAAATAGTGTCATGCATAAAGAAGAAAAGGTATATGTACCTAAAGATGATAAGTTGAGAGCAGAAATAATTAGGTTACATCATAATATGCCAGTAGGAGAACATAGAGGATAATGGAAGACAGTAAAACTAGTTACCAGAAACTTTTGGTGGCCAGGAGTAACCAAGGAGGTAAAGCAATATGTAGAAGGATACAATTCCTGCCAAAGAAATAAGAACCATATAGAACAGCCAGCAGGCAAATTAATACCCAATTCAATCCCAGAAAGACCTTAGACACATATTTCAGCAGACTTTATCACTAAGTTGCTGTTAGCCTAGAGATATGACTTAATCTTAGTAGTAGTAGATAGGTTAACAAAAATGGTTCACTTCATCTCTACTACAGAGAAAACATTAGCAGAAGGACTGGCTAGGCTATTCAGGGACAACATATGGAAATTGCATAGGCTACCTGAGAGTATTATTTTGGATAGAGGACCATAGTTTGCAGCAGGATTAATGAGAGAGTTGAATAGGATATTGGAGATCAAAAGCAAGATATCAATGGTATTCCACCCTCAGACAAATGGACAAACAGAGAGAGTTAACCAGAAGTTGGAACAGTATCTGAGGATGTTTATTGACCATAGATAGGAATAGTGGCTAGACTGGTTAGGAACAACAGAGTTTGTATACAACAACAAAGCATACTTGAATATGAAGACATTGTTCTTTAAAGCAAACTATAGACAAAATTCTAGAATGGAATTCAAAGTAAGAAGGAAGGAGAAGTACAAAAGGGCAGAGAAATTTATGACAAAAATGAAAGAGATTCAAGAGAAGGTAAAAGCAGTACTAGAAAAAATGCAAGAAGAGATGAAAAAGTATACAGATAGAAAAAAAGCAGAGGTTGATGAGTATAGAGTGGGAAACTTGATGATGCTTAGCACCAAGGATTTGAAATCCCAAATGGTTGGTAAAAGAATAGAGAAGTTGATGGAGAAATTTGTAGAGCCTTACAAGATAAAGAAAGTTATATCATTAAATGCAGTAGAATTAGAACTACCTAGTATAGTAAAAATACATCTGGTAGTTAATGTCAGTAGAGTACAGAAATATGTAGGGCAAGTAAAGGGACAGAAAAAGGAGCAACCAACTCTAGTCATAATTGAGGGAGAAGAGGAATGGAAAGTCAAGAGAATTCTGAACAAACAATAAATAAAGAGAAAGGATAAATACTTGGTATAGTGGAAAAGATTCACAGCTGAATCCAATACTTGGGAAGGAAAGGAAAATTTGGAGAATGCAAAGAAAGTAGTCAAAGAATTCAAAAAGGAATATCAGTAAGATATAGAAAATATTAGAAGACAAGAAAGAAAAGAAGAAATATTTAAGAGAGGGAAACTGCCAGAATAGTTTATGGCAAGAAAGCTATTTGGTTGGTTAGACAAAAAATACAATGAGGAATACTAGACAAGGTTGGAAAAAAATTGGAGATGATAGAAAGGAGAAAGAACAAGAGAACAATGAACAATGAAAACTATAAAAATGTAGCTGAAATAACTTAGTCCCACTTCTAGTCTGAGTTAACAAGAAGAACTTGATAGAGTCCTTATTTGATTACTGTACACTACTTATATACATTCTGTATTTACTTCTATTTATAAAGTCCCATATATCTCCTCTAAGTTATTCTCTTTTATGTATTTAGCCATTTGGCCAAGTTATGATACTACCCTCTTCTTAAGGTTCTTTATCCCAAGGATTTTGATAACTCATAATAGAGATCAAAAATGTTCCCTATTTCATTGTTATCTTCTTTTATCCATTCTCTGAGTCTTGAATTTTCTTGCTCAATTTCTTCTTTCTCTTCTTTTATTGTTTCTATTATTCTTTGTTCTATTGCTCTTTTTTCTTTCCATTGTCTCCAATTCCTTTCTAATCTTGCCCAATATTCCTCATCATACCTTTTATCTGACCAACCAAATAGCTTTCTTGCCATAAATTGCCCTAGTAGTTCTCCTTTTCTAAATGTTCTCTCTTCTCTTTCCTATTTCCTAACATCTTCTATATCTCATCAATATTCTTTCTTGAATTCTTCAACTGCTTCCTTTGTATTCTCCAAATTTTCCTTCCCTTCCCAAGTATTGGATTCAGCTGTGAATCCTTTCTACCATACCAAGTATTTATCCTTCTATCTTATTTATTGCTTGTTCAGAATTCTCTCAACCTCCCATTCTTCCTCTCCCTTGATTATGACTGGAGCTGGTTGTTCCTTTCTCTACCTCTCTACTTGCCCTATGTATTTTTGTATTCTACTAACATTAACTACCAGGTGTATTTTTACTATGCTAGGTAGTTCTAGTTCTACTGCATTTGATGATACAACTTTCTTTATCTTGTAAGGCTCTATAAATCTTTCTGTCAATTTCTCTGTCCTCCTTCTAACCATCTGATATTTTAAATCTTTGGTACTGAGTATCACCAAGTCCCCAACTTTATATTTGTCAATTTCCTCTCTCTTCCTGTCTATATATTTCTTTATTTCTTCCTGTACCTTTCCTAATGCTGCTTTTGCTTTCTCCTAAATTTCTTTCATCTTCATCATGAATTCTTCTGCTCTTTTATATTTCTCTCTCTTTCTTACTTCAAACCCCATCATAGGATCTTGTCCATAATTTGCTTTGAAAGGCAATGTCTTTGTACTTGAGTGTACTTTATTGTTATATACAAACTCTACTGTTCCTAACCAGTCTGGCCACTGTTCCTATCTATGGTCAATAAATATCCTCAGGTACTGTTCTAACTTCTGGTTAACTCTCTCTGTTTGTCCATCTATCTGAGAGTGGAATGCCATTGATATCTTGCTTTTGATCTCCAATATCCTATTCAACTCCCTCATTAATCCTACCACAAACTGTAGTCCTCTGTCCAAAATTATACTCTCTGGCAGTCTATGCAACTTCCATACATTGTTTCTGAATAGTCTAGCCAGTCCTTCTGCTAATGTTTTCTCTGTAGTAGAGATGAAGTGAACTATTTTTGTTAATCTATCTACCACTACTAAGATCGAGTTGTATCTCTACACTAGTGGCAACTTGGTAATAAAGTCTGTAGAAATGTGTATACAAGGTCTTTCTGGAATTGAATTGGACATCAACTTACCTACTAGCTGCTCTGTACAGTTCTTATTCCTTTGGTAGGAATCACACTCTTCTATATATTGTTTTATCTTCTTGGTTACTCTTGGCTACCAAAAATTGCAGGTGACCAATTTCACCATCTTCTATTACCCCCCATGTCCTCCTACTGGCATGTCATGGTGTAGTCTAATGATTTCTGCCCTCAACTTATCATCTTTATATATATATATCTTTTTCTCTTTGTACATAATGCTATTTGCTTCTCTCCACTTCTCATCTCTCAGTATTTTTACCCCTGCTTACTTTATTTCTTCAATTGCCTTTACTACTTCATCATCTTTTACTCTTGACTGCCTTACTTTTTTTAGTAGATCCACTCCTTCTATGATTACTTCCACTCCTTCAATCCTTTGTACTTCCAGCCATTCTGGCTTAACCAATATTTCATCTTCATTATCTCTTTCTACTCCAACTTCCCAGTCTAGCCTCCTACTCAGGCTATCTATCTTCTCTATCTTACTTCCCAGAACATGTTTCAGTGTAAAGTCAAACCTAGACAGATATAGAGCCTATCTAGCTTGTCTTTTATTTAACTTTTGTACCTTCATGAAGTATTCAAGATTCTTGTGATCTGTCCAAATCTCAAACTTAGTTATAGTTCCTTCTAGGAAATGTCTCTATACCTCCAAGCATCTGACTACAGCTAACATTTCTTTATTGTATATCTTATAGTTTCTTTTGGTATTGCTTAGAGACTTTGAGATAAAAGCCACTAGTCTCTACAAGTCATCTGAGCACTTTATCAAGAGTACTCTTCCAGTTGCATAATTTGAGGCATCCACTTCTATTCTAAATTCCTTGTCCAAATCTAGGACTGCCAATACTGGTCTTATTGTAAAAATCCTTTTGAGCTCATTGAATGCTCACTGCTGCTTGCTTCCCCATTGCCACTTAATATTCTTTCTCATTAGCACATTCATTGGTCTTGCTACTCAAGTAAAGTTCTTGATAAACCTCCTATAATAATTTGCAAGGCCTAAGAACTTTCTGACATCTTTCATATTTTTTGGTTCTGGCTAACTTAGTACTCCATCTACTTCCTCCTTCTCCATCTCTATCCCACTGGGTCCTATGACAACTCCAAGGAATCCAATCTTTCTCACTTTCCACATGTACTTTTCTGGCTTTATATAGAGATTATTCTCCTCTAGCCTTCTCAGTATTTCTTCTACAATTTTATTATATTCTTTTTTTGTCTCAGTTTCTACTAACATATTATCTATGAATGCAACAACTTTGCCTTCATTTACTAGGT
>Ga0153980_1000798_pt1 | contig 13843 bp, 7 predicted proteins | sample TSGA064MetaG_FD_104722 | JGI IMG/M metagenome (GOLD analysis project Ga0153980, IMG submission 104722) | Attine ant fungus gardens microbial communities from Georgia, USA - TSGA064 MetaG | ecosystem: Host-associated > Fungi > Mycelium > Unclassified | place: USA: Georgia, Magnolia Springs State... | reverse complement strand
TTAAAGCGTGGAACGTCCGGGTGTTCACCAAACCCGACCATGGTGGCCGTGCCGTCAGGCGCCAGGGTCGCCCCGGCCTCTTGCAGATGGCCACTCGGGTAGACGAACTTGGGCCCTACCGCACCGACATTGTCGTACTCGTCGAACGTCGCGACGAGCGCCTCGAGCCACCCGGCGGTTACCTGGACATCGTTGTTGAGGTAGACGGTATAGGTGCCTTTGACGTGCGTCATCGCACGGTTGCAGTTACGCAGGAAGCCCAGGTTCTGATCGCCACGCACATACCGGATGTGCGGCACCGCGCTCAGCAGCGTCTCGGTCTGGTCGGACGAGGCATCGTCGGCGACGATGATCTCGACCGCCATGTCCTGCGGTATGTGCTGATCGATGGACGCCAGGCACTCGAGCGTCAGCTTGACATTGTTGTATACAGGGATGATGACCGACACCAGCGGCTCGGCGCCAGGGTCGCGAAAGGCCAGGCGCGTGGCTTGCTCACGCAGGTCATCGGCCTCGAAATCCAGAACAGGAATCGTCTCGACAGATAGCGCGCCACGCTCATCGGCCTTGGCCTGAGCGATGCGTGCACGAACGCTGTCGTAATCCTGCCACTCCCAGGTACCGTCGGCATTGGGCAGCGTCTGAGGCGCGACGGGCGCCGGCGGAGCAGGCGGCTCGATCACAGGGGCAGGGTTGCGGTGCTCCTGCCAGCATTTGTAGGCGTGGAGGTCTTTGAACACCACTGGGAAATAACGAAACAACACGTTTCTGAATTTCAGGCGGCTGTCCGCCGAGATCGGCAGGTTGCGGTACACCTGATAAATCTCGTCTTTCACTCGTTGCTTCATTTGCTGCATATAAGCGTTCCCATTCTACAAGCTGGATCCGTGTTCTTGGTTTTCGTCACGCCGGTCCCCTGTGTACGCTGGCTTTTCTGGCGATCAGGCTGCATCACAGGCCGATGCCGATCAGGGACAGTGGAATTGGCGTCTTGTTCAGGTCGCGCAGCCTATCACGCGAATGAGTCGGTATCTGCTGTGGGCGATAAGCAGGATGCGATGAATGCACCGATGTGCTGAGCAGGGAGCCTTGCTTGCCCGCCAATGAGTCAGAAAGGCTGGGCTGAATGCAGGCGCTGTACACATGAACGGCCTCGTACAGAGGTCAAGACCCTACCGTCCTGCCCCTACAAGTCTGGTAAGGCAGTACGAGCCTCGCTGACCCGAAGGGCGACTCGAAGGCTTGGCAAAATGCCTGCATCCCCAGAAAATTCGGGCCACGGATTGTGGCACAGCACCCTGCTGTTCGCTAGCGCAGGGTACAGGACAAGGCAGCGTGGGCAGACGCAGACATTTCCCAAAACAAAGTAGGATTTTGTAAATACGCCTTAGCAGTCACCCTGCCGCAGAAATGTATCGCTACATCGCCTTCACTCCCTGTCAAACCATGCTGTGTCGTGGACAGCGCCCATGCCCTGGCCGATCACATTGCCGCTGCAAGGGGAGCGGTGACCACTGGTGCCACATTCGATCGCACCGATCAAGCAGCGCCGCATCAGGATGCCACCTTCACGGATGAAGCTTGGACAGACGCACGACGTGCCCACCGTTTGCCCCATTTCATTCCTGGCTCTTCAATGTATGTGAACGTAATGACCGAAATGGCCGTGACCGCAGCAAGCGCGACCGCCATCGACCCTAGGTAGCCAGCCACCTCCGAACGGGGGAAGAGTGTGTAGACCCACGAATAGACACCGAGCGTTCCAAAGCCCCAGACAACGATCGGGTGTATCAGATACAGGCTGAAACTGACATGACCGAGATACCGCGTGACGCGATTGGAAAGCAGACGCGAAGGATGCAAGGCCATGGCGACGCATACCGTAGCGAACGGCACGCCCCATAGTATTTCCCAGGCCCTGCGCCACCCACGCACAGTGAAGTACTCGTACAGCGGAGTGCCAAAGTACAAGGTAAGGATCGACCCGAGCGAGAAAGCGCAGAGCGCCCAGCACACTGGACGTCGGGCTGCCTGCGGTAGGTTGGAAACCTTGCTGTGCACCTGGTAGGCCAGGATGCCCCAGACGAAGTACGGAGCATTTGCCACGAAGTTGTGATGCACAAAGCTCATCATCTGAGCTTCGAACGGCTGAAGCCCAGCGGTGAAGAGCGTGGCCAGCGTGGTCGTGACAACAAGGGCAAGTAACGTACGCGTCAGGTCTCTGCAGGTCAGCAGCAGCAATGGGAATAGCGCATAGAAGATCATCTCGACTCCGATGGACCACGACGCCCAGACAATCCCATCGGTCATGTGGGGGATGACGTTGAACAGAAAGAGAGCATTGACCAGAATTTCAGCCAGGTCGTAAGACTTCCCCCAGACGAGCCAGTGCAGGACCATTTCGAACAGCAGCACAGCATAGAAAAGCGGGGCGATACGGGCAAAACGACGTATGAAGTAGTTACCAACCGCCTCGCTGTCGTTGAGCTTTTGCCAGTAGCCATAAGACAGGCTGAAGCCACTGACCACGAAGAACAGAGGAACGCCAAGGCCGAAATGGGTACCGATGAAGCTCAGGATTTCGGGAAGCTTGGCACCACCCGTACCAACGAGGTGAAAGAAAATCACCGCGATCGCGGCATAAGCACGTAGGGATTCGATACCTTCTAGCCTTCCTCGAGCGTTTACTGCGGCCGACATGCTGGTTTCCTGTAGGGTCAGAGAGCAGCAGGCAAGCGTGTTGGAGAAAGAGGGGCGGGGCCATGGGAAAAGGCACGCCGTGCTAAGGAATAAGCTGACGAGAGCTCGGAAATTTCCCAAGGAGCTGGTTCTAGGCGCTGTACGAAAGTTTAGGAAATCTAATCCGGCTTCCTGATGGCCTAAGGTTTTGTAGAGTTTTTGCCCATCTGCAGCAATGGATTTTGTGTAATAGCAAAGCGTTACGAACTCCCAGACGAAGCTAAGACCATGGTGGCGGAACTGTTCTTTGAAAAGAACAATCGAGGTCGACCACGCTTGAGCGATCGCCTGATGCTCGACGGCATCCTTTGAGTCCTATGCTCAGGGGCCGCTTGACGAGATATGCCTGAGCGATCCGGTCTCTAGTCCACGGTGTACCAGCAATTCGGACGTAGCGAAATCAAAGCACGCCCGATCAAATGCTCAGGCGATTGCATTTGAAACTCAATGATCAGGGCCTCATAAGCTTACAGGTTTGGATGGATCGATTCGACCGCTGTACGTGCTACCCGAGCCTCCTCAGGCGCCGGAAAAAAGGGGGCTGGAAGAGTCCGCCGATCATGTTCTAGGCCGCAGTCGTGGCAGACTGACCGCCAAGATTCATATGCTGTGTAATGCCTAGGGCGCACCGCTAAGCTTCTTGCTCTCCGGCGGTCATTGCACTGTGCTCAATGAAGCGCAAACCCATGCCTGGTTTACCCCGATTGTTTGACCGACCCAAATACCGTAAACGCAACGTCATCGAGCGTATGCTTGGTTGGCTGAAAGAGAACCGCCTGATCGTCGCGCGTTTAGACAAGCTCGCGAAAAGCTACGCTGCCATGGCCTCACTGGCTTGTGCCATGGGGTGTTAGCGACATATTTTTTTGTACAGAGCCCAATGGTTGACGACTTCTATGAGTTTTTGGAAGCGGGATGTGTATTGAGGGATAGAAATAATTAGGATATCGCAGACAGCGTCGACCGGCAGAGTGTTGAGTGGGTATTAGACCACTGGCTTGTCATAGACAGGCCGCAGTTATTTGGAGACGGAAATGAGGCGGGGTGGAAGCGAGTGTCGGAGCCGCCTGTGAATATAGTGGTTTTACGAAGCATGGTAATGCCCATATCGAGAATCGAACGCTCCAACGGCCAGCATACATAGTGTGCGTGTTAAGGGTTTAGGGTCTGAGTGCTGTAGAGTCTTTACAAGTTGAAATCGAATGGGTATAAGATAAAATAGTTTAAAATAATGGTGCATATGTAGTGATTTGCAAAGTTAAAAGAAGTCAGTAATTATGAAGTGCCGATGTTTTTTTGGCCGCTGGTGTGAGAGATGCGTACTGCAGAATGCTAAAAGGGAGATAAATTTGAAGAGGTCGCATTGCATTATAAGTGTTTTGAGTGTGTGTTTGGTTTGTGTTTGTCTCAGCCTGGAGCGAGCTGAGGCATATGAGGTTAGAAAAGTGCAAGCTGTTTGTAATAAAATTTCAGATTTAAGTTTAAGTAAATTAGATCTTGTAGCAAATATTGATTTTCATTCCCCAGATGAAAACAGCGTGTCCAAAAAACTGGGGTCGATACTCACCTACCCTCAAGGTTTTTATATCGACGAAAAGAATCAAGATCTTTATTTACTAAGGTATACAGATTCACTGCCTAAAAAGGCAATATTGGAAATATATAGCTGGCCAAAAGCAGAGTATAGAAAAACTCTGTATTTAAAGGATACTGGGGGTGTTGTTTCCGAAGGAGTAGTTGTTAAAGATAAGGGCAAAAAAAGATTTGTTTACATTAGAGCGAAAAACGGAATGAAAATTTATGAATTTTTTGCTAACGACGATAACGAAATTGAGGTTTCTGGTAGGAGCGCAGCTAATGTAAGTATGGCGCAAAGCTTTAGCTTGTTCAAAGGAAAGTGGTATATTGAAAGCTTAGGCAATAGCTCGTTAGGATTATCTAGTCGCGGGCGATATAATGTGTACGATAAAAATTTTTCAGAGTTAGGAAGTGTTGAGTTTGATGCGGGCATCGCTGGTTATAAAAACTCACAGGAAATGGATTTATTTAAGCATCAAGGCTTTTTGAAATATGAGGACGGATTTGCCATGAGTATTGGTGGCTTTTGGAGGAGGTCCGAAAAAATTAGTGAGTATGGAACCCAAGGAATAGCGCTATTTGATGATGGTGGTAAATGTAGGGAGTTTTATATAATGCCTGCAGACAAGATGGCTGATGATCTGGAAAGAAAACGCGTGATAGTCGATAGGCTAGAGAATGAAGGGATTCAAGTGTTAAATAATGGTAACTTTATTTTGCTTAATGTTTCGCAGATATATCGAGGTCGCTCTGGCGGAATTGTGTTGTTAAAAGTTGATTTGGATAAGTGAAATTCTAAAGGCAGCTGTGAAAGGAGACAAATCGTAAGGAAAAATTTTTATTTGGCGAAGTGCTTGGTGTTCTGCTAAGAGGCCTTGGGAGGGTTTCATGAATGGAGTTTGGTAATGCTTAATGCGGGCGATTGCTTAAAAGCACTCGCCCCTCCAAAATTACCAAGTAGGTACGATATCGAATCTGCTATTACTTAATTCTCTGCTGGCAAAAATGGGTATCTTAACGAAGGAAATTAAAGGCTAAATTTTAATGGAGATGCTCTATGAGACTTGCCAAGCCTTGTGCTCACAGTATTACATGAAAAAGCTAAAAATCATTTTTATCAAGTTTTTTGGAAAAGCATTGCCAGCGCCAGATGTCGTTACACATATCACTTGTTGTTTTGTTTGTTTTCCATTTTAATAGCTTTTCAGCTTTACTAGGGTTCGCCCAAGAAGCAGGCAAGTCACCTGGCCTTCTGTCTGTAATGTTGAGTTTTACTCGCTGTTCGCTGGCTGTCTCGAAAGCTTTAACCATTTCTAAAACTGAGGTGCCCTGTCCTGATCCTAAATTTACGGTGATGAGGCCCCCGTGATTTTCAAGATATTCCAATGCAGCCAAATGTCCATGTACAAGGTCCATTACATGAATATAATCTCTTACACCAGTGCCGTCTTTAGTCGAATAATCAGCGCCGTAGACATTTAATTCACTGCGTCTGCCTTCTGCAACTTGGGCAATAAAGGGTAAAAGATTATTTGGAATTCCTTGTGGGTCTTCACCAATCATTCCCGAATGATGTGCCCCGATAGGATTGAAATAACGTAGGCAGGCAATATTCCAAGAAGGATCGCTTGAGCTCAAGTCTTCTAGAACTTGCTCAGTCATTAATTTTGTACGACCATACGGATTACTCGGCCCGAGAGGTGAACTCTCATCATACGGAGGCTGATGGTTTTCGCTATAAACTGTTGCTGAGGACGAAAATACTATCGTCTTAACACCGAATTTTTTCATTGCATTTAAAAGACACAGTGTTCCTTGCAGGTTAGTGGTGTAGTATTCTAAAGGGAGGCTGACGGATTCTCCAACAGCCTTTTTGGCAGCAAAGTGAATCACGCCAGTAAAATTATAATTTGAAAAAACTTCATTAATAAGTTTTTCGTCCAGCAAGGAACCTTCAACAAGCTTAATTTCATGAGCGCAAATTACTTGCAGTCTGTCTATGACGCTAGGGTTGCTGTTTGAAAAGTCGTCAAGAATTACAAAATCTATTCCTGCCTCGCTCAATGCTGTACACATGTGGGAGCCAATAAAACCTGCTCCGCCGGTAACCAGGATTTTTCTACGTGCCATGATATTTCCAGATTTTGATATAGGCGCTCTTACGTAAAAGCGCCTATTAAAAATTAATTAAATGAGTTTGCTTGGTAACGATTGCCAACCATCTTTCCAATTTTGAAGACTATAAGTCTCGCTAACATCTCGGCAATTTCTTGAAAGTTTCTCAAGGAATTCTTGGTCTGACAGTATTTTGTCTATAGCGTTAGAAAGAGCTTCGATGTCGCCATTCTTTACAAGAATTCCATTAATGTTATTTTTCAATATCTCAATAGGGCCATACTCAACTTCATAGGCAATTACCGGACATTCTTGTACAAGGCTTTCAAGAAGAGTTAATCCAAAACCTTCATACCTACTAGTAAATAACGAAAGCTTGGCACCAGCAAAGCATTCTAAAGGCGTGTCGGTATATCCATGTATGCTTACTCTATTCTGAAGCTTTAAACTGCTTATAAGCTCTTTTAGAGAAGCTTCTTCAGGGCCAGTTCCGTAAATATCATAATGTATAGTTGGGTGTTTTTCGGAAATTAACGAAAATGCTTTAATTGAGTCGTCGAGACGCTTAAATTTGTCAAGCCTCGATACTGTAACCAATCCTGTTTTGGCTCCTGCATGTTGTATAGGAGAAGGGGCAGGATGGGATATGACTATACATTTTTCTAGTGGAATTTTTGCATCTCTTGAAAAATCGTTTTTTTGAGCATTCGTGAAGAAAACAAATTTATCAACAGAGCTTTGCATTTTGCAGTACTGAGGGAACCAAGCTTTGTATTCGCGGCTTTCTGCCTGGTCCTTTACATGGGTTGTGTGTATTGCTGCAATTGCCTTAGTGCCAGTATTTTTCAATCTAAGGAACGGTAAAGTAGCGGCTTCATCTGAAATCATAAATTCAGGAGAGTGCTGTTTTACGCAGTCAGTTAGCCAGCTGAATTGTAAGTCCTCTAGAGAATCAAACTGTTTTGTAGACCCTTGGCTAGCATATGTGATAAATCGATAGTTCTTTTCCGCAGGAGAAATCCAATGCGACAAAATGGCAAGGCCGCTGTGGCTATAATATATTCTGTATCTTGCTGAAAACGTCGTGTCTAGATAAGTTCGTGTGACAACGCCTCCAGAGCTGTTGAAGGTATCACGTGCTAAAGGCTTCCATGGCTCACGCGGATCATGATAAGTGATTGCAACCAATTGGTTTGTCGAAGTGTACGACTCAGCTCCAAAAAACACACCGTCTTTAAAGTAGCGTATAGTTTTTCCGTTCGGATGCTGCTCTACAACAGATTGGGCCGATTTACGCAGTTCATCAAAATTGTTAAGAGGAGTGGCCCTTTCTCCATCATTTCCACGTTCAGAGCTCAAGTGTTCATAAAGGCTTATGAATTTGCACTTGCTAAGTTTTCCACCGGACTGGATTTGATCGAAAATGTATTTTGCATCCGTTTGCAAAAACGGAAGGACAAATATAGGTGCTATTTCAGACTCAGACAGCGCATTGCTTCGGTCATATATGGCTTTTGTAAGACCCCCTCGGTTATGCCCAATAGAGGTAAGAAGTTGGAAATAATTGCGATGACTCATTTTTCTCGTACTCCATGCGTAGAGTTTGAAGTGGCCAGGTTTTCTTTGAACATGGTAATAGCTGACTTCATATAACTTTCTGCATCAAAATGTTTACGCTTGAGCTTTTTGCCCATGAACTTTTCGATTCCAGAAGCTAAGCCATCAACATTGTTGGGTACTAACTCTCCATGTCCATCCTTAAGAACGCCACGATTTCCATCAATATCAGTTGCGATGATTGATTTTCCTAAGGACAGCGATTCTAAAAGTACCATTGGCTGCCCTTCGTGATTAGACGGTAAAATAAAACAGTCTGCTTTTTTAAGTATTGGGAATGGGTTTTCTCTCAAGCCACCAAGCATGATGCGCTCATTCAGCCCCAGTTCATTTATTAAAGAGGCAAGAGAAGATTTTAATGGGCCATCACCAAGAATGAGTAATTTCAGGTTGGGGTATTTGCTTGAAACTTGCTCAAAAGCTCTTATAAGCTTTGCTTGATCCTTTTCAGGAGAAAGTCGACCCAGTGTTAGAATAAGCTTGGAGCTGCCTACCCATTGTTCTAGGTCTTGATCAATAGGTTCAGCAGCTCGCTGAGATATCTCTTCCGGATTGATTGTGTTTATGCAGAACTTAAATTTTTCGGTGTGAAGACCTGGGTAACCTGAAAGATTTTTCAGATTAATATTTTTCATGGTTTCAGAAACCGAGACCAAAGATGTATAATGGTTATATAAAGCAAAAATTCCCATTAAATATGGATGTCTTACTTTCCACTCGCTATGCATATCATTATGCAGGTACATTGTTGCATCTTGATTACAAGGCTTGCCTAGACCTAAAAGGCTAGACCAGAAGTAGCTATACCCCTCGAAGTTGATAAGCGAATCAAATTCAGCTTTCCCGAAAATCCTACGGAACTCACGCTGGTAAAGTGTTTTTAAAATATCCCACATTTCTGGGCTTTCAAGACCACGTTGCGTGTTAAATCTCTCAAGTATCGTGCTTTCTTCAGGCGTCATGACCATTTGGCCAACCCGAGCAATCGTATGTATATGCGTCGGCAGCTTGTTATACTTTTGTAAGCGCTCTTCTGAAGAACTCACAGCGGCTGGGTCTATTACGATTGTTAGTCTAAATTCTTCTTTGGGAATATTTGTGAGAAGATTCAAGCAAGAGGAGGTTATTCCGTTAGGGACAAATGTGCCAGGATAAATCAAAAGTGAAGGTTTGTTTTCTACTTGGCTTACAATGTCAAAATCTTTGTTATCTTTGAAAAAGAACTCAATGGCCCGGCTTGTAGAGTAGCCATCCTCCATTGGGCAAAATTTCTCCACGGCTGCTTCGTATTTCTCAGAGACTTCGTGATTTTCTAGCAGAGAAATTACGTTTGATTTTACATCTTCAATCGTCAAGCAAAGGGGGCCTGGCATATCCTTGAAGTCAAAGTATAGGCCTCGTTCTTCTTTATATTCCTCCAAGTCGTACGTGTAGAAGACAATTGGTTTTTTAGTTGGGAGGAAATCAAAAAATATACTTGAGTAGTCTGTTACTAGCAGATCAACGATGCTGAGCAACTCACCCGTATCGATGCTTTGGTCCGCAATTGTGACAGGAAGATTGAGTTTTTTTATCGCTGATTCTGAGAAGTGATGTCCTCTGAATACAACTTGACAAGGCAAGGTAGAAAGGAGCGTTATGTCATGCTCAATTTTAGCAACGTCAACTTCAGAATGTCCATGAGCGCCTCGCCATGTTGGAGCATAAAGAACAACAGGCAAGTCATCTTTTAAGAAAAGCGATCGCAATGTGGCTTTTTTCTCAAAATTAGATGCGTTAATTGTAGCATCTATTCGAGGATATCCTGTTTTCGCGAACCTTCCGGTGTAAATGCCATTAATGTCATAGCGCTCAAGCATGACGCTTGTTGTATGATCATTAGGACTCAAAAGGTGGCTAGCATGTAGGAAATTACGGCTCACGTTTTTGTGCGCCATAAATTCGTCTTTAATGTCTTTTCCCAGATATTTTATAGGTGTACCGTGCCAAGTGTTCAGATAGTTTTGTTCAGGTCGACGGATAAACCATTCTGGAAAGGTGACGTTGTTGATTAGGTGGCTGGCTGTGGCTAAGTATTTTACATAAGCATCCGACTGTCTTTTTATAAAAATAACATTTTCAATGAGACGGAGCTCACTAGGGATCAAATCCTCGTCATTGATAATCCAAACATGCAGCCAGTTTTCAAATTCTGGTTTATTGAATAAGGACTTAAATATTGCTAGCGGATTACATGATATAGAAGCGGCTAGAAAGCTTTCGTAAACTATAGTGTTTTCTTTTATAGGATGGGTTAAGTAGTCAGCATACATCATCCGTTGAGTCAATTTTACCTGTTTCTTAGTGCTTTGTGTTTCATTGTCGTAAGCACGTTTGAAAAGCTTGGTTTCAAGATAAGCGTTACAGGCCTCTTCGTAATCCCCCGCTTTGAATAGTGCTGTGCCGTACTTATAAAATAATTCGGGAGAGAAAGTGTTGGATCTTACTAGCGCGGCAGAATATGCTTTTGCGGCATCGCTCCACTCAGTCATTGCGACTAGCGCATCGCCTAGGGCTGAGTAATTTTCAGAGCTATCTGAAAATTTCTTTACGATATGCTGCATTGCAGCAGATTTTGATATCAGGCTAATATAAACGCTTGTGTCCGATGAGTTGGACTCAGTTGTTTTGTTTTGATCTAAAAACGGTTGTTTATTTGAGTGGTGCCAGTCGAAGAAATGCTGTGCGCACTCATTAAACTTCTTTTGTTGAAAAAGGCAGTAGCCAAGACGATAAATGCAGTCTGGTGGCGCGGAAGTTCCCAGCCTCAGAGCGGAATTATACATTTCCTCTGCAGCCGAATAGTCTTCTAGGCGTTCGTTTACAAGGCCTAGTTTATAATGCCATTCAGCCTTATCAAAGTCCAAGCCGATAGCTATTTCAAAGCAGGTTCTTGCTTTTTCCCACTCGTAGCATTGTTCGAAAGCAACGCCTAATCTGTAATGACTTTCTGCACTATGTGAATGCTTACGCAGATGCGTTTTGAAAGAATCTATAGCATCTAACCAATAGCCGCGCTCTTGGTCATATAATCCAATGCCGGAATGCCTATAGTCGCTGTCAGGGTTCAGCTTCAAAGCAATGGAGAATTCGTGTGCGGCTTGAGTGAGCTTCCCAAGTTTTTTAAGAGCATAACCATGCCTGTAGTGCCAATAATGGTTGGAATGGTCAAGTCTATTCGCTTGTGCAAAGGAGGGTTCGGCTTTATCAAACTGATTCATCTTTTCATAAGCTTCGCCTAACTTGAAGTGCAGCAAAGCATCTGTAGGATCTATTGCGATTGCCAGATTTAGAGTTTCTATCACCTGCCACCAAGAACCCTTATCTGCTTGAAGTTTAGCGAGCAGTTTGTGGGTTTCTAAGGATGATGGTTCGCTTCTTAGTATTTTTAAATACAGTTTTTCAGCAATTTCAGATTTTCCGAAACCACGGCAGTATTGCGCGATTCTCAAAAGTGTTTGAGTATCGGTCTCTTCTCGCGCCGCTAGCTTTTCTATTTCTGTTTCAAGTTTTTTAAAATCTTCTGGGGTGGTTGGCTTGACGGACAACCCTAGTAGCTTGCCACGCTTATAGTAATCTGTGAGTGGGTTTGGACACTCTAGCGCTGCTTCTTGATGGACTAACCAATACCAAGCGGTATCGAATTTTTTCGATGGGTTTCTAAGTTCTTTCCAGCCATGCTGAATGTAATGAAGAAGCGGATTTATACCGTTGGCTGCTATATCTTTATATGTGCTGAGATAGTATTTGTTGTCAAAAAAATCACAGGGGTTCTGTCCCTCCATGAATGAGTGTTTCAGATAGTGAGCTAGAGACCCAAGCTCCTCACCTGTTTCTCTAAAAATTGCACTTTTTAGAGATCCTGGATATTTACTTTGATAAAATTCTTTATCGAAAATCTCACTATCAATTAAGATGGAAAGTGGTGTTGCTTTTTCTTGCTGATTTTTGAGCTCTATGTGTTTAAGGTTGTCGAAGTTTGATTTATTATTTTCTAAATAATAAGCAAATGGGTTGATTTTTTGAGGCAGACCCTGCCTCTCTCTGTACAGTTTGGTCTGGAAATTGGCGTTGGGGTTTCTATCTTCATCTGCGCCAAAGTACACATAGTGTTTAATAGCGTCTATCCCGCTTTTCGCAACGTCTGGATAAGTTTTAAAATAATACTCAATATCAAATTCTCCGCTGCCTTCAATGGTTTGCAGCGCTTTTTGATGAGAGATGTTTTGCTGGTTCATTCGGTTGTTCCGCGTGCTTAATTTTTTCTAGTGTACTAGGCTGTCTGTTTTTTCTGTTCTGAAAGTGAGGTTTTTATCTCTGTAGTAGATATCGAAGGAGTTCTTTCTAAATATACCACTTCGCAATATTCTTTGAGATGGTCAAATTTCTCTTTCCAATCATCGCCCATTACAAAGATTTGTGCGCCATGCTTCCTTATGTCGTGAACTTTTTGTTCCCATGTTTCTTCAGGAAATACATAGTCTACGTAGCGAATCGACTCTAAAACAGTTTTCCGGTTTTCATAATTAAGTAGGGAGGACTTATGTTTTCCGGAGTTGAATTCATCTGATGATAGCCCTACTATTAATCTGTCACCTAACTCTCTAGCCCTTCTTAGCAAATTAATATGACCGCGGTGCAGTATATCGAAAGTTCCGTAAGTAATGACGGTTTTCATCTTATATCCTATTCTATTAATTTTTTGACATGCTGAGTTAGTCGTGAAGAGCTTTGATCGTCATCGTGCTCGTGGAAAATTTTCTTTTTCCATAAATAGTTTTCGCAAGGCGTAGGAGTGTGCGAGTAATTTAGACTTTCGCGAAGTGCATTATAAAGTTGATTGAACTCATAACAAACTTTTCCTGGAAACACATGTTCAAGCTCATAAAACAACCCACGCTCGACACCCGCGTAGTATTCATAATCATAAGCAAAGCTCACCATGGGCTTGCCTGTCAGCATGAAATCGATAAAGCAACTCGAGTAATCCGTGATCAGCAAGCATGCGGACCGGTATAAGACCTCGACGTTTGGGTAATGTTCATCACTCAGGTCCAGCGCATCCAGCCGCTGCAACTGCTCGGCATAGGACCCTGTTCGGTCAGCCATGTGCTCGCGAACCCCGAGCACGAGGTTGTGCTCTGCCAGCCACTGCCTTAGCTGTGCCAGTTCCGCGTCCGCGAACTGATAACAGGCATTGCCCTGTCCATTACGGAACGTCGGCATGAACAACACCAACCCTCGACCTGCCAGTGCAGCCTCGAGTTGCTGACTCTCAGCTTGAAGGTCGCTTGGCAGTCGCTCGAAATCCCGCAGGATGAAGTCGTTGCGTGGCAGCCCGGTAAGCCACACGTCGTTGTAGGTCAGCGGATAGAACGCGGCGGCCATGGCCAGCGTATCGATGCTCGATGAGCTGATCACGGCCCGACAGCGTGCATGCTCTTCAGCAATGGCCTCGCGCTTGGTTTGCTGATCCAGCGAGGCATAGCCGATACGCTTGAGCGGTATGCCATGCCACAGGTTGATCAGGTCATGCAGGTCGCTCGACAGCGGGTAGACCAGATTGCGCGTAGGCGTGTGCTTAATGAAGAGAATTTTAGCGCGCAAGAGATGGTATTGGCCTTCGGGGCTCTCCAACGGGACGACAATGACGTTGCGGCCCTCCATGGTCACCGGCTTTCCACGTGTGAGGATGATCTTGCGAATGCTGTCGTCGTCCTTCACTTCCTCGAACACGGCCCGCTCGTTACCCGAG
>Ga0153980_1000794_pt1 | contig 13880 bp, 13 predicted proteins | sample TSGA064MetaG_FD_104722 | JGI IMG/M metagenome (GOLD analysis project Ga0153980, IMG submission 104722) | Attine ant fungus gardens microbial communities from Georgia, USA - TSGA064 MetaG | ecosystem: Host-associated > Fungi > Mycelium > Unclassified | place: USA: Georgia, Magnolia Springs State... | reverse complement strand
TAAATTATGAATTTTTTAAAAAAATATATTGTAAAATTTCTGAACAAGGTGCTGAATTCAAGCACATATAAAGCCCAACAGCAGGCCAGAAATAATGCCTGGGCCAGAAACAATTTTAAAAAATTTGGCACCAATTCCAATCTTCCGGATGTATTTTATATAAAAAATCCTGAATACATATCGATAGGTAAAAATTTAATGTCTTTATATAATTTAAGATTAGAAGCATGGGATAATTTCAGGGGAGAAAAGTACACTCCTGAAATAATAATTGGTGATAATGTAATCTTTAATTCTGATGTTCATATTGGTGCTATAGATAAAATCGTCATAGGAAATAACGTACTTATGGCGAGCAGAATATATATATCGGACCATACCCACGGAAATATAACCGGTGATGATCTTAAAAACATCCCTGCTATGAGGCCTTTACATTCCAAAGGTCCCGTCATTATTGAAGATAATGTATGGATTGGCGAAGGAGTATGCATTCTTCCGGGCGTTACCATTGGCGAAAATTCTATTATTGGAGCGAACTCTGTAGTAAACAAAAGTTTTCCCAAAAACTCAGTCATTGCAGGAATACCCGCCAAAATAATAAAAACATTAGAAAACTGATTATGAAAAAAATAAGGCCTATTGCCCTTCATCTCCCTCAATACCACCCTTTCCCGGAAAATGACGAATGGTGGGGTAAAGGTTTTACGGAATGGACCAACGTTACAAAAGCAAAACCATTATTTGACAACCATTATCAGCCACATCTACCTGCCGACTTAGGCTTTTACGACTTAAGACTGGAGGAGGCAAGAATGGCGCAGGAACTTCTGGCCAAAGAATATGGAATTTATGGTTTCTGTTATTATCATTACTGGTTTAATGGGAAAAGATTAATGAATGAGCCTGTTGACAGAAAATTAAAAAATCCAAAAGAAGATTTACCTTTCATGCTATGCTGGGCCAACGAAAACTGGACCAGACGCTGGGATGGCAACGATCATGAAGTTCTCATTGAACAAAAATACTCGGTTAAGGATGACGAAGATCACATTGATTTTCTGCTTCCTATTATGAAAGACCCAAGATATATCAAAGTAAATAATAAGCCCATTATTGTCATTTACAAACCTAATATTCTTCCCAATGTACAGGAAACCATTAAGTGCTGGCGGGAAAAAGCAAAAGCAGCTGGATTGGAATTGTATATCTGCCACATGGGATTCTCCTATCAGAAAGACTGGGATCAGTTAGTAAATGGTTTTGATGCTGTCATTGACTTTGAACCTTTCGGAATACGCAGAAAAAGTGTTTTCAAAGAAATTCAGGAAAGAAACAGGAAACCTGAAAAAGGGATTATAGATAAAATTAAAGGACGTCTTGGTAAAAAAATAACAGAGAATACATACAACTCCGTTCCTTATCAATGGATGGGAGAAAACTTAACTCCTCAAAAGGATTTTCACTGTAAAATCTTTCCATCTCTTGTACCCGGATGGGATAATACTTCCAGAAGAGGTAAAAACCCAACGTTAGTGCTTGAGAATTCCACACCGGAGTATTTTGAAGATTGGCTTTCAAAAATCAAGTCTGATTTCACTCCTTATTCTGAGGAAGAGAATTTCATTTTTATCAATGCCTGGAATGAATGGGCAGAAGGTAATCATCTGGAGCCTGACCAAAAGTTTGGAAAAAAATATCTTGAAGTCGTTAAAAAACTATTTTTGAATCAATGATGAAAAAAATAAAACCACTAGCATTTTATCTCCCTCAGTACCACCCTGTTCCGGAAAATGATGAATGGTGGGGCAAAGGATTTACCGAATGGACTAACGTCGCGAAAGCAAAACCTTTATTTGAAGGACATGATCAGCCGATATACCCTGCAGATCTGGGGTATTATGACCTTCGTCTCCCGGAAGTCAGAGAACAGCAGGCTCAAATGGCAAAAGACTATGGGGTACATGGGTTTATCTATTATCACTATTGGTTCGGAAACAGCAAGCAATTATTAGAGCGTGTTGCAAAAGACGTATTGGAGACGGGAAAACCCGACTTCCCTTTCTGCTTCTGCTGGGCGAATGAAACATGGTCGGGAATATGGCATGGCCTGTCGGAAAAAATATTAGCAGAACAGGTATATCCTGATGAAAAAGACCTGATTGCTCATTTTGAATATCTTTTACCTTTCTTTAAAGACGACAGGTATATAAAAGTGGACAATAAACCGGTTTTTATTATCTATGATCCCAATCACCTAAAAGAAGGGGATCCTTACTATATTTCGAAATTCAGAGAACTTGCCAAGGAAAACGGCTTTGAAGACCTGTACATTATGGCTTCCAATAAACTTCGTGATGATCTCCTTGATTATAAATCGCTGGGATATGACGGCAAGATTTCCAATGCATTTCAAAAAGCATGGGGACCTTACATTGAAGCCAAAGAATATATATCACACTATAAGTATTATAAAAACAGGATCAAAGGACTGATTGGAATTAAGCGGAAAAAACAGCAGCAGGTCAGAATGCAGAATGCAGAATTAGTCGTCAATGATCTGAAATTTGAAGAACAGAATATTCCTACATTCCCTTGTATACTGCCCAACTGGGATAATACACCCAGAAGCGGCTACAGAGGAATTATACTGGATAATAATTCGCCTGCACTGTTTGAAAAACAAATAGAAAAAGCCTTAGAATATTTAGAAGATAAAAAGTATCCGGAACCTTTTTTAATCATTAAATCATGGAATGAGTGGGCAGAAGGAAATATCCTGGAACCGGACAGAAAAAATGGCTTTGCCTATTTGGAAACCCTAAAAAAAACGTTACATAAACACGATATAAATGAGTAAATTCAGCCTGCTTATTGCCAATTATAATAATGGTCATTTTTTTGAAAAATGCTACCAGAGTTTACTTTCCCAGACTGAAACAGATTGGGAGGCTGTTATTTTAGATGATGGATCGACTGACAACTCGCTTGACATCATACAACAGATTACACAAAATGATTCCCGATGTAAAATATACCAAAACGAAGGGAATAAGGGAATCGGATATACCAAAAGAAGATTGATAGAACTATCCAAAGCTGAAATATGCGGCTTTTTGGACCCTGATGATGCATTGGTTTCCCATGCATTGGACATCGTTCTGAAAACCCATGAAGAACATAAGGAAGCAGGTTTGGTATATTCTAATTTGATATTTTGTGATGAACATTTAAACCCAAAATCGGTACATAAAGGAAAACAAATCACAGAACTGGATCAATCTTACTATAATTTTAATGGTGAGATTTCACATTTTGCCTCTTTTAAAAAGAAGATATACAATCAAACATCCGGTATTGACACTTTTTTAAAGATTGCTGAAGATAAAGACTGGTACATGAAAATGTGTGAAGTCGCCCCTGTTAAGTATATCGATGAAGATCTGTATTTGTACAGAATTCACAATAACGGAATTTCCACCAATAAAAATACCGAGAAGGCTTTGTATTGGCATTGGGTAGCCTTGATTAAAATGGCTGAAAGAAGAAACGTTAATATAGAAGATCTTTTTGTTCAGAATTATGTTTCCAAAAGAAAGTATGAACACGTCACCAATACATTAGGCCGTGTAAAAAATTCAAGATGGGCAAAACTAGGAAACAGACTTGGATTATTTAAAATTTTTAAATACTTATAATCCCCTTTTGAAAATCAAATATTCTCATGAATGATTACATATTAAGCTTATGAGCCTTTATAATGTTGCTCAGAAAATGATGCTCAAAAACTTAAACAGACAAATATAAGTCCTGATAAAATGGCTTAATTAGAAAAAAATGTATTGATGATTATTGGAAATGGTTTATTAGCAAATGCTTTAAGGAATTACGACAGAGATAGCATTCTTTGTTTTGCTTCCGGAGTATCAAATTCCCTGGAAGAAAATCCTTCTGAATTTGAAAGAGAGCTTACTCTTTTAAAAACTAACGTTGAAAAATATCCTGATAAAAAGCTGGTCTATTTTTCAACATGCAGTATTTATGATCCCACAAAAACAAACAGTCCCTACGTTATCCATAAATTAAATATTGAAAAGTTCATCTCTGAGAATTGTACAGATTTTGTGATTTTCAGAGTGGGAAATGCCGTAGGAAAAGGAGGAAACCCTAATACTTTGATCAATTTTCTCAAAAACGCAATTGTCTCGGAAACGCCATTCACTCTTCACAGCAATGCAGGAAGAATCCTGATCGGGATCCATGATATTGCCTTATTTGCTGATCGTTATCTTGACAGCCTTACCAATGAAATTGTTAATCTGGCCTTCCCTTACCAGTATTCGCTTTCAGAAATTCTGTCTCAGCTGGAAAAGCACCTTCACAAAACTGCAGTGTACGAAAATACCGATGAAGGTTCTTTTTATACGATTGAATTTAGTCCGCTGACAAAAGAATTCTTTACCGGAATATCATCAGAAAATTATTTAAAAAAATTATATTCAGCTTATTTATAATAAAAAATAAATCAAACAGGTCTTTTCTTGAAAAGCAGTGTTCCCTGTTTACTACAAGAAAAATTGTACCTTTACGACCGTGAATTCTGCATCAGAATAACAGCTTATGTACATTCACTTTTTATATCCCTCAATAAAAATTATACAAATGTTCGAAACCACCTTGATCAGGATTTCCCCTCCTGAAAATGATTACAAAAAACGGATGGAGATTTTTTCTTTCCATCAAAAACATACTGCTTTCGCAGCTACTCCATACGGATATCAACGTTTTTAAAACTATTGTAATGATCTTTTTTAGAATAAAAAACATAGGTAATGGCAAATAAAGTATCCATCATTGTTCCGTGCTTTAATCATGCAAAATATCTGGAAGAATGCATCCAATCCATTAATAACCAATCCTATACCAACTGGGAATGCATTATTGTGAATGATGGTTCTACGGACGACACTGAAACAGTATCCCGCAAGCTCGAAAACGAAAAAATACGGTATATATATCAGGAAAACAAAGGGTTGCCCGGAGCAAGAAATACAGGCATCAGAAATGCTTCAGGAGATTATATTCTCCCTTTGGATGCAGACGATACACTGAATCCGCTTGCCTTAGAAAAAATGATCGCCGTTTTTGATCAGACTTCGGAAACATTAATCGTTTTTTCAGATACGGTAACTTTCGGAAGCACCAGCAAAAAATCTAATTTACAGGAAAAATTCATCCTTAAAGAACTTCTTTTGGGGAATAAATTATACTGTACGTCTATGTTTCCCAAAAAATATTTTGATGCAGGAATCACCTTTGATGAAAAATTAAGATATGGCTTTGAAGACTGGGAATTCTGGATCCAGCTGATAGATGGTAACAGGGAAAAACCTATTACAAAAATAGATTATCCTGTTTTCAATTACAGATCACATCCTGAAACATCAATGATCAAAGAAATCGTTGGAAATAACGACAAAAAAGAGATCATTTACCACGCAGTTTATGAAAAACACAAGAAACTCTTTCATGAATTTTTTCCAAGCTATATTGCTCTCTTAAATAGAAAGAATTTCTATGAACAAAAACTGGAGAAGATATACAGCAGCAAACCATACAGAATATATAACTTTTTAATAAATTTGTTTAGATGAGTCAGTTCGTACATATCATAATGACAAGATTCAATGTTCCAACAAAAGGTTGGGACGAAACCCGTTCAGGATTCAAGCCGCTTACGGAAGAATGGCTGGACGACCGGTTCAAATTATTCAGAACCTATGTTCTTCCTTCTTATAAAAACCAGACGAACCAAAACTTTATCTGGCTTCCTTTTTTTGATGTTAATACTTCTGATAAGTTTAGAAAAATTATAACCGAGATTGCAGCGGAATATCCTACATTCAAACCTGTTTTTGTACAGGATTTTGACGATATGAAAGTTAAAGCGGTAGAAGTGATTCCACAGTTCTTTACTCCCGATACAAAATTCGTCATTACCGCTGAACTTGACAACGATGATATGCTTCATAAAGATTATGTAAAGACGGTACAGGAGCACTTTAAACCTATCCATGATCTTGTCATAGATTTGAGAAGAGGATACCAGCTTACTATTTTACCGGAGCATAAAGCTTTAGTAAAGGCTTATAATGCTGTCGCCAATCCATTTGTGAGCTTAGCGGAAAGCACTGATAAGTTTAAAACCATGCTTAAAGAAAGAGCCCACAACAGCTACCGTGATTATGAGAACTTCTCTGTAGAAGACAGCAAAGAGATGTATATTCAGATTGTTCATCAATTCAATTTAATGAATAAATCTTTTAAACATAAAGCAATACCAACAGTAGATTTTTCAGAATATGGAATGACTGAAGAAACACAGTTTACGATAGACGGTTTCAAAACACTTCAGCATAATATTGGCAGAATTCCTTTTGTAATGAATCTTATTCTAAAAAAAATCTTTAAGAAATAGAATAACCTGGTATAGGACATAACTTAACATTCTACAGGAGTTAAGCGATATATTATTCAAGGAAACATCCGTATTCCTGTAGTATTTTGCAGAAAAATAATTCCTCTTATTTACAATTAAAAGCACGGCTCGACACCAATGAAAATTTCTATAATAGTTCCCGTTTACAACGCTGAAAAATTTGTTTCTCAGGCGGTAGAATCAGCACTTCTATTTGAAGAAGTCTATGAGGTTATTTTAGTTGAGGATAAATCTCCGGACAATGCATTGCTGGTCTGTCAGGCACTCGCAGAAAAACACAGCAGAGTAAAGCTCTATCAGCACCCCGACAAAGCCAACCATGGAGCCGGAGCCAGCAGAAATTTAGGAATACAAAATGCAACAGGGGATTTCATTGCCTTTCTGGATGCCGATGATTATTATCTTCCCAACCGGTTCGATGCAGAAAAAGAACTTTTTAAAAATGAAGCAGTTGAAGGTGTTTACGGCGCTATAGGAGTTCATTACTATTCCGAAAAAGCAAAGGAACAGTATTACAGAGTATTTGGAGACCGCTTAACTACCGTTTATAAAAAGCATGATCCTAAAGATGTTTTCCCGGGTCAGCTTAATATGAGAGGAACCTTTGGACTTTTCAGTATTGATGCTCTAACCATAAGAAAAAGCGCTTTAAAAAAGATGGAATTTTTCTTTAAAACACATCTGAAACTTCATCAGGATACCGAATTTTTATTCCGGTTATCTTACTACCTCGACTTATATCCCGGAATTCTGGACAAAGCGGTTGCTATAAGAGGGGTACACGAGAACAACAGAATCACGAAAGTAGATTCCGGAGAAGTAAAACCTGCTACGACAAGAGTGGTACTATGGAAAGAAGTAAACCATTGGGCAGAGCACGAAGCCACACTTCCTGAAGACATTAAGCTCCACATCAAAAGAGTATACCGGAGTTTTGAGATCGCTAATGCTCCTCTTTTACGAAAATGGGGAATGATCACAAAATATCTGTTTACAGATTACCGAAGTATACGTTCAGGACTGTATAATATCAATTTCAGGAAAGATCTTTTTTAACGTTTCTTCCTGAAATTACTTTTTTTGGAAATCTCATCTTTTCTTAAAAGATTCTTCAGCGGTTTCAAATGTGATCCGGCTTATCTTCCCAGAAATAGTTCTTTACTTTATTAAAAATACCTGCGCAAAATCTACGATATTTATCTTGCCTGAGTTTTTCAAGCCACTCCGGTATGATTTCACGACAGTCATATTTTGTTTAAAGTGTTAATTTTAAGGCACAAAAGTAAGATTTAATTATTATAATTCTGTAAAACAAATTATCTTTGCGAACTACAAATGTGAAAAAAAGTAAATATGTTTTATGAAATTTTTGCAAAACTCCAGAGAAAGAGCCAAATTTCCCTTCTCAAGAAACATCCTAATGTTTTCTTCAAGGAAATAAAATTGGGCAATAACAACTATTTCATCTTACATGAACATTTAAAAAAAGTAAGTATTGGTGATTCTGTCAGCTTTCGGAATTTTGTACATATTCTTGTGCAAAAAAATGCCCGTTTAGAGCTGGGGAATAATTTTTTCATGAATAATTTCTGTTCTATCAATTGTCTCGACGATATTTCAATAGGCGATAATACGTTATTTGGAGAGAATGTAAAATTATATGATCATAACCACGCATATCAAACGTCCCCCGAATACAAAGTATTTCCTTCTGACTTTACGACTGCTCCCATAAAGATTGGGAAAAACTGCTGGCTCGGAAGTAATGTTACCGTTTTAAAAGGCGTAACCATAGGCGATAACTGCATCATAGGGGCAGGATGCTGTATTTATAAAGATGTTCCCGCAAATACAAGAGTCGTCAATAAACAAGAATTAATTTTTAAAGAACAATAAATGAAGTTTTCCATCCTTATCGCTCATTATAATAATGCGCTTTTTTTCAAGGACTGTTTTGAAAGCATATTGAAACAAACATATACAGATTGGGAAGCTATCATTTTAGATGATGCATCGTCACCAGACGAAAAAAAGATCATCCGGGAAATCATTTCAGACGATAAAAGATTCAAATTTTTTGAGAATGAAAAAAATTCCGGTGTGGGGGTTACAAAAAGTAAACTCATTGAGCTGGCAACCGGAGAAATATGCGGTTTTTTAGATCCTGATGATGCTATTACTCCTACGGCCATTCAAAAATGCATGGATATTTTTCACTCAAAAAGCAAGGTTGTCCTTACGTATTCAAGATTTATGTCCTGTGATCAACATCTTAAGGCTATTTCACCATTTGCCTCGGCAAGGCAGGTTCCCAATAATGACCCTTATTTTTTTAATTATCCTATTCAGATTGCCCATTTTGTTACTTTCAGAAAAGATATTTATGAACAGACTGAAAAGATGAACCCCGCTCTGCGAATAGGGGAAGATCAGGATTTATATTTAAAAATGTATGAAAAAGGGAAGGTACAGTTCATTAATGAAACCAATTATCTTTACAGAACCCATCTGGGAGGAATCTCTCAAAACGAAAATAAAAAAAGGTCCCATGAGTATTTTGCTCAGGTGGTCTTTAACACAATGAAACGAAGAGGCTTAAAAATCATAAACGGGAAAAAAATCCCTGGAAGCTATACAAATTCTCAGGAGATATTTAGTTTATTGAACTATCAAAATGAAATACCCTTCAGGATCAAGAAAAAAATAAAAATTACTTTACAATCAATCTTCGGATAATGTTAGAAAAAAAAATAAAAATTTTGTTCCGACACCGTTCTATGGAAATGGGAGGCGTAGAAAAAGTTCTCTTGGGACTTCTCAACAATCTCGATCCCGACAAATTTGAAATGACGGTGTGTTTAACACTCAATCAAGGTAAGCTGCGCAACGAAATTCCTCAACACGTTAGGACGCTATACCTTACCGATGGAAAAGAAGATTTTTCCACCAATCCTTTTCTGCAAAAACTGCAGCTCGTTGCACGAAGGATACGTCTGAAAAAATTAGAAAATAATCCTGCTATTGCAGATCAGATGATCAACGATACTTTTGATGTAGAAATAGGGATGGATTACAGAGATTATGATGCAATCTTACATTCAACGAATAAGAATTCAAAAAAAATAGGCTGGTATCACTCAGAAGTGAATGTTCCTGAATTTCAACCCCTGGTTCCGGGAATTTTAAAAAGCTTTCCACAATTCGACCATATGGTGTACTGCTCACACAAAATAAAGGACATGATGCACCAATACTATCCGGACCTGAAGTATCCACCCGAAAGTGTGATTATCAATCCTATTCCCATTGAGGAAATCAAGAAAAAAGCGGCAGAAAAGCTGGAAAACTTCCCGGAAGGAAAAGTTTTTGTTTCCATTGGCCGCCTTCATACCAGAAAAGGATACCATAAACTCATTGAGGCACATAAAAGACTCATCGATGAAGGATTTCATCACACCATTATTATCGTAGGCGATGGAGGGGAAATGAACAATTTAACGAACCAGGCGATTAAAAATAATGTAGAGAAAACGTTTATTTTATTCGGAAATCAGATGAACCCTTATCCTTACATCAAAAACGCAGATTATTTTATTCTGCCATCTGAATCTGAAGCATGGCCGCTGGTTATTGCTGAAGCATTGGTTCTTCAGAAACCGATTATAGCAACGAATGTAGGAGACATAGGAATGATGATCAGAGATAAAGAAACAGGCGTTCTTATCAGCTATGAGATTGACGAAATGTACGAATCGATGAAGGCATTTCTTACGAATCCGGAACTTGTTCATGGAATTAAAGAAAATCTTAAAAATATTGAAAGCCAGTTTGATAATAAAAAGATATTCGACGCAGTAGAAAATATGATAGAAGATCTTTGCAAAAAATAAAGAATCCCGCACCTTTTCCGATTGATTTTTTCAAGATAAAATATGATCTTGGAATTATTCTGAAATCCTAATCGGGGAAGGTTACTATTTTGGCTATATAGGAAATTTTCAACTTAAGGGCCAATTATAAATATCGCAAAAAACATTCACTTAACACACTATTAATCAAATTCTTTCAAATAAAAATCAATATAATGAAAATATTTTGATGGGTTCCAATTATAATATTAACTTTAACATTGTTCTAAGTTATTTTATCATGAACAATCTCCCTTTGTTTCTGTTGTAAAAAAAGAGGACATACAATTACATTAACCGTAAAATTGAAGTGCCTTATATGATCTAAAGGAAACTTTCCCTTGGATTTAAATGTTATTTCATATATTTTTGTCAAAGAAATTACTATTTAATTATGAAATAACAAAAAGCAATATAACAGTAAAATCCCATTATTTTTCTTTTTGGATCAGAATAAATAGGATAACGATGATTTATTTTAAAAAAAACTTAAGATTAAATTAAAAAACACAAACCACAACCATTATTAAATTTTAATATAATAATTTTGATGAAAAATAATTCCTTCTACTTATTAGTTGTTATTATTAACATATAGCTTCTCTTTTTTCATACAACAGAAGTATGTAAAAAACTCATCCCAGCTTAAAAAAACTAAATATCAACAAGTTGATAGTGAATTTGTAGCGATAAAATTCATAGCATCGCCTTTTGTATAACAGAAAAGTTGCTAAAAACCAACCTATATTAATAACCAAAAACAATGTAAACAAGCTAATATCGTATTAATTATTTCCCAGCAATAGATCACTCCGGTTTTCATAAAATCATCTATAGGTCTTGAAAAAATTGCATGATAAATACATATTAACATTTAAAATAACCAATTTCATTCACTCATGGCAAAAAAAATTATTCTTGTTCTCAATCTCATCATATATCTAACAGGCTTTTTACTTTCATTTCCCTACATATACGACAATTTATTCGGACCGGAAAAGTTAGACAGCATCAGAAATTTTTTCGAATATGGGATTATGTTCTGCTCTTTTCTAGTCTTCAATGCCCTTCTTTTTAAAAACAAATACACGTCCGTCATAGGAATACTTTTAATTCTGATCTTAGGTCTTAATTTCCTCATCTCTGTCTCATGCTTTTTTGTATATCATTCAGGATTCAATGTCGGAATGGCGATCAGTATTCTGGAATCCAACGTAAATGAAGCGTTGAGCATGTCTTATATGTTTATTCTGCCATGTATTCTGTTTATTATTTTTACAGGAATGGTCTTATACTCCGTAAATTATCTTAGAAAAAATGTAGTTACGTTTAATATTAAATTTAGTATCATCGCCCTGCTGTGGCTGCTAATGCCAATCACTTTTCATCTTAAACACAAATATGTAAGCAATAAAGGGGGCGGAAAAATGATCAAAAGCGTTTATTATCATTTTTCAGACTTCAGTACTGCATTGAGAATTCAGGAAGATATTAATCTTATTAAGAAAAATGTTCCTGTTTTCAATATAAAAAAGGTCCAGCCCGGAATAGAAAATGTAATCCTGATTATCGGAGAATCGGAAAGAAAGCAGAATATGTCACTGTATGGATATAACAAAGAAACAACTCCATATACGAACTTGCAGGCTAATAATATGCTGATATTTGACAACGCAGTATCTCCTGCCGGAATCACCAACTTAAGTGTTCCTTTAATGCTTTCAAGCATAGATCCGGACGAATTCAGATATAACTACAGTAAATTGTCATATAATATCATTAATCTGGCTAACCAAAGCTCTTATAATACATTTTGGATCAGTACCCAGGCGAGTGCCAAAGGGATTACAGCAATAGCCTCAATGGCTAAAAATAAAAAATGGGTAAACGGGTATGATGAAGCTATTATCCCGGAATTAAAAAATGTTATTCGTCAGAAAAATGACAAATTTATTGTATTCCATATTATGGGAAGCCACCCAAATCCATGCAACAGATTACCTGCCAGCTGGAATTCCGGCGACTTAGACTGTTATGACAGTTCTATAAAATATACAGATTTTGTAATGAAAGATGTGTTCAGTATCCTTAAGAATACCAATTCAGTTGTTATTTATGCATCAGATCACGGGCTTAAAATGAAGGATAACAAATTATTACATGTTGACTCTAAAGAATCTACGCAGGTACCGTTTTTCGTATGGTATGGTGATAAAGTACCTGAAATTTACAGAACGGTAGGCCACAATACAAAGCAGACCCAAACCACCTACATCTACCCTCTTATTATGAAATATATGGGTCTGGAAGAGCCACAGCATTATAAAAATGAGAAAAACAGATATCTGAATTTAAATATGGTGGGTGCCGATTACGATAAATTAGAAGAATAAGCTTACTCATAATATCATAAACATTTCACCCTTCAAAATGTGAAATGTTTATGATTTATCTTGTCTAATAGCCCAACATAAGTATTCAGAAAAATACAGATCTGAATAGATAGGGATGATTATTAAAATCAATAAGAGTCGAAAAAACTTTGTAGAAAGTATTATTTATTGGGCAGAATATCCGCCGTCGATCACGAGGTTGGACCCTGTCACCCACTTTGCAGCATCGGAAAGTAAAAAGATACACGCATTCGCCACATCTTCCGGCTCACCAATTCCCAGCGGATGTTTTTTGAGAATTTCCTGAGAGGCCTCTTCTCCAATATTATCAAACATTTTTTCCAAAATGGGAGTATTTACCATCGCCGGACTCACGCTGTTGACCCGGATATTACTTCTGGAAAGCTCCATGGCTAAAGATCTTGTTCCGGAAACTACAGCGCCTTTACTGGCAGAATACGCTGTTTTCCCAATTTCCCCGACCATTCCCGCAACAGAAGAGATAAAAACAAAACTAGTTTTTTCGGTTTTGTATTTCTTCAGCGAAAGAATTTTAGCAATTTCAAATCCTGAAATAACGTTAACGGCAAAAATGTCATTGTACAATTTCGGAGTATGCTTCTTAAGCGGAAGCGTTTTTTCAATACCTGCACAATGAATGAAACCTGAAATTTTCCCCACAATATCAACTTTTTCAGCAATCAGTTCTTCCAGATTTTCACAATGGGTAATATCTGTAAGAATGGTTTCAACTTTGGTAGCAGGATCCAGCATCATTACTGTTTTCTGCAGCTCCTCTTCGTTTCTTGCGATAAGGATGAGGGCGGCAGCTCCGTTGTTGCTGCATTCAACAGAACAGCTTCTCCCGATACCGGAAGAAGCGCCTGTAATAAGAATAGTTTTATCTTGTAAGGAAAAAGAACTCATTAGTCTTCAAAATTTTCTTTCCCGATAATATCTGCTAAATCTGAAACGGTTTCAATATCTTTAAAATGTTTCGTATCAATTTTTTTGTTGAAGTTTTCATCTACAAATGCAATGACAGATAGCAAGCTTATTGAATCGTAACTTTCTAATTCT
>Ga0153980_1000792_pt1 | contig 13890 bp, 11 predicted proteins | sample TSGA064MetaG_FD_104722 | JGI IMG/M metagenome (GOLD analysis project Ga0153980, IMG submission 104722) | Attine ant fungus gardens microbial communities from Georgia, USA - TSGA064 MetaG | ecosystem: Host-associated > Fungi > Mycelium > Unclassified | place: USA: Georgia, Magnolia Springs State... | reverse complement strand
GCTTTGGCTGAAGATGGCGACCAGCTTCTCGGTGGCTCCGCTGCGGATGGCATCGCTGACCGGCATGGCCATCTCGGCAGCAGGCTTCGTGTTCGCCGCCATCATCGTGATCCACAAGCTGCTGGACCCCAGCGTTGCGGTCGGCTGGTCCTCGCTGATCGTCGCCATCCTGATCATGGGAGGCGTGCAGCTGCTGGCACTCGGTGCCATCGGCGAGTATGTCGGCCGGATCCTGCTCAACTTCACCACGCCAACGCAGTACGCCATCGCCGAACGCGTGGATTCGACGGTGGACACCGCGCCGTGAACCAGGCGGAGATGAAACAGCTGGTCGGCAAGTTGATCCGGTTTGGCGCGGTCGGCGGCACCAGTACGCTGTTGTTCGCGCTGCTCACCTGGCTGCTGGTGGACAAGGCGGGCATGCACCCGGTGCTGGCTACCGTGGTCGCCTATCTGCTGCTGCTGGCGCCCAACTTCATGGCCCACAAGTACTTCACGTTCGCCTCCAAGGGCGAGGTGGCCAGCGAATCCGGCAAGTTCCTGGTGGTGCACGGCCTGAACATCGCGCTGTCGGCCGGCGGTATGGCGGTGATCTCCCAGGCCCAGCTCGATTACCGCTGGGGCATCCTGTTTTCCGCCATTGCCGTGCCGATCATCGTCTTCGTCGTGATGAACGTCTGGGTGTTCCGGGTCGCCCCGAAACATTGAGTCTGCCGGCCGCCCCGAGGTGCGGCCGGCCGGTGCCTCAGCCGACCTTCCCGGTCACGGTCATCTGCCAGCGCCAGGCGTCCGCGCAGATATCCTGCAACGATTTTTCCGCCCGCCAACCCAGCACCTCGTTGGCCAGCGACGGGTCGGCCCAGCACTCGCCGATGTCGCCCGCACGCCGCCCCTGCACCTGGTACGGGATGGGCTTCCCCACCACCGTGGAGAAGGTCTCGATCAGTTCCAGCACCGAGTAACCGCGACCAGTGCCAAGGTTGAGGGTCAGTTCGCGTTCGCCGCGATCGACCAATGCGTCCAGCGCGGCGACATGGGCCTTGGCAAGGTCCACCACGTGGATGTAATCACGCACACCGGTACCGTCAGGCGTGGCGTAATCGTTGCCGAACACGCGGATGTAATCGCGGTGGCCCGCTGCGGTCTGCGTGATGTAGGGGGCAAGGTTGTTGGGAACCCCACGCGGCAGCTCGCCGATGAGGCCACTCGGATGCGCGCCCACCGGGTTGAAGTATCGAAGGATGGCGGCCCGGAGCAACGCACCGGGTACGGCGACGCAGTCGCGGATCAACCACTCACCGATCAGCTTGGTCCGGCCATAGGGGTTGCCCGGCGCAACGGGGGCGGTTTCGGCCACCGGACAGGCATCGGGCTGACCGTACACGGTGGCCGACGAGCTGAACACGATCCCGTGACAGCCGACCTGTTCCATCACCTCCAGCAAGGTGGCGGTACCGGCGACGTTGACGTCGTAGTAGCTGGCAGGCCGCTCGGTGCTTTCAGACACCGACTTCAGCGCCGCAAAATGGATCACGGCATCGGGCTGGAAACGCTGCAGGCTGGCCAGCAGCGCTGCGCGGTCACGGATGTCCACTTCGTCCAGCGCCAGTGCCTGGCCGGTGATCCGCTCGATGCGCTCGACGATCCAGCGCTCGCTGTTGCAGAAATTCTCCACCACCTGCACATCGTGGCCGGCCGCGATCAGTTCCACGACCGTATGCGAGCCGACGAAGCCGGCGCCGCCGGTAACCAGAACCTTCATTGTGCGTCCTCTCTGAACATCATGCGTTGTCGACGGCCCGTTCCGCGTCGCTGCGGTCCTGCGGGGCCAGGTAACCCTCAAGGTGCTGCAGGTTACCCGTGAAGCTGCCCCATTGGCGGTTCCGCACCAGCGATTCAAGCTGGCGCTGGACGCGCTGGTCACGCAGCGTGGCTGACGCGCGCAGCTGTTCCAGCTGCTGCACGAAGGCGTCGATGTCGTCGGGCACGTCGATCAGATCCTGGGCCGGCAGGAAATCCACGATGCCGCCCACGGCCGGTGCACAGATCGGCAGCCGGGCGGCCGCCGCATCGAACAGGATGGTGGGCGTGCCTTCCCACGCGGTGGTGTGCAGATAGGCGAAGTGGCCGGGACGGGCAACGGCCTCCAGGCGCTGGAATTCGCCGTGCAGGGTGACGTTCGGCAGCGACCGCAGGGCCCCCAGGTCCTGCACCGATGCACCGGACATCACCTGCGCACCATAAACGTCGAAGTGCACGTCGGGCAGGCGCGCGGCGATCGCCGCCAGGAGATCGGGACGCTTCTGGCGATCCAGCCGCCCGGCCCAGAGCACGCGATCGGGATCGGCAGCGGACAGCGCCGTCGACGGCAGCCGCGGAAGCTCTCCGTCATAGGGGAAGGGAACAACGGTGAACAGCGAGGCGGGCACACCCAGCTCCCGCGACCAGATCTGCGGATAGCGCGAGTTGTCGCAGATCACCGTCGACAGATAGGGATAGCAGTAGCGCAGGTAATCACGCGCATAGCCCACCGGATTCATGCGCAGATCGTAATCGTCGCAGAAGATCGAGGCGAACAGACGCGAATGCTGGGTCAGTGCCAAGCCATGGCGGAGGATGGTCTCCCAGCCCACGCGCGAATTGACGACGTGCACCATCGGGGCCCGCAGCTGCACCAGTACGCGGACCATCACCGAGACCTGGAGGGCGAACTCCAGCGATGCTGCGTGATGGCCGAAATCCACCAGCGTGGCCTGTGGCGGCAATCGCGAGGCCCAGGGCGAGGGAGAGTTCTCCGTGCTCAACACCAGTATCCGGGCGGACGGAGTGTGTTCGGCAATGGCGCGTGCGTAATAGAGGATGCCGCGATCCGCTCCGCCCTGCTTCAGCCAAGGCACCAGCAGCACATGGCTGTAGGGCTGCTCACCGATCTCGTCGGTGAGCCTGGCGTAGACCTCACCCGGCGCGGTGTTGATGGGAATCGAGTAGAACGCGTAACGATCGACCCCGGTACCGGGAGGCAGCAGTTCCGGCTCCAGTGCCGCGAGCTGGGTCATCTCGTCGCGGAGCCAGGTCGGCATGGCCGGTACCCCGCCGGTGAGCGCGGCCCCCGGCGGCGCGCCGACAGCCGCCTGCGCGCCATCCGGACCAAACAGCAACGCCACGAGGCGCCGTACCCAATGGGCAACGCGTCGCGTATATCGATTGCGCACCCATCGATTGTGCGTCCAGCGGTCAAACACGGCCGTGCTCCTCGCTGCGGATGCGACCCGGCGCGAACAACGAGGTCCGCGGAATGACGGTCTTCATCGCGTGACTGGCCTCGTTGAGCGAGCCATGCCACTTGCGACGGTAGAAATAGGCCGATCCCCAGGCAAGCCGGTGGACCACGCCGCGGGCGATGGTCTCGCAGTTCCAGTACCAGTCTTCGTAACCGAATCCGGTCTGCCGCGGGTAGCAGGCCACGTAGGGAATGGTTTCGTACAGCCTGCGGGTGGAAAACGCCGCGCTGATCCAGGGATTGACCGTCAACAACGCACGCTCATCGTAGTAACTGCCGGCCTGGTCGACCTGCCAGTTGTAGGCGCTGTACATGCCGAAACTCAACACCATTTCCGGGTGGAGCACGAACGGTCCGCTCAGCCGGGCAGCTTCTTCAAGGTGCTTGACGAAATAACCCGTGGAAATCAGGTCATCGCCATCCAGGGTACAGATGTAATCCGCGCGGCTGGCCGCGACACCCGCATTGCGCGCCAACGCCAGGTCACCCACCGTGGTCTCGACGATGCTCTCGGTTCCATCAAGATCCGGATGCCCCACCACGAATGCACGGGTCTGGGCGTCGGCGCAATCCAGGACAAGCACCAGCTGGACCTCCACGCCCGCCTTGCGCGCGACGGCACGGGACAGCGCGTAGGAGCGCAGTGAGGTGTGCGCGAGGATTCCTTCCCCGTGGAATGTCACGATGGCACTCAATGCCGGGGCGGTCATGCACCACTCCCGCAGCCGCACCGCTTACTGACCGCATTCATTGCGCATCACCAATTCTGAATAAGTTAGGGTCGAATCCGCGGCGACAGCCCCGGATGGCCGTTGATCATACTTGCGTACGGGTCGACTGCGCGTCGACGGCACCGGCTGCATCAAGATGCCGCTTTCCCGGTATGTCCGCCATAGTATTTCCGAAGCAGCGCGTTGAGGTATCCATCGCCCAGATGGACCCCCGCGGCCTTCGCCGCGCGTTCGCAATCCTCGGTGTCGATCGGGAACGACACGCCCTGATCGAGTATCCGGTAAGTGCCCTGGCGCTCCAGCACCCGCTCCATCGCGTGGACGATATCCAGCATGTTGGTCGAATGGATGTCGGCCAACGACATCAGCCGGGGGAAGTCGGCCGCATGGCGCAGCACGTGCGTCCCCAGGATGGCGACGTCCTGGATGTCGATCAGGTTGCGCTCGGCGCGTGCCCATACGTCGAACGGCTCGCCGGATTCAATCCGGGTGCGGAGAAAGTTGGTCAACGTATGCGGGTTTCCGCCCTCACCCACCACCTGCGGCAGGCGGAACACCCGCCCGCGGGGATCGGCGAGGACCTTCGCCTCCATCCGCGCCTTGTGCTGCAGATAAGGGGTCTGGCGTTCGGCAGGGTTGCCGACCGCGCAACTGCCAAAATAGGCAATGTGCCGCGCCGCCGGACTGGCGAGGACACCCTCCAGCAGTGTCTCTTCGCGCTGGAATGCCGCCGGCTCGCTTTCGGCGGAGTTTGAAACTCCAGCGGCCACCAGCACCGTTGTTTGATCGTGCAGCCAGTCCCGTGCAAAGGCCGTTGCGACCAGTCCCCGTCCGATAATCACTTCGCGCTTCCCTGTTGGCTGGTATTGAGGAACATCGGTGTAGTTTCCGGCAGGTAACCCAGGACGCCGCGGAGGGCGTGCGTGAAATCGCCCCAGCCGCGTCCGGTCGCCAGCGCGGCGTATTGCTGGCGACGCCGTGACCGACGCAGTTCCGGCTCCGCGGTGAGCTGCTGGAGCCGCTGCACGAATGCCTCCGTAGCGTCCGGATCGTCGACCAGCCATGCGCGCTCGATCATGTCGACGATACCGCCCACGGCCGGTGCCACGATGGGCAGCCCTGCCGCAGCCGCATCCAGGAGAATGGTGGGCAGGCCTTCCCAGGAGGTGGTGAACAGATAACCTACATGCGCCGGCGTGACGATGTCTTCAAAGCGCGCGAAGGCCCCATGCAGGGTGACGTTGGGCAGCGCACGCAGTTCGCGCATCGCCGGATGCGCGGGACCGAGAACGGATACACCATGGACATCGAAGCCCACGGTGGGCATCGAGCGGGCCACCGCAAGGAGGATGTCGGGGCGCTTCTGACGATCGAAGCGGCCGGCCCACAACACCCGGGGCGGCCCCTGGATCTCGAACGCATCGTCCTTCTCGATGACGGCGCGGTCATACGGGAAACGCAGGACGGTGAATGCATCGCGAGGCACCCCCAGGTCCAGCGCCCACGTCTCCGGATACACGGTGTTGTCGCAGAAAATCGCGGCCAGATGGCCATGACAGCTGCGAAGGTAGCTGCGCGCGTAGCCGACGGGCACCATGTTGGCGTCATGATCGTCGCAGAACAGCGAGGCGAACAGACGCGAGCGCTGGCGCAGGGCGAGGCCGGACCGCCTGAAGGCCTCCCATGCCACCGGTGAGTTGATGTTGTGGATCACCGCCGGCTGCATCTGGACGAGCAGCCGGGTCAGCAGCAGGGTCCGTTCCCCGATGGCCAGTTCGCCGGTGATCCGGCCGAACTGGACCACCTTCACCCCCGCAGGTACGCGGTCAACCCATGCCGAATCGGCGGCTTCGGTGAGCAGCACGAGAATGTTCCCGGCGGGCATGCTCTCCGTCCACGCCTGGAGGTGGTACAGCGCGCCACGATCAGCGCCGCCGCGTTCCAGCCAGGGAAGGATCATCACGTGGCTGTAGGGATGCGTACCTACCTCGGCCACGATCCGGCGATACCGTTCGCCCACCCCGGTCGCGATGGAAACACCGCAGTGCCGGTAATGATCGGTATCGCCGCTGCTGTCCAGCAGCCCTGGCTCGATGCCGGCCAACGCGATCATTTCGTCGTGCAGCCACGGCGGCAGCTCTGCCCGCCCCTGCGCGGTTACCGTCGCCACTCGATCCAGGCTCCGGGCGAGCCACGCGAGAATGCGCCCCAGCTCGGCCCGCGGATCGGTGAACAGCCGGCGGATGCTGACCCGGCGCATGAGCCCGACAATCCTGCGGATCATGGGCGCTCCCAGCGACCGAACAGATCGCTCGGCGGCATCACTGCCTGCAGGGCATTGCTGTCCGTGTTTACCGAACCCGAGGCTTTGAGGCGATAGAAGTAGGCCGTCCCGGGCACGACCGCGTGCTCATAGCCGGCCGCCACGGTCTGGCAGTTCCAGTGCCAGTCCTCGTAGCCGAATCCGGTCTGGCGGGGACGGCAGGCAACGTACGGTATCGCCAGGAATACGTCGCGCGGCGCGAAGACCGCGCTCACCCAGGGATTTCCGGAGATCATCATGTCCGGGGAAAAGGGCACGGTGTTCGGATCCAGCTGGCGGGTGAACCGATGGTCCACCCCGAAGGTGGCGATCACTTCTGCATGCAGGATGAGGGGTCCCGCCGCGCGCCGCGCGAACTCGACGTGCCGCTGCAGGTAATCCCGGCTGATCAGGTCATCGCCGTCCAGCGTGCACACATACATGCCCGTGGCCAGGCCGACGCCCACGTTTCGGGCAGCGCCGGCGTCGCCGACCGCGGTCTCGATGATCACCTCGTCGCCACGCAGGTCAGGATGGCCCCGCACGATCTGCAGGGTGTCCGCGTCAGCGTTGTCCAGCACCAGGATCACCTGCACCTCGATGTCGGCCTGGCGGGCCAGGTCCCGGGAAAGCAGATAGCTCTTCAAGGCGGCATGCGCGAGTATCCCTTCGCGATGGAAGGTGATGATCACGGTCAGGTCGGACATCATCGCGACCGTTTCCCGCCGAGCAGGGACAGGAGCGTCCGCACCAGCATCCGCACCTGGCGCTTGAGCGGCACATGGTCGAATGACACCGCCAGCCGCGACATCTCCTCGGCAATCGATTCTGCCGGGAGTTTCGATTGCGGAACCGTACCCAATACGGCCCGGGTGGCGGCACTCAGATCCTGCGCCGCATCGAACAACTGCTGGTGATGGGTGGAGAGCTGCGCGTAGTCGGCCCCCGTGGCGTCAAGCTGCCGCTGAAGCGTCGCGATCCTTTCCGACAGCGCTCCGATCTCTCCCGCCATCTTCGATTTCTCGCGCAGCAGATCCGCCTTCTCCTGTGCGGCGTGCTGGTGCGCGAGCCGGAACGCAGCGCTGACACCGGCATTGTCCGTCGCCAGGCCGCGGTTGCTGGTGGTCAAGGTGTCGATGACCTGGCTACGGCGATCCAGTTCCGCCGTCAGCTGATGGTACTGCCCGTCCAGCCAATCCTTCGCGTCCTGCAGCTGGTCCTGCCATGTCTGTCGCTGCACCAGCGCGGCGCGTGCCTCCGCCAGCTGCTGCTGCCATGATTGATTGGCCCACTGCCAGGTCAGACCCGGGCGCACCGGCGCTTCGGCGGTCAGGCGCAGTGCCGAGGCCAAGCGACCGGCCTCGTCCATGACCGCGGCAAACTCCGGCAGCGAGAAGGTCTCGGGCGCGTCCGCATGGCCGGCCACTTCCAACCAGTCAGACTGCTCGGACAAGCGGCGTGCTTCGTCCAATCCGCGCGACCAGGCGTCCCGCGCGCGGTCGATGTCACCGTTGGCGAAACGGATCCAGCCCAGCCGAACGGCGGCGGTCGTGGTCTTGGTCCCGAGCAGCGGACTGAAGGCCAGTACATCGAAGCCCAATACCTTTTCATACAGGCCGGCCGCCCTGGCGAGGTCACCGGCGGCATGATGGAAGGCCGCCGCCGCATAGGTCAGCGAGACCTGCCAGCGCAGCACCGTGGGATTGCCCGCGGGCTGCGCGATGTAGTCGGCGAGCAGGGACAGCAGGTGGCCCTGGCGATCGCTTGCCATCGCCACGGCGTCGTACATCAGTACGCACAGGGCCGCCCCGTGGTCGGCCGACTCCTGCGGGGAGGCCTCCAGAATGCGGAAGGCAAGCTGCCGGCGCGCCGGTGCGGATTCCAGGCGCAGGCCCATCGCGACGATCAGGCGCACGACGCTGGCATCCAGGTAGTCGCGCTGGAAGGCCACGATGTTCGGTGCGGACAGCTCCGGGTCACGCGGCACTCCGGCGCCGTTCACCTTGACCGCCATCAGCACGAGGGTGTCGGCCAGCGCGGGTGCGCCCGCATCGATGGCCAGGCGGCCGGACGGGTCGCACTCGATTTCGATGAACTGACCAAGCCCGCCGTGGCGGTCGGTCCGCTGCCACCAGGCGCGATCCAGCACAAGCTGCCGCTGCTCCAGCTCGGCCAGCAGCCGCGCTTCCACGGCAATGCCGCCGGCTTCGATCGGCAGGATCATCACCAGCCGCCCGCTGCGCACGAGTGCCGCGTCGGCGTGCTCGATCAGCCCGACCGGATCGGCACTGCTGTCGCCCAGCACGGTGACGTACACGTCCACGTTGCGGCGAGCCTGCTGCCAGGCGTCCGGTGCAAGCCACGCCATGCCATCCGTCGGCGGCGCGGGTGCAGGGCCAGCGGACAGCACCCCCAGCCAGCTGCAGCGCGATTGCTCGTAGGGAATCCTCCAGAGCCCATCGGCGTCCGCGTGCGTGGCAAGCACCGCGTCACCGGGACGGACCAGGGCTGCTGCCAGGCCATGACAGCCGGCAAGGCGGCCATCATCGGCAAGCTGCAGGGCGACGCCGTGACGCGCCAGCGCGAGGACAGCGAGCCCATCCGGCGCGCCTGCCATCACGAACGCGGCGCTGTGCCGTTGCCAGCCATCGGCCCGTGCCCGATCGTGCCATCCGGCCGTCATCTCCTCCCCGCCCGCCGGAGAGGCAAGCAGCATCGCCGACGCTGCGGATGCGGTGCCCTCCGCCGTGGCACCCGGCCAGGACGTCCAGGCCACCAGCAGATCCACGGGGGTCGACGCCGCCTGCCAGGCGTCCCATGTCGGATACAGCGCGATGTTCTGCGGCAGCCACGCCTGCGGCGACGGCGACACACACGCCACGTCACAGCCCGCCGCCAACAGGGGCGCCACCAGCGGCATCAGCTCGGGGGCGGCAAGCAGCACCCGCCCGGGACCTGCCGCGCGCAGGCAATACGCCGCGAGCGGCCCGGCCAGGGCGGGATCGAGCGGCTCGACCGGTGCAACGGGTGGCGCCACGGTGCTCATCCCGCCCTCATCCCGGCGGATTGCCGGCAGACGGTTTCGCGGCGTCAGTGAGGCGCTTCAGCTCCGCGGTCAGGCCGTGGTACTGGCCATCCAGCCAATGACGGGCCTGCTCGAGTTCGGCGACGTACTTTTCCAGTTCCGCGATCTGCTGCAGGTGCTCATGGTATTTGGCGTCCAGCCAGTCCTTTGCCTCGATGAGCTGGCGCACGTCACGCGCGCCCATGTTGATGTGCTCCGCGCCGTCGACGGGACCGGCCGTGATGGCGCGGTCGTCCACATCGCCCCCCGCCGCCAGCACCGGGCCGAACAACGCACCCAGCACTACCGGATGGTCCAGCCACTGCCGCAGCACTGCGCCCGGGCGACCTGCGCTACCCGCCGCCCCCTGTGCCGCGGCAAGCCCCAACAGGCTGCTGGCCTGGGCGTCGGTCGCCGGATCGGTCAACGCCTGGCGCGCGTGCGCCTGGACGCCGCGCCAATGCGCGTCGGCGATCTCCGCTCGGCCGTCGGCCGCGGCCAGGATCGCCGCCATTGCCAGTGCACGCGCGCTGCGCAGCGGCGTGCCCGCGGCCTGTTCACCCTCCAGCAGCGCCACGGCATCATCGCGCCGCCCGTCGAGGAGCAGCGCACGCACGGCGGCCAGCGGATCGTCGTCCACCGCCAGCGTGGCCGTGCGTTTGCGCGCCAGGACCAGCAGCCATTCGCCATCGCAGGCAGGGCCGGCCACCGGATCGATCTCGAGCATCGAACGGGCCGACAGCGAGCGCTTCTGGCCACCACCGGCATCCTGCAGCCACGCCTTTTCGATCTCGAAACCGTTGCGGGTGAACTGTGCGACTAAACGCTCCCAGTCATAGACGTGGAAGTGGAAGGGGTTCGGATCCTCCCCGGTTTCATCGGACCAGTCATTGGGCACGCTGGCATACACGCGGCCGGCCGGTGACAGCACGCGATGCAGTTCCGCCAGCAGGCGGTCGGGCTCGGGAAGGTGCTCAAGCGTCTCGACCGATACCGCGAAATCCGCCGACCCATCAGCCGTGCCGGCCAGGTCCTGCGCGTCGCCGACGGCGAACCGCATCGGGGTCGGCGAGACCGCGGCGAAGTTCACCGTGGCGTACTCGATGGCGAATTCACTGGCGTCCACCCCCGTGAACGAGCTCGCCTGACTGTCATGGGCCAGCTGATAGGAACCGTAGCCCAGGCCGCAGGCCACGTCGATCACCCGATCGCCCGGGCGGATGAACTGCGCCGCCTGTGCATAGCGGGTCATGTGTGCATCCGAACGACGCCCGGGCTCACGTGTCATGTCCGTGTGCAGATCGCGCTCTTCGACCAGCGCCTGCAGCGGATACACCGCGACCGCCGCGGGCGGCACGCGCTCGAAGGCGAGCATGACCAGCCCCGAAACGCGATCCAGCTCGCCATAGGGCGCGACGCGCTCGTTCAGTGGGTGCTTGCGCCATTCGGCCTGGATGACAGCCGCCTCCCAGAAGGCACGACTGCCCACGTGCGCGGCCGCTCCGGATACGACCAGGCAGACCGGCCCGCCGAGGTTGGCAAGCAGCGCCTGCAGCCGGGCCACTGCGTCGTCCAGCACGTCGGCCCGGGTCAGGACGATGATGCCGGCGACCGCGTCCGTGCCGGTCGCTTCGGTCTGGATGGACAGACCGTGACTGCGCAGCGCGGCCAACAGCCCCGGGGCGCTGTCGCCGACCATGGCCACCGGACCGGCCGGCAGCCAGGCCAACAGGCGTTGCGCTGCCACACGGAGGGTGGCGGGAGAGAGTCCGTGTTCAACAACCATCTGAGTCATATCCATTGGACCTTCCGCTATCAATGGGCGTCGGCGATGTCCGCGCGCATGCGCAGATCGCAGACGCCGCCAAAGGTATATTCCTTCTGGCGCATGCCGACCTGGAAGAAGGCCGCTTCATCGCGCCAATGCAGCATCCGTTGTGCGCCCCCGAAACGTTCCACCTCTTCGGAGACGGAGGCCTGCACTTCGTAGAAGTTCACGCCCAGCGCGCAGTCGAACGAGAAACGTATCGCGAAGGGAGTATCGGCTGGGAACGTGGTGCCCCAGACGCTGGGAGTCGCCTGGCCGAGTTCCGCCCAGCGGGTCACGTCCTGGTTCAAGGTGCCCCATGAATAGAGCTTGACGCCTTCCTTGTTGCGCAGGCGGATGTTGACGTTGAGCTTGTCCATGTCACGCACGGGGCGCGCGACGACTTCGATGACCACACGCTCGCCGGGCAGGAAATAGGCACACTCCTCGCCTCGTTCATCGAAGATCCGGACGCGCTCGACGACACAGTCATAGTCACCGAAGGAGAGCTTGTCGCTGCGTGCGCCCAGCACCGGCGATGCGTCATGCGCCGGCCCTTCGGTCGGCTGCTGCGCCTCGACGATCTTCTGCGCATGCTGCAGGTGCTGTGCGCTGATCGAGGCGTAGTAATCGCGCTCGTCATCATGCAGCTGCTTGCGGTACTCGAGGACCACTTCCGAGGATGGACCGGCCGCGCGGACCGCACCGTCGCGAAGCAGGATGGCGTGGTCGGTCAGGGTCCGGATCGATTCCTGATCGTGCGACACCAGCAGCAGCGTGCACCCATTGGCCCTGAGCGCCTCCATCTGCTGGAAGCAGCGCTTCTGGAACAGCGCGTCACCCACCGCCAATGCTTCATCGACGATCAGGATGTCCGGCTCCACCTGGGTCTGCACCGCGAAGGCCAGGCGCAGCATCATGCCGCTGGAGTAGGTACGCACCGGCTGCTCGATGAAGTCGCCGATGTCGGCGAAGGCGGCGATCGCGTCGAAACGCTGCATGACCTCACGCTCGGTCAGGCCGAGGATCATGCCGTTGAGGATGACGTTTTCGCGACCGGTGAAGTCCGGATTGAATCCGCTGCCCAGTTCGAGCAGGGCAGCAATGCGTCCATTGACATGGGCCTTGCCGGTGGTGGGCGCCAACGTGCCGGCAATGATCTGCAGCAGCGTGGACTTGCCCGAGCCGTTGCGCCCGATGATGCCCACGGCATCACCGCGCTTGACCTTGAGGCTGACATCGCGCAGCGCCCAGAACTCGCGGCCGCGCTGCCGGGACGACCAGTTGCCGCTGCCGGGCACGACGCGCCCGAGACGCGGCAACAGCATCTGCAGCAGGCGGTCGGAGGGTTTGTCGAAAATGTTGAAGACTTTGCTGACATTCTCGATATCGATGACCAGATCTTCAGACGACATCGGCGAAAGCCCTCCGGGTACGCTGGAACCACCAATAGCCAAAGAAGAAGATGGCCAACGACCACGCCACTGCCCAGCTGTACAAGCCCCAATCCGGCAGCGTGCCGGCAACGATCAGTGCGCGGGTCTGCTCGACATAGATGGCCAGCGGACTCAACCGCATCCACTTGCCGATCGCATCGGGGAAAATGATCGACGGGTAAAGCACCGGCGTCAGGTACTGCAGGATGCGCGCGAGCAGGCCTGCCAACTGGTCGACGTCGCGGAAGAACACGCCCAGCGACGCGAACAGATACGTCACGCCCATGGTGAGCGCGAGCATCGGGAGGATCAGCAGCGGCAGCAGGATGATCTGCCAGTGCAGTCCGAAGCTGCTGAAGATCAGGAACGCAACCAGGGCGATCGTGGCGACACCCGCGTTGTACAGCGACGAAAGGACCACGACCGGCGGCAGCACCTCCAGCGGGAACACCACCTTCTTGACCAGGTTCGGGTTGCTCAGGATCGCCGTCGGCGCGCGCGTGACCGACTCGGCGAAGAAGTTGTAGACGATCAGGCCGATGAACAACAGGACGGCGTAGTCGACCTTGGTATGGACCTCGATGCCCTTCCACTTGGCACTGAAGATCGTGCTGAAGATGATCGTATAGATCGCCAGCATGATCAGCGGCACGAGCACGCCCCACAGCGCGCCCAGCAGCGAATCCTTGTACTTCTTCTTGATGTCCCGGCCGGTCAGGCTGAGCATCAATTCGATGCGTCTCCCCATCATCAGGCTGCTTCCACCAGGGCCCGCTCCAGATCCACCTGCAGATCCCCCAGCTCCTCGACCCCCACGCTCAGCCGCACCAGTGCATCGCTGATGCCCAGCTTCTCGCGGCGCTCGACCGGGATCGAGGCATGCGTCATCACCGCCGGATGGTTGACCAGGCTTTCCACGCCCCCCAGCGATTCGGCCAGGGTGAACAGCTCGGTCTTCTCGCAGAAGCGCTTGGCCGCCTGGAAACCGCCCTTGAGGACGATCGAGACGATGCCACCGTAGCCGTTCATCTGGCGGGTCGCCAGCGCGTGCTGCGGGTGCGAGGTCAGGCCGGGGTAGATGACCTTCTCGACGGCCGGATGCGTTTCCAGCCACTGGGCCAGGGCCAGCGCATTGGCGCAGTGGGCCTTCATGCGCAGCGGCAGGGTCTTCAGGCCGCGCAGGGCCAGGAAGCTGTCGAACGGCCCCTGGACCGCGCCGATGGAGTTCTGCAGGAAGGCCATCTGCTCGGCCAGTTCGGCGTCGTCGCCG
>Ga0153980_1000789_pt1 | contig 13905 bp, 9 predicted proteins | sample TSGA064MetaG_FD_104722 | JGI IMG/M metagenome (GOLD analysis project Ga0153980, IMG submission 104722) | Attine ant fungus gardens microbial communities from Georgia, USA - TSGA064 MetaG | ecosystem: Host-associated > Fungi > Mycelium > Unclassified | place: USA: Georgia, Magnolia Springs State... | reverse complement strand
TAGCAAATAAAACATAATACCCAAGTCCAAGAAAGATAAATCCGAGACCGAATTTAATGATGGTATTAGGCTCTATCTTTCTTTTATTCAGCCAAATCCAAAGCAAACCGATAATAGGTGCTAGGAAAATAATGAAAAATGCACCTCCGGAATTGTTGACTCCGTTAGGATCCAATCCAAGAAGATCTTTATTTAAATTTTTAGCCGCGAAAATACTTAACGAACCTCCACTTTGCTCATAAATCCCCCAGAACAGGATAGAGAACAAAATGAATACCAGTGCTGCCCATAGTTTTTTACGTTCTGCAGCCGTTACTTTTGTCATTTCATAGAACAGGTAGATCAGGGTTAGGGGCCCGATGGTATACATAAAATAGTCTGTATACTGTGTCTTTGCAACCATGATCATAATAATCGGAACAAAGATTAGTGATAGAACATAAACCCCGTATTCCTGCCATTTTGCGATAGGAGCCGATTTTATTTCATTATTGGGATGTCCCGGCTGAAGTCCGATTGTTCCTAAACTTTTTTGTGTAAAAACGAAATTAATTAAGCTTATTACCATTACAATTGCGGCAAATCCAAAAGCAAGATGCCATCTTAATTCTTCTGGAATAAAACTGGCAAAAAGCTCTCCTTTACCTATTGCAATACATAAATATCCTCCAAGCAAAGCACCAAGATTGATTCCAGCGTAAAAAAGGGAGAATCCGGCATCAGCTCTTGAATCATTGGGTTTATAAAGCTGGCCTACCATTGATGAAATATTCGGTTTAAAGAAACCTGTTCCTACAACGGTAAATGCAATTCCCAGAAAGAAGAACTTATGCGGATCGGTTGCTAAAATTAAACTTCCAACAATCATTAAAAGTCCGCCCCAGAACAGAGACTTTCGGAAACCTAAAATTTTATCGGCAAAAAGACCGCCTATAAAAGTGAAGGCATACACAAATGCCTGGGTAGCACCATATTGAAGATTGGCTTCTTTTTCGTGGAAATTAAGCTGGGAGATCATGAAGAAAACCAGCATTCCGCGCATTCCGTAGAAACAAAAGCGTTCCCACATTTCAGAGAAAAATAAACTCCATATTTGTTTTGGATATTTTCCTTCGAAATTTTGTATTTCATCTAAAGTTAAGCTCATAATTGCTTTATAATTATTTATTTTGAGTGATTATTTTCCTGATCAGATTCGAAACGGATTCTGTCCTGATCAATGATTTGCTTTAATTCTTCTTCTTTCGGAAGGTACAACAAATATTTACTTGCAAAGAGGTTATTTTTGTCGTTAAGAACAGTTTATTTTATCTGAATTATCCAGCCTTATCAATAGCCTGTAATGAGTCCAGCTCAATTCATGACGCAATGCGTCAACAATTAGAAATGCCGTATAAAACTTGCGCATATTGGAAAGGTTGGTATAGTCGAACCCTTTTCCAAACTCCAGAGTCAGTTTTTTTGAGAGATTCTTCAGGGTATAAGATCCGTAAGTTGCCCGTTCTTTTCCTTTCTGTTCATCTTCAACAATAAGTTGCCCGATTTGCCAGTACGTAAGCAAAAGAGTGGAATTCGCCATGCGAAAAACTTTTTCGCGCGATTGTGTAACGATTTCCTTTACGGATTGGTATAAAGAATCTTCGGAGATTTCCATCGTACGAAAATAAAAAAAACCTCTGACTTGGCAGAGGTTTTACTTATATTTTATTGATACGGTTAATTTACACCGTTCATCATTTTCTTTAGGATTGGTGAAATTAAAGCTAAAATTACAGCTGCAATACCACACAATACTACAAATACCATAAAGAATTCGAATAAATTGTGGATTTCAAATCCTGCAAAAGTAGGATTTGCTAAAGGTAATTGAGCTTTCTCAAATGCTGTGGCCTGTTCAGCATTTAATGTCACTTTTTTATCTAAAACATCTTGAAGGTTTACTCCGATTTCCTTTGCTTTAGAGAACTTATCACCAGTTGCAGGAATCAAGGCTCCTAATGAACCAGCCAATGCATAACCGGCAGCATTAGAAATAAAGAATACACCATATAATAAAGATGCGAATCTTTTCGGTGCTAATTTACCTACCAAAGATAAACCGATTGGAGATAAACAAAGTTCACCGCAAGTTTGGATGAAATATAAAAGCATTAACCATTTAATCGCTAGTAATCCTGAATTTCCAAGATCTTTTACGTTATGCGCGATAATGAAATAACTTAAAGCAATTAAAGCTAATCCCATTGCCTGTTTCATTGGAGAAACCGGCTCTTTTCCTTTGGCTCTTAATTTATCCCAGCATAAACTGAAAGGAACTGCCAATAATACAACGAAAATACCGTTGAAAATCTGCACCATTGACGGTGGCATATTCCATCCGAAAATACTTCTGTCTGTTTGGTTATCTGCGATAAATGTTAATGAAGATCCTGCCTGCTCGAAAGCTGCCCAGAAGAAAATAATGAAGAATGATACGATATAAATTACCCAAATTCTTTGTCTTTCTATCTTGTTTTCAGCAGAACTCATAATTAAGAATGCCAAAGCAATACCTGCAGCATAAATGAAAGGATAAATAATTCCTTTGATTAATTGCCCCATTTCCACAGCTTTAAACCCAAATTCACCCACAAGTAAATACCTGAAAACGAAGAATAAAACAACGAAAATAACTCCGGTAATTCCTAATGATGCTCCAGTGAATTTTGCTGTCTGAGTTTCTCCTTCTTCAAAATCTGCACTTGTATTGTTTTTCGGTAATCCACCGATAGGTCTTCCTTCCGGCGTTACTACATACTTGTTTTTAAGGATAAAGAATGTTATTGTTCCAACTACCATGGCAATTGAAGCAGCTAAGAATCCCCATTTAAAAGCAAAAATATCTCTTACTCCCGTTGTGGCATCTTTTACGTCTCCTACATAAGGACAAATGAACTGCCCCAAGAACGCTCCAATGTTGATTCCCATGTAGAAAATCGTGAAAGCGGAGTCTAGTTTAGATTTTTCCTGTTTAGGATAAAGGCTTCCTACCATTGAGGAAATGTTTGGTTTGAAGAATCCGTTACCGAAAATAATAACGAACAATGCCAACCACATAATGGTTTTCGCACTTCCTAAATCTGCGGAAAAACTTGAGGCACTGATGAATAATAAAAACTGACCAATTGCCATTAATGAACCTCCAATAAGGATAGCATTTCTATTTCCGATATATTTATCAGCAATAAAACCACCCAAAAGCGGGGTAAGATAACATAAAGCTAAAAATCCACCATAAATGATTGCCGCATCCGCTTCTTTTATTAATAGGGAATTTACCATGAAAAGCGTCAAAAGCGCTCTCATCCCGTAAAAGTTGAAACGCTCCCACATTTCTGTTCCGAAAAGAACCCATAATCCCTTTGGATGTCTGGAGCCCTTATTCTCTACAAATTCATCCGGTTTCGGACTTAATGCTTCAATATTATCCATTTCTATTGTTAATTTTTGTTAAGACTGACAAATATAGTTTTTTTTGAGTTTTTGGCAAGGTTTTAATTTTATAATTAAACAAAAAAGCCGTAGAATAGTACTACAGCTTTATAATATGTATGAAAAACAGGAGATTAATGTCCTTTCTCTTTCATGATTTTATTTAATCTTTTTAACATGGAAAGTCCTAATAATGTGGCGAATATCAGTAATGCGAAGTTCACCAGGAAATAATTCATTTTGTTGTCATAATTGTACCAGGTGCTTGCCAGAATTCCGGAAAGCTTGTTTCCTACCGAGTTGGCAAGGAAGAATCCTCCCATCATCAGGGCTGTGATCCTTGCAGGAGACAATTTAGAAACAAAAGATAATCCCATCGGGGAAAGACAAAGTTCTCCGACTGTAATCGCTCCATACCCAGCCACCAGCCATAAGGCCGAAACTTTAACCGCGCCATTTTCGCCGGCCATCACAGCAAAAACCATGACCAGGCAGGAAAGTGCCGAAATAAATAATCCCAGGACAATTTTTGTAGGCGTTAACGGTTCTTTCCCTTTTCTTCTCAGCAATGCCCAGAAACCAACTACTACAGGAGTTAAAGCAATCACCCAGAATGGATTGATCGACTGGAAAAGTTCAGTATTATAGAGAAAAACCTGTTTTTCAGGGTTTTGTTCTAATGCAGCCCGCTGTTCAGGGGAAATGTTTTTAAAGTAAATGTCTTTTCCTATTTCTTTAACGGGTTTTCCATCTTTATCCTTTTGAGATTGATACTGCTCATTATACACCGGAACTTCTTTGTCTTTGTAGCTTTTTCCTTCCACCATATAAATGTCTTCCAATGGTTTTTCTAATGATGCAGGAACGCTTCGGTCGGTGTAATAATTCGCCCATCTTGTTAAAGCTGTTCCGTTCTGTTTGAAAACCGCCCAGAAGAACATACTGATCATAAATACAGATAAAAGGGCGCCAATAGAGGCTTTCTCTTCAGGTTTTGCTTTAAAGTACAGGGATGCATAAAAGTAAATAACAGGAATGCAGGCAAAAATGAAGGCATCCGTGCTGTCGCTTCCGAAAATGTTGTTCGGAATAAACCAGCCTATAACTCCAAAACCAATAGCCGGAACAAAAACTTTCATCATGATTTCAGAAAGTTTTGTATCTCCTTCCTGTACAGGTTTCATCTGCGCAGCATGGATGTAATGTTTTCTTCCGATCGTAAAAATAACCATCCCGATCAGCATTCCGACCCCAGCGGTAATGAATGCCTCGCCCCAGCCAAATTTATTTCGCATGAAGGCGGCGATAATATTACAGATAAATGCTCCGATATTAATTCCCATATAGAAAATATTGTATCCGGAGTCCTTATTGGCTTTATAAGGCTCTTCAGAGTATAGATTTCCTAATAAGGTAGAAATGGTAGGTTTAAAGAAACCGTTTCCGATGATGATTAATGCTAAAGATCCGTAAAACAAAGGCAGCTCTTTGAAAACACCCATTCCAATATATCCTGCGGCCATTAGAATTCCGCCTAAATAAATAGATTTGATGTATCCTAATACTCTGTCTGCTAAAAATCCTCCGATAAACGGCGTCAGATACGTCAGAGCAATATAAGTTCCGAAGATATCATCGGCAGTTTTGTCGGGAAGTCCTAAACCACCCTTTACACCGGTCGGTTCGATAACGTACAGAACAAAAATTCCGAGAATCAAATAATACCCGAAACGTTCCCACATTTCAGTGAAAAAGAGAAAGGGCAGGCCTTTAGGATGTTTAGTCTTCATAGTTTCAAATTTCAAATTTCCCAAAAATAAGTTTTTAATTTTAATTGATAAAATAAATAATACTTTAGAAAACGATTAATGAAATAAATAAAAAAATCCTTTCAATTTCAATTTGAAAGGATTTTTTTATATTGTTACAATATAGATTATAAATTCTTAAGAATAAAATCCGTCATTTTCTGATACAGTTGCGGTCTTGTCTGTCCGCCATAAATTCCGTGGTTTTTATCCGGATAGGCCATAAACTCAAACTGCTTTTTATTTTGAATCAATGCTTCAGAAAATTCCATGGAATTTTGGAAGTGCACATTATCATCAGCTGTTCCGTGGATCAGTAAGAAGTTACCTTTTAACAGATTTGCATATTCCGTAGGCGAATTTTTATCGTATCCATCAGGATTTTCCTGTGGTGTTCTTAGGAATCTTTCCGTGTATACTGAGTCGTAATATCTCCAGTTGGTTACCGGTGCCACGGCAATTCCGGCTTTGAATACATCAGCACCTTTGGTCATGGCTAAACTTGTCATATACCCTCCGAAGCTCCATCCGAACATTCCTATTCTTGTTTTATCAATATAGGACTGGTTTCCAAACCATTTTGCAGCCGTGATCTGATCTTCAATTTCGTATTTTCCTAAATTCATATAGGTTACCTTTTTGAATTTAGCGCCTTTGTAACCAGTTCCGCGTCCATCAACACAAGCAATGATATATCCTTTTTGTGCCAACATTTCGAACCAAATTGCGTTTCCGTTGTCCCAAGAATTTGAAACCTGCTGAGAACCTGGACCCGAATATTGGAACATAAACAATGGATACTTTTTGTTTTTATCGAAGTTTTTAGGTTTTATGATCCAGGCATTCATCTGATCTCCTACTGCATTCGGAATGGTGATGAATTCCTTCTCAGCAAAATTATCTGATTTTAATTTTTGAAGCTGGTCATTATTGTTTTGAAGTTCTTTTAACGTCTTGCCATTTCCGTCTTTTAAGACATACGTGTACGGTTTTGAGGCTGTAGAAGATGTTTCAATGAAATAATTATAGTTTTTGCTGAAGTTGGCAGAATTATTTCCGTCCGTATTGGAAATCAGCTGTGACTTTCCATTTTCGATATTAATTTTGGAAACGACTTTATTGATGCTTCCTTTTTCTGTGGTCTGAACGTAGATTTCCTTAGATTTTGGATTGTATCCGTAATAATCAGTTACTTCCCAGTTTCCTTTAGTCACCTGTTTTTTCAGCTTACCGTCTTTGTCATACCAGTATAAGTGACGGTTTCCATCTCTTTCAGATCCCCAAAGGAAAGAATCGTCCTCCAGGAATTCTAAAGTAGGACTGTCTGTATCAATCCATTTTTCATCTGTTTCAGTAAATAATTTCTGAACGGCTCCTGTTTTTGTATTCACTTTTAAAACATCGGAAGCATTTTGCGTTCTTTCAGAAGTTATTAATACAATCTCATCAGCTTTTGCCGTCTGGATCACATTAGGAATATAATAATTTTTATAACCGTCTAAATTGATTTTTGTTTTTTTACCTCCATCCAATTGATAGATGTGGGCAGAAACCACCGAGTTTTTTTCTCCTGCTTTTGGATATTTATAACGCATTTCAGTTGGATACAGCGTCTTTCCATAGATAGGAATATAGATTTCCGGAACCTCGCTTTCATCGGATTTTACGAAAACAATGGCATCGGAATTTTTAGTCCAGTCATACAGTCTGGCGTGTCCGAACTCCTCTTCATATACCCAGTCTGCCAGTCCGTTAAGGATTTTATTTTTAACGCCATGTTCGGTAATCTGTGTGATTTTCTCTGAAGTAAGATCCTGATAAAATAAATTATTATCCACTATAAAAGCAATCTTTGAAGCATCAGGCGAAAACCTTGGCTCCTGAATCGTTTTTCCATTATTAATACTGATGGTTTTTCCTGTTTTTAAATCTTTAACTTCAAATTTCCCTAGGAAAGAGTGTCTGTAGATCGGCTGACTTTCCGTTAGCAATAATATTTTTGATTCATCATCAGAAAATTCATAGCTTTCATATTGTCCGTCGACGATGTTTCCTTCTTTCTGGGAGGTTTTATAAGAATACTTGGCAATTCCTGTAGGTTCAATAACCAGGTAATTCTCCCCGTTTTTCATGGAAGTTATTCCGGCAATGCCTTTTCCACGGTAGTATCCGGAGTATATTTTATCTAAAGTGATTTCCTGTGCAGACATATTTTGAAATGCCACCGCAACAGTAAGAGTTAAAAGGATTTTTTTCATTTCTAATTTTAATCGATTTCAAATTTAATAATTCTTATCAAGATAGCCATATAAAACTAAAAACAGGATAAAAGCCCTGTCTGTGCAATATACCAAAGAGAAATTACTCTTCAAGACTGCATATGGGATAGGTTGTGATTCTGTATGGGTTGTCAATACCTCCAATCTATCCAACCGTTCTGGTGCAGGAAACGGGGCTGATGCGTCTGATCATACCGGAAGAATTCCTCCTACTACACCTTTAAGTTGTTCTCATGAAATTTTCTTGAAATTTTTTATAGTTATTATAATGTTTTGATTACAAAGACTAAAATAATGAAAAAACAGGTCTCTAAATAAAATTATAATATTATTTGTATGCATTTGGCAATAAAATTGAATATATAAAGTATAATCAATTTAATAGTAATAATTATGGAAACGAATGCATATAACCAGAAACTTAACCGATACGTTTTGACGGATAAAATCGTGTATACTGGTTTTTCAAGTTTTAAAGATGCGGAAGCATGTGCACAGAGCAAAGGAGGAGATCTTGTAGAAGTAGCTTTTAAAGACGGAAACGACAACCCTCAGCTAACAGATGAAGCAGGATTAATTGAAAAAAAACTCCATTTTTATGTAGATGCCGGTGGTGAATATAAATTTATCCATTCCTCTGATCCCGGATTCAAAAAATATGCAGATGAGCTCCAGAAAATAAAGGCCAGTAACGATAAAACAAGCCCTGAAGAAAGATATTTCGCCAATTTTGAGATTGAAAATACGGAAGATCCGATTATTGTGATTAAAAATGATCATTTAGAGTCGGTGACTTCCAGAGAGCGTTCAAAGTATTTGAAGCATGCTAGTGTTTATGAATTAGGGGTATCCCTGCCAAAACCTTAAAAAAAATTATAATGAGCAAGACAAAATATTCAGACAAGGCTCAGGACAAAGTAGGAAAGGTAATGCACGAATTTAAGGAAGGAAAATTAAAATCTTCTTCCGGAGAAAAGGTTACAGACAGAAAACAGGCAGTTGCCATTGGAATTTCTGAAGCCAAAGAGAAAGGGCTTAAAGTGCCTAAAAAGAAAAAAGATTAATTAGAAAATATCCGGGAAAATTTTTTCCCGGATATTTTTATTTGAAAGACATTGTCTTACGGATTTCTTTTGTGCAGTCCGCTAATTGTTATAAAGTATTTTGTAGTATTCATCAGCCATTCTGTCGCTGTTGAAATGATCTTTAACATCATTCATTGAATTGTACTGAATTTTTCTCCATTTGTTTGGATTATCATAATAGGTGGGGATAATCTCATTTTCCAGGATTTCATATAATTTGTTCAGGTCATAATTGTCCTGCTCATAGATGCTCATATTGGCATAATCTGCTTTTGGAACGACAAATGAGTTTTCTCCGTGGTGGGCAAATTCAGGAATCCAGCCGTCATCGGTTGAAAGGTTTACAGAGCCATTCATAGCAGCCGTCATTCCGGATGTTCCTGAGGCCTCCCGTGGTACTCTTGGGTTATTCAGCCATAAATCAGAGCCTTGTTTCAGTGATTTACTTAAAGAGAGTTCATACCCCGTTAAAACAGCCATATTCTTATGGTTTTTACTTTCCTCAACCAGGGTATTGAAGGTAGAAATTGCTGCATAATCCATCGGGTAAGGTTTTCCCGCCCAAATAATCTGTACCGGATATTTAGGGTTGTTTAATAGATTCCGGAACCTTTCTTTATCATGTAAAAGCATGTCGGCACGTTTGTAGCCTGCGAATCTTCTTGCCCAAACAATGGTGAAAATTTTCGGATCAAATAAATTACCGGTCTGGTCTGCGACGATTTTAAAAAGTCTTTTCTTTAAATGTTTTTTCCGGAAATCAAAAACCGTTTCATCATTTTCATCTTTAGAATTGTACAGGGTTTTATCTGCCCAGTATTTAAATTCCTGCGCATTGGTGATCGATTTTATTTCACAAATTCCCGGATATTTGCTCCACATGGCTCTGGAAACTACGCCGTGTAGCTGGGAAACTCCGTTGGCAACTTTCGCCATTTTTAAAGCACAGAGCGAATGGTTAAAACGGTCATCGTCGGTTCCTTCAATTTTTTTTGCTTCTTCCATGCTGAACCCGGAGAAATAAGACATATCATAACATAATTTGAGGTTATGTTTTTCATTTCCGGCCTCTTCAGGCGTATGGGTGGTAAATACCAGTTTTTCTTTGACCTTCTCAAGATCTCCATTATATTTTTTCAATAAATGGAACGCGGCAGGAAGTCCGTGGGCTTCATTCAGGTGATAGATATCTCTTTCAATATTCATTTCATCCAGCAACTGGGCGCCTCCTTTACCCAGCAGAATATATTGTGCAAGCTTTGTAGATTCATTGGCGTCATATAGTTTATGACAAATCGTCTTTGAAATATGATCGTTTTCAGGAACATCTGTTGAAAGGAAGAACATGGGTGCTGTATTGAAAATCTCAGGATCCAGATACCATACTTTCACCCAAACCGGTGCACTGTGAATTTCTATCTGAAATTTTATTCCCGTGTCTTCAAGAAAGCTGTACATTTTTTTTGTCCAGGTAGGCTGTAAAGTCTGATCGTGGTTTCTTGCCTGATCATAGTAGCCGAATTTCCAGAGAATTCCGATTCCAATAAGGTTTTGCTTTAGATTGTAAGCACTTCTCATATGAGATCCTGCTAAAAAGCCTAAGCCGCCGGAGTATATTTTCAGCACTTGCTCAATGGCAAATTCCATTGAAAAATAGGCAGTTTTTGTAGTGTATTGAGGATTGACACTATAGGGTATTTTAAAGTTTTTAAAATCCATAAATCACAGTTTTGTATTTTTATAAAGACTAAAGGTATTAAATATGAAAATAAACCCTACATTAATTATGTAATAAATAAATTTTAAAAGTATCTGCCGAATAGTTTTTTTACCTACCTTTAATAGGTAAATTTTTGATTATCAAAAACTTCTAATAATAAAAGCTCATTGGTACATGTGTTCTTTACTCATCAATAAAAAAATCACACATGAAAAAGACATTTTCCGAAGAAGATCTTATTAAGAATCTAAGCCTGTATTATCTGAATCGACATTTGAAAAAAAAGCCGATGGAGAAATACCACCGTAAAATAGATGAATCTCTGCTTCACGACCGCGAAAAATATAAGAAGAAATCCGAGATTTTACTCTTAAACTCTTTTATGCACCATTTTCCAGAGGTGCAGTTTGAAAATCTTATTTGCGAAAGTCCTGACTTTATCGCCAAATTCAACGACAAAAAAATCGGGATAGAGCTTACGGAAGTGATTAACCATTTGGAAATGAAGAAAGTGGAAAGCTGTTTGAATAAAATTTTCCGTCAGGCTGAAATAGTATTAGAACAAGAGAACACTACGAAATATCGTGGTGTTTATTTTTTAGAATTCCATACCAATATTAAGTTTGAAAGGCTGGAAGACCAGCAGGAAATTATCCAGTGTATTTGCCGGAGTATACAGAAAAACAAAGCCGTAGGATGTGTAAAGAGCATCAGGAAATCTGTTCACAGGAGAAATGTGTTTATCACCCATGAATATAATATGAATCTTTTTGATGAGCTCTGCTCCGAAAAGATTTTGGAACTGATCGAAAAAAAGAATGAAAAATTCCCGTATTATGATACCTCGGTAGATGAATGCTGGCTGGTGATTGTTTCAGATATGAATTCTCTGGCCTCAAGATATACTTTTATTCAGGATAGGGAACATCTTCAGGAAGTACAAAGTCCTTTTCATAAAATTTTTCATCTTGAAAATCTTTGCGGAAATATTACGAGTATAAAATAATCTGCTTTTTATTGTAAAACTCCATAGGTTTGTCTTTGTATTTCATAATAATTCAAACTGTGAAGAATTTTATTATTTGTAATGAAATTATAGGTATATTTGATATATGTGTTGTGTATTGTTTTAATTTATGATTAATTTTTAATAAAAACATATATCTATGAGAAAAAATTTACTCCTTATTTTATTATTCGTGTCACAGCTCTTTTTTTCCCAGGCGGACTGTTCAACAGCCCTGGCGGTTTGTGGAAATTCTAACATTACGTATACACCTTCTGGAATTGGATCTGTTAATGAAACATTAGGCGGCTGCCTGCAAATGGAACACAATTCTGCCTGGTATTCATTTACGATTGCTACGGGCGGTACCCTGACATTTGAAATTAATCCTACAGGACCTGTAGATTACGACTGGGCTATTTACGGACCCAATAAAACCTGCGCCACCAGAGGAACTCCTATCAGATGTTCTTCCAATGACGGTACTACAGCAGGTTATCCAACAGGTATGAATATGACGTCTACGGATACTACAGAAGGACCCGGTGTTGGGGATGGTTTTGTAAAATATATGGATGTTCTTCCGGGAGAAACCTACTATTTATATGTTGATAATTTTTCACCCACCGTTTTTTCTTTTGATCTTACATGGGGAGGAACGGCTACATTAGCTTCTCCGTTTACAGATCCGACTATTCAGCCACATCCTTTTATGCCTCCTGGAAATCCTGCAGCCGATCCTGCAGATCCAAGGGAAGTGGTGATATGCACCAATCCTGCTGTTTTTGATTTTTCTTTATTGTCTTCAGGAATTATTAATGGAAATCAAAATTTTACGGTGACGTATCATACAAGTCAGAATGATGCTTTAACGGGAAGTAATCCCATAACAGCACCTATAAGTGTTAATACCACTACTATTTATTATTACAGTATCAGCTATACAGATCCTATTAATCCCGCTAATCAGCTGAATAAGTGTAAACAGATCGGTACTTTTAAATTTAAAGACGGCTCTATTCATCCCTATAATGCTCTATTAACCCAGTGCAACAATAATAATGCAGGGACTGCTATATTTGATTTAACAGCAGCTGATGTAATTGCAGATCCTACAGTGACTAAAAAATATTACAATACCTTGTCGGATCTTAATGCCGGAATAAATGAAATTACAACGCCTACTGCTTTTGTATCCGCAGAAGGAAAAATATACGTCAAAGTAACCACACCATTCGGATGCACCGGTATTGCAGAAATTACTTTAAAATTCTATCCTGTTGTGGTGGTTAATGATGCTATTTTAAGATCGTGTTTCATCGAAGCCAATCCTTCTACGGCATCTTTTAATCTTATCAATGCTGTTGTAACGACACAGTTAGGAGCAGTGAAAAAATATTATCCTTCTCTCACAGATGCGGTTAATCAGACCAATGAGATTACTACGCCTGCGGCTTATATTGCACCGAATGGAGTAATATATGTACGGGTATCCAGCGCAAACGGCTGTTATAATATTGCTAAAGTTACTCTTGTCGTGATTCCGCCTGTATATTCCAGTGTTCTTAAGGATAAAGTGATTTGTATTGAAGATAAAACCACTTTGGATGCCGGCCCGGGATTCAATGGATATGAATGGAGTACAGGTGCTACCACTCAGGCGATCAGCAATGTCGGTGTCGGAACGTATTGGGTAAAACTAAAAACAGGAGACTGTATTGTACAACAGGCGGTGAAAGTATATTCTTCGGAGCAGCCCGTTGTGTCTACAATTGATATCAGCAGCAGTACGATTACCGTTTATGTGATCGGTGGTACTCCACCTTATCAGTATTCAATGGATGCTATCAACTGGCAGGATTCCAATGTCTTTACCAATGTTTCGAGAGGGGATCATACCGTATTTATAAAAGACGCTTATGATTGTGAGCCGATACAGATTGATGTTGTAGTTCCCAATCTTATCAATGTAATTACTCCGAACGGAGATGGAATTAATGATGTCGTTGATTACTCTGCACTCGCCCATAAACAGAATTTGGTATTCAGTATTTTTGACCGGTATGGAAATAAAATCCATCAGGCCGATAAATCCAATGGTTATAAATGGGATGGTACCGCAAAAGGAGGCGGAAAAGTTCCTACCGGAAATTATTGGTATTCTGTAACCTGGAATGAAAATGATAAAAAGAATACCGCTTTCAAGTTTTCAGGATGGATTATGGTGAAAAACAGAGAATAAATACAACCCTATAAAATGAGAAACCAGCTTAATACAAGCTGGTTTTTTTTGTTATAATGATGAATAAATTCGTTAAAAATAATGAATGATCCTTATTAAAAACCTTTAGTATCTTTAAAATAATCAGAAAGATAAATGATTTTTCCGTTTTCTGAAAATTGAACCAAAGTGCAGATGTTATTTTCATAGATGCCCTTTCCAATCATGGTTCCGCACGAAGTGGTCTGATAAAAATATTTGTGATTTCCTAACGAAAAAATTTCAGAAACGTGCCATTCAATGGTTTCATAACGT
>Ga0153980_1000788_pt1 | contig 13927 bp, 14 predicted proteins | sample TSGA064MetaG_FD_104722 | JGI IMG/M metagenome (GOLD analysis project Ga0153980, IMG submission 104722) | Attine ant fungus gardens microbial communities from Georgia, USA - TSGA064 MetaG | ecosystem: Host-associated > Fungi > Mycelium > Unclassified | place: USA: Georgia, Magnolia Springs State... | reverse complement strand
TCATTATCGTTGTTTTTCCCGCGCCGTTGCGCCCAAGCAAGCCATAAATCCGGCCTTGCTTTACATGAAGGTTTACGGCGTTTACTGCGGTCTGTTCGCCGTAAACCTTTGTTAGCTGTTTCGTTTCAATTATGAAATCACCCATAATCATTACCTCGCTTTTCATAATCCATTATAGGGGATCAACCTTGCCATAACCTTGCCGTAACCTTGCTTTTTTCTTGTTTTTCAAAACAGAAGCCCCATGAATCCTATACGGTTTTGGGAAGCGTAATGATAAAGCTCGTTTTCACTCCCGATAGGCTCTCTGCTGTTATTGTTCCTTTGTGAACGCTGATAAGCTCTTTCGCAATGGAAAGGCCAAGCCCGTTTCCTCTCGCGGAGCGTGAAGTATCACTGGTGTACATTCGTTCAAAAATAAGCGGCATATCATTTTCAGATATGCCTTTTCCGTTGTCGGCAAGCGTGATAATTACTTGCTTTTCATTTTCGGCTAAATGGAAAGCCACTTGGCTCCCATCGCTGTGATTTATTATGTTTTGCAACAGATTATCAAGAACGCGGGTAAAGGCACTAATATCAAGGGAAACATCACATTCGTTTTCGGGAATGTGTATATCATAAGAAAAATGATTGCTATCTAAAATCGGTATCCAATCCGCTAAAATATTTCGTGAAAGTTCGTTTATATCGCAAACTTCAAAATGAAAAATCTGCTCCCCCGCGTCCAGACGCACCCACTCGAAAAGCGAATTTACAAAGGCTTTTAGAGAGCGCGCTTTGTTCATGGCAATTCTGATATACTCGTCTTTTTCTTCACCTACAACTATTTTGTTTTCCACCGCTTCTAAATATCCTAAAAGAGAAGCCAATGGCGTCTTTACATCATGAGAAAGGCTCGTCATTAGCCTTTTATATGACTGTTCGGATTGTTTATGTCTAATAAGCCGCGCTTGGCTGTCAATCGCTATTTCATTTATGGAATAGCATATTTTCTGTGTCATATCCTGCTTGTCCGCCAAAATCCTACGGTTGAGGTTTCCTTTTTTTATATCCTCTAATGTTTCGTTTATGGCAGTTAGCTGTTTTTTTACGTTTTGCAGTTTATACAGCAAGACAATGATAATGAAAAAAGATATTAAAAACGCTATAAGTAAATACAAATCCATCTTTATGCCTCCCCGTTAAAGCGGTAGCCCACGCCTCGGACGGTAAGAATATAAATAGGACTGTCCGGGTCTGGTTCAATTTTCTTTCGGAGCTTGCTGATAAATGACATAATATTACTATCATCAAAAGCATACTCTTCATTCCAAACCTGCGTGTATATTTGCTTTTTTGTAAATACGCGCCCTTTATTGGAGGCCAAAAACAAAAGCAAATCAAACTCTTTGCCTGTAAGCGGGGTCAAATTTCCGTCAACCCGGGCAGTTCGGTATTCCTTATCAATCGTCAAAGTCTTAAACCTAAGAATATCCGGCGTTATCGCTTGGTTAAAAGTCGTGTATCTGCGTATCAGGGATTGTATTCTTGCCATCAATTCATTTATGCTAAAAGGCTTTGTTAAATAATCGTCCGCGCCAAGACGCAACCCCATAACCTTATCTATTTCTTCACCTTTAGCAGTTAGCATAAGCACGGGTACGGTACTGCTTTTCCGTATTTCAGATAAAACTTGAAATCCATCCATGCCGGGCAGCATTACGTCCAATATGATAAGGCAGTACGCATTGTTTTGTTCCGTTATTTTTAATAATCCCTCTTTGCCGGTATAGGCAATATCAGCTTCTAAACCCTCTTGTAAAATGCACTTTTTCATCAAGGCGCATAATTCCACATCATCATCAATAATCAGGACATCATTCATTCTTTTTCACCGCCCTTTACTTTGCTATTTTTATAGCAGCCATCTGCCGGCTTCTTTTATTAGGCTTATTACGAATGCTCAGCAAACCACTCATACACGTATTTGCAAAATTGATCACTATCCAGATAATAGCTATTATGAACGTTGTTAATTTCTATCAATCTTTTTTCACAGGTTAATGACATGAAATAGTCATCAAAATACTGCCTAGAAAAATATCTGTCATGCAGTGTTTTGAAAACAAGTGTGGGCATCGCAACACTTGTTTTCGCATGGCTGTCTTTCACAACAAAGCATTCTAACATGGTTTGAACTATTTTTGAGCTTGTCTTCCAAATATGAGGGTGCGTTGTCTCAAATTCTTTGTAAAACGCATTATCTTCTTCTTGATTATATCCGTGATACTCTGGCGGCCTCATGGTAAAATGTATATTCGGAAGTACTCGTAAAAGTAAACACAGCATTTTCACTATAGGATAAGGATAGCCTACTCCGGCAGTATTCTTATAGTGAACACAAGCAAACTGCGCAAAACTCTTTACTTTGTTACTTGTTGCTGCGTAGTACTGAGCAAACATACCACCAATACCTGTATTGCCATATAAATGAATGTTTGAAGAAAAGTTGCTTTCAACGTATTTCACAACAGCATCCAAATCATTAACAATCGATTTACGAGAAAAGAATTTTTCACTCCCGCCGCTTTTTCCTGTTCCTGAAAAGTCAAAAGCAAATATATTGACACCGTATTTTACAAGCGGTTGGTATGCTTGCTGCATTTCTAAAGTAGTTACAATGGGAGTATGTGTAACAATAATATTCATTGCTGTTTTGCTCGTAATATAAACATTGCAAAACAAATTCGTTTCGCCATTTACGATTTCAATAGGATCCCAACCCATCAAATACCTCCCGTGCTCATTTTACGCGCTTCAAGATATACAAGAGGGAAAGCTGCCTTTAACACCTGCCATTTTTCCACTCTAAAACCATTCTGTCTGATGAAATCAGTATACTCTTCCGGCGTCCATTTTGAGTAGGTTTCAAAGCCAATGAGCTTCAATACCTTAGCGTTCAGATTCCATGTGGACTCACGCAAATGACCGTGTGAGTAATTGGGCGCGATAAGCAGTCCGTTTGGTTTCAGCACTCTGGAAATTTCCAATAAAGTCTTAACCGGGTCGGGCATGATATGCAACGCGTTGGATATGATGACGGCATCGAATGAAGCGTCTTCAAAAGAAAGTTTTGTCGCGTCCTCTACAGAAAAATGTACATTGCCGGGAGCCTTTTTCTTTTTTGCTTTTGAAATCATTTTAGGCGAAAAATCGGTAGCCTCCAGATGGCGCACATGGGCGGCGATGTTCACGGCAATCAAGCCGGTTCCGGTCGCGACCTCCAGCACATCCAGATCGGATGAAAGCACACCTGCCATAAAACGATACATCTCCTTATAGGCTTTGCCGCTGAAACGATTGATTTCAAAATCATACAGCTTTGCGTAACGGTTCCAGAAATTTTTATTATCCAACACTTTATACCTCAAAATCCTCTGATTTGTACAGGGAATAATATCAAAACACCGCAAAACTCAGTACAATTTTTGCCCGGCCAGTTTTTCAAGCCAAATGGATTTGAGTACCTCTAAATCGTCCTGAAACTCTTTGTCAGTCTGATTTTCGCCTTTTTGCAATTCCTCCAGCGTCTCAAAAACAAAGCCCTCGCCCTTTTGTGCGGTGTAGTCCTTTGCGATTTTCATGTAAGAGGTTCCCATAAACTCAAAGCGGTTTTTTGCAGCCGCCAAATCGGATGCACAGTCCACATACCATTTGTTTAATAAAGTGTTTTTTATAGCGAATATGCCGCCGGTCTGTGTGCGGTTCTTATAACTGTTTATCAGTTCTTTTTTATTCATAAATGTAATGTTTAACTCCTTAATATTTTCTCTATCGCCTTGCCCTTAGCCAGCTCATCAGCGGATACATCGCAAACGTGACAGTCTGTACTATCTCCATTTATTATCATGCCACAATTATTTTCATTTAACAAGACAAATGAGAATAAGAAGAAGAAATCATGATCTTATATTCAAATTACGGAGTCCCCTTTTCAAAAAAATCAAATTTCTAAAGCGTCTTAACCGTACGGACATTATTGTAAATGAATCATACATATAATTATAAAAATTTAAAAAGTCTTGACAAACAAAAAGATATAAGGTAACATTATATCATATAAAACATATATTATTAGTATGCTAAATTGATTGGAGGATTTACTATGTCAAACATTTCAAAAAGTTTAACGGATCTCATTGGGAACACACCGCTATTGGAGCTTTCAAATTACAACTCCAGAAATGATGTGCCGGCGAAGCTGATTGCCAAATTGGAATATTTTAATCCGCTGGGAAGTGTAAAGGACCGCATTGGTTATGCAATGATTGCTGATGCCGAAGAGAAAGGGCTACTTAAAAGTGATACCGTGCTTATTGAGCCGACAAGCGGCAATACCGGAATTGCACTGGCCTTCGTTTCAGCAGCCAAAGGATACCGGCTGATTCTCACCATGCCGGAAACCATGAGCGTGGAGCGACGCAACCTGCTAAAAGCATTGGGAGCCGAGCTGGTTCTAACTCCCGGTGCCGAAGGAATGAAGGGCGCTATAAAGAGGGCAGAGGAATTAGCAAGTGAGACTTCTAACTCGTTTATTCCGGGTCAGTTTACTAATCCCGCTAACCCTGAAATACACAGAAAAACAACTGCGCAGGAAATATGGAACGATACCGACGGTCAGATTGATATTTTTGTGGGCGGCGTTGGAACCGGTGGAACGGTTACAGGAGTAGGCGAAACATTAAAGGCAAAGAATCCTAACATCAAAATTGTTGCCGTTGAGCCGGCTGATTCACCGGTGCTTTCAGGCGGAAAACCGGGAGCGCATAAAATACAAGGGCTTGGCGCAGGATTTGTACCGGATGTTTTCAATAGCGGTATTGTGGATGAAATTATCCGGGTAGAAAATGAGCAGGCATTTGAGACATCACGGAAGTTGGCGTCCACCGAGGGGCTGCTTGTTGGAATATCTTCCGGCGCGGCGGCATATGCGGCAACGCAGCTGGCAAAACGACCGGAAAACAAAGGTAAAACCATTGTGATACTTCTGCCGGATACGGGTGAACGTTATCTCTCAACGGTACTATTTGAAAACGCCTGAGAATCCGATCGTTTCTATTTTTATACATTATAATCCGAACCCGATTCTATCAGGAAGAAGCGTTCGGATTTTTCTTTGTTTAAACAAGCTAATTACTACGTTTATCTTAATATGTTTTGTAACGGTTGACAAACGTTTATTTTTCATATAGAATGCATAGATAATATATATGAAAAGAGGGCATTGTATGAGGATTTCCGCAAAAGGGCGTTATGCGCTTGCCGCAATCATAAATATGGCTAAAAATCATGATACCGGAGAATGTATGACGGTAATCAGCATTTCGGAGAAACTTGGAATATCGAAAATATACCTGGAACAGGTTTTTTCCCTCCTGAAAAGAGGCGGCCTTGTAAACTCTATGAAAGGGGCGCAGGGCGGTTATCAATTGGCGCGAATGCCGCGGCAGATCACTGTGTTGGATGTTTTGTCCGCTGTGGAGCTTTCACTTTTTGAAGCAACCGAAGAGACTGTTCCGGAGAAAGCTCCTGAGATTGAAAAGGCGATGCAGCTATCTGCTTTTGATATTCTTGACCGCTCAGTCAAAGATACACTGGGGAAAATTACGCTTAGTGATTTAGTTACAGCCGCAGAGAAGCATAAGTCAGACGGAGAATTTATGTTTTATATATAGGACGTTTATGCCCTTGCAGAAAGGATATTATATGAATTTTAACACCCTTTGTATTCATGGAAATGATGATAAATATGACAACACCGGTGCGGTGAGCGTTCCGATTTTCCAGACCGCAACCTTTGCACATCCGGCCGTCGGGCAAAGCACGGGATATGATTATTCACGGTTGCAAAACCCCACGAGGGAGCATCTGGAAAAAACCGTAGCAAAGCTGGAGAGCGGCTCAGAGGCCCTCGCTTTTTCTACCGGGATGGCCGCTATTACCGCATTGATGGAGCTCTTTTCGCCGGGCGACCATATTATCGCCTCCGACGACTTGTATGGCGGGTCACACCGGTTGTTCCATAATATATGTAGAAAAAACGGGATTACTTTTGATTTGATTAACACATCAGATGTATCGTTCGTAGAATCCCGTATCAAACCGCGAACCAAAGCTGTATTTATTGAAACGCCGACCAATCCCATGATGCAGGTCACCGATATCGCGGCTGTATCGCGGCTTACTAAAAAACATAACCTTTTACTTATTGTAGATAACACCTTTTTAACGCCGTATTTTCAAAAGCCGCTTTTGCTCGGCGCTGATATCGTAGTACACAGTGGCACCAAATTTCTTGGGGGGCATAACGATACTCTGGCCGGATTATTAGTCGTTTCCGACGAACAGTTTGCAGAACGGCTGCGATTTATTTCTAAAACAATCGGAGCCTGCCTTTCACCTTTTGATAGCTGGCTTATTATCCGGGGGATTAAAACCCTTGCCGTGCGTATGGACAGACAGCAGGAAAACGCTATAACAATTGCCAATTGGCTTCGCAAACAGAATCAGGTGAGCGCCGTACATTATGTGGGCCTGCCTGACCGTGCGGATTATGAGATTTCGAAGAAGCAGTCAAGCGGATTCGGCGCGATGATTTCCTTTGAAGTGGACTATGAGCGGACAGCCGTGCGGATTCTTGAGCGGGTCTCTTTGATCCAATTTGCCGAAAGCTTAGGCGGTGTGGAGACTCTGATTACCTACCCCTTCCTGCAGACACATGCAGACATCCCAAAAGAGGAACGGGAGGCAAAGGGGATTAATGAAAAGCTCCTGCGCATATCCGTTGGACTGGAATGTGCGGGGGATTTAATTGCCGACCTGACATATGCATTTAAGGAGTAACGATATGAAATATAATTTTGATGAAATCATCGACAGAAAAAATACCGATTCTCTCAAATATGACCTTGCCGTGAAGATGGGCAAGCCGGAAGAAATTCTGCCGCTTTGGGTCGCCGACATGGATTTCAAGACCCCGCCCTGTGTAACCCAGGCACTTGTGGATAAAAGCAGGCATGGTATATTTGGTTATAGTGATACCGGAAATGACTATGCCCTAATATTGCAGAACTGGTTCCGCCGCAATTTTGACTGGGATGTAAAGCCTGAGTGGCTTGTAAAGACGCCGGGGGTTGTCTACGCTATCTGCACCGCTATCCGCGCGCTGACAGGCAAAGGGGATGCCGTGCTGATACAGGAGCCGGTTTATTATCCATTTTCCGAGTCCATTTTGATCAATGAGCGTAAGCTGGTGGTCAATGAGTTGGTTTACTGTAATGGCGAATATTGGATAGACTTTGAGGATTTTGAGAAAAAAATAATGGCAAACAACATTAAGCTGTTCATTCTGTGCAGTCCTCATAACCCGGTTGGCAGGGTGTGGAAGAAGGAAGAGCTTGTCCGGCTGGGTGATATTTGCCGGGAGCATGGTGTTGTGGTTGTTTCAGATGAGATTCACGCGGACTTTACCTATCCCGGTTATAAACACCTTGTGTTTGCTGATTTAAAGCCTGAATTTAATCAAATGACGATCACCTGTACAGCGCCCACAAAAACCTTTAATCTGGCAGGTTTGCAAATATCTAATATTTTCATAGCAGACCGTAATATCCGACACCGTTTTAAGCAAGAGATCGCTAAAAGCGGCTATAGCCAGCTAAACCTTATGGGCATCGCTGCCTGCAAGGCCGCGTATGAGAGCGGATCCGAGTGGCTTAATGAGTTGAGAGCGTATCTTACTGAAAATCTAAATTTTATAAGGGATTTTTTAAAGAAAAAGCTGCCGCAGATAAAGCTTGTAGAGCCGGAGGGAACTTATCTTATATGGCTGGATTGTAAAGGCCTGGGACTGAACGATAAGCAGCTTGACGATCTGATTGTGCATAAAGCAGGGCTATGGCTTGATGCAGGTCCGATGTTTGGTACGGGCGGAGAAAACTTCCAACGTATCAATATCGCCTGTCCGAAGGCTATTCTTGAAAAAGCCCTCCTTCAACTTGAACAGGCAGTTAAAAACGCTATATAGGAGCCGGCATTAAGAATAATCTATCGGAGATTTTTAAGTGATATGAAGATACAACAAAAAGAAATTCTGCGGTATTTAGGATACGGCGGTAAACCGGCCGATCCGGCAGTGTTAGAGCGGATCGATGCTATCAAAAAAGAACTTGAAGCCTGCCTGACACCCAAAAGCGTGTATGGGAAATGGAGTTGTGAGGTTAACGCGGATGGAACTGTCGCCATCGGCAATCTCATAATAAAAAGCAGAACTCTTGCCGACCATATAAAAGACTGCGAATACGTAATACTCCTTGCCGCAACGTTGGGAGCCGAAGCTGACACACGAATCAGACGGTATAGTGTTACCAATATTGGAAAAGCGGCGATTACGCAGGCGGTCTGCGCCGCCATGATAGAAAGTTACTGTGATGACCTGGAATGCCGGATTGCCGGGGAGCAGGAAGGCCTGTATCTAAAATCTCGTTTCAGCCCCGGATACGGAGATTTCAGTATTACCCATCAAAAGGATATTCTCAATTTTCTGGAATGCGGCAAACGGATCGGGATAACGCTGACCGACAACTTTATGATGATCCCCGAAAAATCGGTAACCGCTGTAATTGGCCTTACGAAAAAACAAGACGGCCACAAGGGAAAATGCAGAGACTGTGAAAATTTGCAATGTAAATTTAGAGAGGAATAAGCGTATGACTTTTAAAGAAAGGCTTGGAAAAGAGTTGCTCTTTTTTGATGGCGCCATGGGAACGGCTTTGCAGGATAAAGGTCTTACCGCCGGTGAACTGCCGGAGCTTTGGAACATTACACAGGAAGAAACTATTTTGGGTATTCACGAAGCTTATTTAAAAAGCGGATGTGATATCCTTAAAACCAATACCTTCGGAGCAAATCGGCTTAAGCTTCAAGATACGGAATATACCGTTTCGCAAATAATTTCGGCAGGTGTGAACATTGCCAAAAAAGCCGTGCAAGAAAATTCCGGCGAGGCATATGTGGCATTTGACCTAGGTCCGACCGGTAAGCTGCTTGCGCCTTTTGGAGATTTGGATTTTGAAGCAGCCTATGAGATTTTTTCAGAAATGGTAATCGCCGGAACGAAGTCAGGCGCCGACATTATTTTAATTGAGACGATGAGCGATCTTTATGAGATAAAGGCGGCGTTACTTGCGGCAAAAGAAAACAGTAATTTACCGGTTATTGTTACTTTCACCCTTGATGATGCCGGAAAACTCCTCACCGGAGGAGATATTCTGACCGCTGTGTGCCTGATTGAGAGTTTAGGCGCGGATGCTTTAGGTTTGAATTGTGGCTTAGGTCCTAATCAAATGAAGAAACTGCTGCCTGAACTTACCAGGTATTGCAGCCTTCCCATTGCAATAAATCCCAACGCCGGAGTCCCTACAATTTTAAATGGAAAAACCGTATTCGATGTTGACCCTGACCGGTTTGCCGGGGATATGGCGGAGCTTGTAGCCGGAGGCGCTCATGTTATCGGCGGATGCTGCGGTACTACTCCCGCGCACATTGCAAAAATGATTCAAAAATGCCGGGGAATCGTTGTAAAACCGCCGATAATCAAAAGCTTTACAGCCGTTTCCTCCTACTCAAAAACCGTTGTTTTTGGTGATGGCACTGTTATTATAGGCGAGCGGTTAAATCCTACCGGCAAGCCGCGAATGAAACAGGCTCTTAGGGAAAATGACATGGAATATCTGTATAACGAGGGGCTTGAGCAAATAAATAACGGTGCCACAATATTAGATGTTAATGTCGGACTGCCGGGAATCGATGAACCCGCCGTTTTGCAATCCGCGGTTACCGGTTTACAAAGCATTACAGGCACCCCATTGCAAATTGACACCGCCGACACAAAGGCTATGGAACGGGCGCTTCGTCTCTATAATGGGAAGCCTCTGCTGAATTCTGTATGCGGTAAAGAAGAATCTCTTCACACAGTTCTTCCTCTTGTCAAAAAATACGGAGCGGCAGTTGTGGGGTTGACTTTGGATGAAAACGGAATACCCGAAACAGCTCAAGGCAGGATCGAAATAGCCAAAAAAATTATAAAAGCCGCAGAAAGGTATGGCATACACAAAAAGGATATTATTATTGATACCTTAACCATGACCATTAGTACGGGGCAGAAAAACGCGAAAACCACACTGGACGCTATGGATTATATCCGCAACTCGTTGGGTGTTCATACCGTTTTAGGTGTATCCAATGTTTCATTCGGACTTCCCGAAAGAGAGCATATAAATGCCTCCTTTTTTACGCAGGCAATGAGCAGGGGATTAAGCGCCGGTATCGTAAACCCGTTAAGTCCAGCCATGATGAACGCGTATTATGCTTGTCAGGCTTTAAGTGGTGTTGATATTAATTGCAGCCGATATGTTGAAAAATTTGCGCTTAAGTCCTCACCTTCCATAAAAAAGCCCGTAACGGAAATGTCCCTCTTTGACGCCATTGTCAGCGGACTCCGCGAGAAGGCAGGCGTATGTGCCCACGATCTGGTACAAGAAATATCACCGCTCGAAGTTATCAACCGCCATCTTGTACCGGCTTTGGATGAAGTGGGAAGGGGATTTGAGCAAAATTTGGTTTTTCTCCCGCAGTTATTAATGAGCGCCGAAGCGGCTAAAGCCGCCTTTGAATCCATCAAGCTGCACATGTTAAGACAGGGCGGTGTGCAGGAGAAAAAAGGCAAGATAATTTTAGCAACCGTGAAAGGTGATATCCACGATATCGGTAAAAACATTATTAAGGTACTTCTCGAAAACTATAACTTTAACGTAATTGACCTTGGAAAAAATGTCGAACCCACGCTTATCGCGGAGACCGCTTTAAAAGAAAAAGTAAAGCTTATCGGGCTCAGCGCCCTGATGACAACTACCGTAGTGAACATGGAGGAAACGATCCGCATTCTTCGTGAAATGGTTCCCGGCTGTAAGGTTATGGTGGGCGGTGCCGTGCTGACACAAGAATACGCCGATAAAATCGGCGCAGACTTTTATTCAAAAGATGCAATGGGCAGCGTTCACTACGCTGAGAAAGTATTTACGCATTAAATGAATACCGCTTCCAATTTTAACACGTACTTTTCCGCATATTCTTTGAGATATTTTTGGAATATCACACTGTCGCCCTGTTTTAGCGTGCGCAGGTAGCTGTGCGACTCCGATGCATTTTCGTCGTGAAGCTCTATTACCGAAACAGCTATATTCGAGCAGTGGTCCGCGACACGCTCAAAGTTGCTTATACAGTCGTTAAAAGCAAAGCCCATTGCGAGATTGCACTCGCCTCTCTGCAATCGCCTGATATGTCTCTGCGTGAGCTTTTCGGTTAATGTGTCAATTATCTCCTCCAGAGGCTCGACACGATTGGCTGCTTCAAGGTTATCGTTTGCAAGCGCGTCAAAAGTGATCGACAGTAATTCCTGTAAGGCCTCAATACACACGGAAAGCTCAGCGTTAGCCTGATCCGAAAAGCTCTTTCCGCTTTTGCTTAGCTCAAATGCCAGCTGCGCGACATTTTCAGAATGGTCGGAAATGCGCTCTATGTCGGTGATGCAGCGAAGGAACTTTGCGGTCTGGCGGGTCTCCGAAAAAGACAACTCCCTTGAATTAAGCTTTACCAGGAAGTTACTTAGCTTGTCATCATATTCGTCCACCTCATTTTCCTTCTGAAGAAGATTTTCATAATCTTTCCTCTCGAAGTTAAAAATAAGCGAGGTCGCAACATTGATATTATCCGCGGCGATATTCGTCATTTGGTTTATGATCTCTCCGCTGCGCTCGATTGCCTGCGAAGGATAGTTAAGCAGCATTTCGTCCAAGAGGGTGCTTTCCGGGACAGGCGAATCCTTTATACTGAGAGATGTAAGCTTTTTCAGCTGTGGGACGAATGGGTAGATTATGAGCACAGCGGCTGTTTTGTACAAGGTATTAAAAATCGCTATTGACATACTGTCTGCGGTAGACACGAAAAACTGAGTGCCCCACGGGGTTGCTTTTGCTATCAGATACACCGCCATAATGGCGATTCCACCAATGACGTTGAAATAAAGATAGGACAACGCGGCACGTTTGCCGTCCTTGTTCGCCGTTACGGCGGAGATGAGCACCGGGACGCAGGCGCCTATACTCATGCCGATAACCATAGGAACGGCTACAGAAAACGATATTATGCCGATCGCCGACATCGCCTGAAGGATCCCTATAGAAGCGCTACAGCTCTGCACCAGAGCGGTCACGGCAATCCCCACAAGGAGGCACAGGACAGGGTTCGAGACTACCTGCATCGCACTTAAGAATGCTTCATTCGTCTGCAGTGGCTCCATAGCGCTGCTCATGGTTTTCATGCCGCTCATTAATATGGAGAGCGATACCAAAATAGCGCCGACATTCTTCTTCGCCGGTGTTTTTCCCACCATAAAAAAAATTATCCCGATAACCGCCACAATGGAAAAAATAACGGTTGTGGAAAGCAGGCTCCCAAGCATACTTCCGGATTCGAGTCCCGCGAGAGTCAGGATCCATCCGGTTGCAGTTGTACCGATATTGGCGCCCATAATAACGCTTATGGCCTGATCCAAATTCATGATTCCGGAGCTGACAAAGCTTACAACCATAACCGACGTTGCCGATGAAGACTGAATTATCGCCGTGACAAAGGCTCCAAGTGTTACGCCCTTAAGACGTGTTGAGGCAAGCCTTCCAAGAATCATCTGCATCTGATTGCCGGCAATCCTTTTTAAGGCATCACCCATCATAGACATACCGAAGAGGAAAAATGCAAGACCTCCAAAGAGCAAAATTATTGATATAATATCCATTCGACGAGACACCTTTCAGCCTTATTAGTGCTTATATATGTATGGTAAGAACATTATTCTTACGTAAAAATTGCCTGTACTGCGGTTCCGGCCTGTCCCATCAGCCCAAAACACAATGACGCCCTAATCATATCATGAATAGCACGAAAAATCGACCTTGCGTTGAAACTCTTTACTTTGTCTTTATCCCACCGTGCTTTTTCCACCATGATACATCCACTGCATTGTATCCCATTCCCTTTTGCATTTTTCCCATCATGTAAAATAAGAATCTGCTCTTGATTCCGGGTTTGACATTGCCGCACTTCGCATTAATCCGCATTCCAAGCTTCTCAATCTTTCTTTCAAGCTTCACCCTTCTCTTATTGTCTACCTCATCCCATGAGGAAGCCGCAACAGTAAAGGGCAATTTGTAAACTTTCCCAATTGCCCACCAACGAAATTGTATTGCCATATCTTTTGTTGCTTTTTTAGCACCGAGCCCTGCCGTGGTCGAAATTGCTACCCCTATCTTGTTTTTCATTTCTCCATTAGGTCTATGACTCATCCATCGGTACGCCATATGGTCGCAAAAACTTTTTAACTGTCCGGTCATTCCCATAACATAATTGGGCGATGCCATTACGATTACGTCCGCAGCTTCCATAGACCGAATGATTGGCTCTATCTGTTCCCTGTGAGGACATATCTTTTCATCCTTCAAAATACACTGAAAACAGCCAACGCATTGACCAATGCCATTTATTTTAAATTCAGTAATATCCTCTTTACTGCAATCTAACTGCTCTAATAATAATTGGGTCAGGTGATAAGTGTTTCTGTGATGTGCCTGACCATGTATGACCGTAATCTTCATAACGTCAATCCCCTTTGCTTTGATACAGATGATTAAATTGCCGAATGTGTTGTTCCAATGTAGAGAGTACCTCGTCTTCTCTTTCCGGGTGACAGTCACATAAAGTCAGCATCAAGTACATCGGGGCATAAAAATGAAGTGCCATAATCTGTGGATTTTCCTGTTTCATAACACCT
>Ga0153980_1000787_pt1 | contig 13948 bp, 10 predicted proteins | sample TSGA064MetaG_FD_104722 | JGI IMG/M metagenome (GOLD analysis project Ga0153980, IMG submission 104722) | Attine ant fungus gardens microbial communities from Georgia, USA - TSGA064 MetaG | ecosystem: Host-associated > Fungi > Mycelium > Unclassified | place: USA: Georgia, Magnolia Springs State... | reverse complement strand
AACCGTAAAAGGCTATGCCACTCATGAGCGTGAAACACTGGAAAGCGTTACCAGAGCAAGAACACAGGCAGTAGGTGCCGGTTCTGTTGAAGCTAAAGAAGCTGCAGAAAAGAATCTTAACCAGGCGATGATGAACTTATTTGCAGTAGCAGAACAGTATCCTGACCTGAAAGCGAATAGTAATTTCCAGCAGCTACAGGCAGAACTGACTTCCATAGAAAATGATATCGAAAAATCAAGAAGATACTACAATGGAACGGTAAGAGAAAACAATACTCTGGTAGAGTCTTTTCCAAGTAATATCATTGCCGGTATGTATACATTTGAAAAATCTCCATTCTTTGAGCTTGATAATATTGCCGAAAGAGAAGTTCCATCTGTGAAATTTTAACCTATGAAAAAGGGAATACTGCTTTTTTATCTGCTGTTTTTTACAGTCGGCTTTGCGCAGAACGAACTTCAACGAATTGATCAGACAACGATCGTGGATGGTCTGGAAAAAATTCTCTCTTTCCATTCTAATATTGATGTTGACAAAAATTCAGGTCTTACCATTACTGAAAATATTAAAGTTCACAGCTTAGGAAATAATATTAAAAGGGGAATTTATCGGGCATTACCGCTGTCCAGAAACTTAAATAATAAGACTCAAAAAGTAAAATACGACATCATCTCCATTAAAAAGGATGGAGCGGAAGAAGATTATCATGAAGAAATAGAAGATGGTTTTCTGAAAATATATGTAGGAAATAAAGATGTGATTTTAACTCCCGGCGATTATACTTATGAAATACAATATAAAACAAAAGATCAGATCGGTTTCTTTGATAAGTATGATGAATTATACTGGAACGTCAATGGAACTTACTGGGATTTTGATATTGATACTATTTCTGCAAAAATCAACCTTCCGGAAGGAGCGGGAATTATTCAGAACTCCTGTTATACGGGAGCATATGGAAGCAGTTCTCAAAACTGTACAGCAACTGTTCTGTCTGATCATTCGATTGAATGGAGTGCTTCCCATCTCAAAGCCAATGAAGGACTTACCATAGCAGTAGGTTTTAAAAAAGGAATTATGGTTCCTCCGCCACCCCCAACTTTTATTGAAAAATACGGAATTTTAATAGGCGGCATTATATTATTTCTTGCCCTGATATCTTATTATTATAATACCTGGAGAAAATATGGAGTGGATCCTGAAGCTCCGGTTGTATATCCGCAGTTCAATGTTCCGGAAAATCTTTCACCGGCTTCTTTGGGTTATCTGAAAACAGAAGATTTTAAAAATAAATACCTGACTGCAGCTTTAGTGAACCTTGCTGTAAAAGGTTATGTTAAAATCATTGAAGGGAAAGATTCCGGGATTTTAGGAATCTTTAAATCCAAAGTATTTACCATTCAAAAGCTGAAAAATCCGGATACTTTACTCGCAAAAGAAGAAATCAATCTGATGAATACTCTTTTTGCGGGAAACAGCGATACTGTAGAATTTGATGGCAAATATGATCCGCAAATCGAAAGGGTAGTCACTAACTTTAAAGAGACCTTAAAATTCCAGCATGACGGATTGCTGAACGAAGGAAATAATACTAAAAAATTGTATCTGCCGGCATTTCTCATTACCATAGTATATGCGCTGGGATTATTCCTGAGTTATACCATGTTTCCTGAAGCGGAGAAAATCATTATAGGAGTTTTTCTGTATGGATTTTTATTCATTGTTTTCATTGTTGCGGCCTTCTTATTCAAATCTTTTCCGGGATTGTTTAAGTTTTTCTTAGTCGTTCCTGCTATTATTTTCCTGTTTTTAGGCAAGCTTATTTTTAGCCATCATGAACTGACTATTGACAATAATTTTACGATCTGCTATATATTTATTATGCTGGGCTTTACCTCGCTTATTATTTATCAATACCTGATTAAAAGACCTTCCGAAGAAAAATTAAGAAAGCAGTCCCTGATTGACGGATTCAAAATGTACATGGGTGCCGCTGAAAACGAACAGCTTAAATTCCATAATCCACCTCAAATGACTCCTCAGGTTTTTGAACAGTTACTGCCTTTCGCCATGGTATTGGGAGTAGATGAGATCTGGGGAAAAAAGTTTGATGAAATGCTTAAAAAAATGGCCGCCGGATACACCAATAACTGGTATGTGGGACAGACTATGGGTTATTATGCCTTTGGAAATTCACTGAATTCAAGTCTTACCCAATCCATAAAATCTGCGGCTACCCAACCTTCAAGTTCCGGAAGCGGATCTGGCGGTGGCGGATTCTCCGGAGGTGGCGGTGGCGGTGGCGGTGGTGGCGGCTGGTAGCGGATTATCATTCGTTTTCAACTGTTCCTCCAAAATAACTAAATAGAAAATCCCCGAAAAGTAAACCTTTCGGGGATTTTTATATGATACTTCTCTTCTCTCTTGGAGATTGTTTTCTTAAATTCTTTCGATATCAGCACCAATCGCTTTCAATCTTCCGTCGATATTTTCATATCCTCTGTCGATCTGTTCGATGTTGTGGATAATCGATTTTCCTTCAGCAGATAAAGCGGCGATCAGAAGTGCATTTCCAGCTCTGATGTCCGGAGAAACCATTGTCGTTCCCCTCAATGGGTTTTCCTGGTTTAATCCGATTACTGTAGCTCTGTGCGGATCGCATAAAATGATCTGCGCTCCCATATCGATTAATTTATCTACAAAGAATAACCTGGATTCAAACATCTTCTGGTGTACCAAAAGACTTCCTTTAGCCTGAGTAGCCACTACCAGAATGATTGATAATAAATCCGGAGTGAATCCCGGCCATGGAGCATCCGAAATCGTAAGGATCGATCCGTCAATAAATTTTTGAATCGTATAATTTTCCTGAGCCGGAATAAAGATATCATCATTACTCTGCTCAAGTTCTATTCCTAATTTTCTGAACGTGTTTGGAATCACACCCAGTTGGTTCCAGTTAACATTTTTTATAGTAAGTTCAGACTTTGTCATAGCAGCAAGACCAATCCAAGAACCGATCTCTACCATATCTGGAAGCATAGTGTGTTCTGTCCCGTGTAAATGAGCTACTCCCTCGATCGTTACTAAATTAGATCCTATTCCTGAAATATTTGCCCCCATTCTGTTCAGCATTTTACAAAGCTGTTGCAGATAAGGTTCGCAGGCTGCGTTGTAAATTCTTGTTTTGCCTTTTGCTAAAGCGGCGGCCATTACAATATTAGCAGTACCCGTTACAGAAGCTTCTTCTAATAAAATGAATTTACCGTTAAGCTCTTTAGCTTTTAATGAATAGAAATATTCTTCCTCATCATAATGAAACTCAGCACCTAATTCTACAAGCCCTTGAAAGTGGGTATCTAATCTTCTTCTTCCGATCTTGTCACCTCCGGGAGTCGGCATATACGCTTCACCATATCTTGCAAGCATCGGCCCCATAAGCATAATAGACCCGCGTAATCTGGCGCCGTCTTTTTTGAACTCGTTGGATTTGATATAATCAAAATTTACTTGATCTGCTTTGAAAGTATAATCTCCCTGGCCATTTTTTGTTACTTTTACTCCAAAGTCTCCGAGGATTTCAATCAGTCTGTTTACATCATGAATATCAGGAATATTTTTAATTCTAACCTCTTCATCTGTTAATAAAACTGCACATAAAATTTGTAAAGCTTCATTTTTTGCCCCTTGTGGAGTTATTTCGCCATGCAGCCTTTTCCCTCCTCGTATTTGAAATGTACCACTCATTTACTTTCTGTTTTTATGGTTGTTGTTGCTATTGTTATTGTTATGCCTTCTTTTGTTAGGTTGGTTTCTATTATTGCCGAGGTTACCCGTATTCCGGTTGTTGTTGTTATTGCTGTTGCTTCGGTTGTTGGTAGTGTAATAGATCTTGCTCTTTTCCAGAGATTCTATTCCCGTCAGATCCAGTCTGTTTTCCGATAATTCTTTTAAATGACGGAAAATGACATCATCGGTAACATGTTCCTTATTATATACATTATAGGATTTCTTCATATTATTCGCAATCACTTCGATTAAGGCTTCCTTCTCGTCGCCCGGTTCCAGTTCGATTGCTTTTTCTATTAATTGAAGAATACTTTTTCCGTAAAATTTAAATTCACCTTGAAGTTTAGGATATTCCATTGTTTTAGGTTTCTCTGCCAGCTGTTCTCTGGTAGGGAAAGGATATGGAGAATCTACATCCAGATCATAACTCGCTAAAATAAATAGATGATCCCAAAGTTTATGTTTATAATTATCTTCGTCACGAAGTTGTGGGTTTCTTTGACCCATAAAATCGATGATTGCCATTGCCATTTCGCTTCTCTCATTCCTGTCAGAAAGCTCTTTGCAGCGCTCAACCAACTGTTGAATGATTCTGCCGTATTCCGGCATATGAAGCTGTGTTTTTTGGGTATTGTATTCCATAGTGTGCAAATATATGGAATATAAGAAAAATTGTTCAGAAAATATTAAAAGTTTATGATTTTTTAATGAAAATTTATATTCCCGTTCTTAAATTATTATTGTTAAAAAATGAAATTATTTCACTTGATTTGGAATTCAATTCAATAAAATTGTATTTTAGTTAATAGATTAACAATTAAAACAATAGTATGAAAAAAACACATTTCTTTCTATTCCTGCTTGCCCTGGGGCTTGTCGGCTCCTGTCAGAACAATGATGAAATCAATAATGACAATTCCGGTAAGGCAGAAGTACATAACAAAACAGTACAGGTCACCAATCATGATGGCAGACCTTTCAGTACAGGCAATAGCTCGCCCTACAGTAAATTTGTATCCGGGCCGGGCGGTGGGGTATTAATGCAAGGCTTTTACTGGGATGTCCCCGATGGTGGAAACTGGTGGAATACCGTGACAGATAAATTATCAGCATGGTCAACTGCCGGAATCAGTGCAGTCTGGCTGCCGCCTGCTTCCAAAGCTCAGAACGGCGCCTATTCAATGGGATATGATCCTACCGATTATTTCGATTTTGGAAATTTTAATCAAAATGGAAGTGTAGAAACCCGTTTCGGATCAAGAGCCGAACTGGAAGCTTTAATTACCAAAGCTCACACTGAAAACATGCAGGTGTACGCAGATATCGTTATTAATCATAACAGTGGCGGACAATCTGAAGCGAATCCTTATACGGGAACCAACACGTGGACCAATTTTTCGGGAGTTGCCTCAGGAAAGTTTCCGAGAAGCTATAATGACTTTTATAAAAATGCTTATGGAAATAACGATGAAGGAGCTTTCGGTGGTTTTCCAGATCTCTGTCATGCCAATCCTTATGTGCAAGACTGGTTGTGGGGAAGAGATGATTCCGTCGGAAAATATTATAAAAATGTGATGAAATTCGACGGCTGGAGATTTGATTACGTGAAAGGTTTCGGTCCCTGGGTAGTTAATACCTGGAACTCAAATGTTGGTGGTTTTTCTGTCGGTGAATTATGGGATTCTAATGTCAATACCCTGGAATCATGGGCTAATAATGCTAATAGTTCCGTATTTGATTTTGCCGCCTATTATAAAATGGATGAAGCTTTTGATAATGGAAATTTAAACGCATTAAATGATGATATGATGTGGAAAAGAAATCCATACAAAGCCGTTACTTTTGTGGCCAATCATGATACCGATATTATTTACAACAAAATGCCTGCCTATGCCTATATCTTAACACATGAAGGATATCCTACTATTTTTTACAGAGATTATGAAGAATGGCTGAATAAAGATAAACTGAATAATCTGATCTGGATCCATAACAATAAAGCTACAGGAACAACCGCTATTTTGTACACTGATAATGACGAATATGTGGCAAGACGTAACGGTTACAATGGAAATCCAGGTTTGGTTGTGTATATCAACAGCTCTTCAAGCTGGCAGGAAAGATGGGTTGAAACCAACTGGAGCAATCAGCAGATTAAGGATTTTACAGGTAATTCGAACTGGTATCCGACTACGCAAGGTGATAAATGGGTGAAAATCCAATGTCCGCCAAACTCATATTCTGTCTGGTCATTGAACCAATAGTTATAAGTTCAACTGCTCCCTATTTGGAGCAGTTTTTTATTTTATCAATAATATCTGATATTGTTAGATGGTACCGGAAACAAATCCGGAAGTCTTAATGACATAGGTAAGTGAAAATAATTTGCGTCTTAGCAATTAACCAAAAATCATACTTCGATAAATTTCTTTCTCTGATGCTGGTCCGGAAGAAAACACTTTTGATTAGCCAGTTTCATTCTGTTTCTAGAAACCACATCATACGCTTTATCGCTTATAAATACTGGCAGTAGTTTCCCAATGCCCGAAAGCTTGTAAATACCTCCTAATAAATTCGCGATTTGTAAAATAGCCCGTGATTTTATCAGATAATATTCTTTTGGTTTCCAAAGATACATGGTATTGAATTCTTTTGTTTCGAGCCCTCTTTCCGATAGAAATTTTTGTCCGAAATCAGACTGCAGGGAAGCAAACATAAAATAGTCTTTTTTGTCTCGCTCCAAAATCCATTGTACCCAGAAATTGCATACGCCACAATCTCCGTCAAAAAATACAATATATTTATCTTTCCAGTTTTCCTGCATACTATTGATTTTTTAAAAAACCATTTTCCGTTCCGTATCTTCTTTTACTTTTTTGAAATAGGCAACCAGTTCCAGCCGCTGCTGATCAGTTAACTTTGCATCCTGATGTCCGATATAATACGATTCCAGCGGCATTTCTTTTTTCTGGATCATTTCTATACATTCTTCCAGCTTATGGGCCTGCCTTTTGGGTTCATATACTGCAAAGGTAGAAAAGTTGAGATGCTTTCTTCCTTCCACAATATGATTTTTAACAAACCATGAGGAAGGGGCAATACTCGAATACCATGGATATTTTGTTTCATTGGAATGGCAGTCATAACAGGAGGTACTGATGATCTTGGCGATTTCAGGCGGAGTATCTTTAATCCTTAAAAAATCCATTCCCGGAGTTGCCGGTGGATTGGTTTTATCAATCGGGAAAAACTGGATCATGATGAAAGCGACCAAAACAATAACAATTATTTTTTTCATTGTAAATCTACATTTGCTATCTATAAAAGTAATTAAATTTTATCAGAATACCCATCAGTTTGTTATAAAAGTGTTTGCGTTTTCTTTGAATCATTCTAAATATAAACGTTTTTAAAACCCTTTTATTCTGATTTACATAAAATAGTATTATCTTAATTGCACAGAAGCAGCCATTACGAAGGAGATATATTTTTAAGAATTAAATATAGTTTTTAGCTATCATAAAAATAAAATCAATAGATCGTGTTTATTGATTAAGTGTTTGTAAGTTTGTCTTGTTCAAAAAATTCAAACTATAATATTCAACATCAAAAATATAAACAATAATGGAAAATGACCCAAATGACATCAGTAAGTGCCCTTTTCATAACGGAAGTATGAAGCAGCCTGTTGCAGGTGGCGGTACCCAAAATCAGGATTGGTGGCCGGAGCAGCTTAGAGTAGATATTCTTCGTCAGCATTCCGCGCTGTCGGATCCTATGGATAAAGATTTTAATTATGCTGAAGAATTCAAAAGCCTTGATCTTGAGGCCGTAAAAAGAGACCTTCATGCATTAATGACCGATTCTCAGGATTGGTGGCCGGCGGACTTTGGTCATTATGGTCCTTTATTTATCCGTATGGCCTGGCACAGTGCCGGTACTTATCGAGTGGGTGACGGAAGAGGAGGAGCCGGAGCCGGGCAGCAGCGTTTTGCCCCGTTGAACAGCTGGCCGGATAATGTGAGTCTTGATAAAGCCAGAAGATTATTGTGGCCGATCAAACAAAAATATGGAAGAAAGATTTCCTGGGCTGATCTTCTGATCCTGACCGGAAATATGGCATTGGAATCAATGGGCTTTAAAACATTCGGATATGCGGGAGGGCGTGAAGATGTTTGGGAGCCGGATATGGATGTATATTGGGGTTCTGAAAAAACATGGCTGGGAGGTGACCTTCGGTATGCACATGGCTCAGAAGGAGTAGAAAAAAGGGGTGCAGTTCTTCCTACTGATGACGATGCAGATGGAGATATCCATTCCCGCAACCTTGAAAAACCTTTGGCTGCCGTGCAAATGGGGCTTATCTATGTGAACCCGGAAGGACCGGACGGAAACCCGGACCCTATTGCTGCTGCAAAAGATATCAGAGATACTTTCGGACGTATGGCCATGAACGATGAAGAGACTGTCGCATTGATCGCAGGAGGACATACTTTCGGAAAAACCCATGGGGCAGGACCTGCTGATCATGTAGGTAAGGAGCCGGAAGCTGCAGGAATTGAACAGCAAGGTTTGGGATGGAACAGTTCTTATAAATCCGGCAGGGGAGCAGATGCAATCTCAAGTGGTTTAGAAGTAACCTGGACTGAAACACCGACTCAATGGAGCAATTATTTCTTTAAAAATTTATTTGAAAATGATTGGGAACTGACGAAAAGTCCAGCCGGAGCTCATCAATGGGTTGCAATAAACGCTGAAGAAATTATCCCTGATGCATTTGATCCATCGAAAAAGCACAGACCGACAATGCTTACGACCGATCTTTCTTTAAAATTCGATCCGGAATATGCCAAAATATCAAGACATTTTTATGAAAATCCGGAGGCTTTTGCCGATGCTTTTTCCCGTGCGTGGTTTAAGCTTACCCACAGGGATATGGGGCCGAAAGCAAGGTATCTGGGACCTGATGTGCCACAGGAAGAACTGATCTGGCAGGATCCTATTCCTCACGTGGATCATGAACTGATCAACACAGCAGATATTGACGGATTAAAAGCAAAAATACTGGAATCAGGGTTGAGTATTTCACAACTGGTTTCCACAGCATGGGCCTCAGCTTCAACTTTTAGAGGGAGTGATAAAAGAGGGGGTGCCAATGGAGCGAGAATCAGGCTCGCGCCTCAAAAAGATTGGGCAGTGAACAATGTTCCCCAATTACATCAGGTACTTACTGTACTTGAAAATATCCAAAGAGAATTCAATGCTTCGCAGGGAGAAAATAAAAAAGTATCACTAGCAGATCTGATTGTATTAGCAGGAACGGCAGCGGTGGAAAAAGCAGCGTATGATGCCGGACACCCGCTTTCTGTTTCTTTTGCACCGGGCCGTATGGATACTTCTCAGGAGCAGACCGATGTAGAATCAATGGGATACCTTGAACCTGCTGCTGATGGATTCCGTAATTATCTGAAAAGAAAATATACGGTATCTACCGAGTCTTTATTAATAGATAAAGCCCAACTCCTTACCCTTACCGCTCCGGAACTAACGGTGCTGATCGGAGGAATGCGTGCATTGGATGCCAATTTCGATGGTTCAAAACATGGTGTATTTACCCAGCGTCCGGGTGTTCTTACCAATGATTTCTTCGTTAATCTATTAGATATGGGAATACAATGGAAGGGGATTTCTGAAGATAATGAACTGTATTTGGGAACGGATCGTGTAACGGGACAACCAAAATGGACGGCAACCCGCGCAGATTTGGTATTCGGTTCCAATTCTGAACTGAGAGCAGTTGCAGAAGTCTATGGAAGCGCCGATGCACAAGGGAAATTTGTAAAAGATTTTGCTGCAGCATGGACGAAGGTTATGAATCTGGATCGCTTTGATCTGAAATAAGTATTGATTTGAAAATATGAGTAAAGGCAGCAATTTTATTGTTGCCTTTATTTTTTCGGAAAGTTTCACCCATTAAATTAGTTGACGTACTTGTTACTCAATTTTCCTGTAAATTATTTTTTACCCAGCAAAAAACATCAAAACACACTGTAAAAATCTCTCTCGTAAATCTTTATCTTTCTTGAAGTTCCAATAAATAATAAAATCATATCTTTGCAAAAAATTGGGCTCCAAAAGTTGGAGAAACCCATTAATAACTTGTCCTGAGCTTAGTCGAGGGATTATTAAACATTTTTATGTCGAATATTGTCGCAATCGTTGGGCGTCCCAACGTAGGAAAATCCACACTTTTTAACCGTTTACTAGAGCGAAGAGAGGCCATCGTAGATTCTACGGCAGGTGTTACCAGAGACCGTCATTATGGAAAGTCGGACTGGAACGGAGTAGATTTTACCGTAATTGATACCGGTGGTTATGATGTAGGAACAGAAGATATCTTTGAAGAAGAGATCCGTAAGCAAGTACAGTTGGCCGTAGATGAAGCTACTTCTATCATTTTTATGATGAATGTGGAAGATGGCCTTACCGATACAGATTACGAAATCTATGAACTTTTAAGAAGATCAAACAAACCTGTTTATGTCGTGATCAATAAAGTAGATTCTGCTAAGGAAGAACTTCCTGCAACAGAATTCTACCAGTTAGGAATTGAAAAATACTACACACTTTCTTCCGCTACAGGTTCCGGAACAGGAGAGATTTTAGATGATGTTGTTAGAGATTTTCCAACCACAGATTATAAAGATCCGTTTGAAGGATTGCCAAAAATTACCATTGCAGGACGTCCTAACGTAGGGAAATCTACACTGACGAATGCTTTGCTGGATGTTGAAAGAAATATTGTAACAGATGTTGCAGGAACAACACGAGACAGTATTCAGACGCTTTACAATAAATTCGGACACGAGTTTGTTTTGGTAGATACTGCTGGAATGCGTCGTAAAGCTAAAGTTTCTGAAGATCTGGAGTTTTACTCTGTAATGAGATCAATCCGTTCTATTGAATATTCTGATGTAGTAATTATCATGGTAGATGCTACACTGGGATGGGAGTCTCAGGATATGAATATTTTCGGACTGGCTCAGAAAAACAGAAAAGGAATTGTAATCGTTGTTAACAAATGGGACTTAGTTGAAGATAAACAGACTAACACGATGCGTGACTTCGAAAAAGTGATCAAAGACAGAATCGGTCAGTTCAGTGATATTCCTGTTTTATTTATCTCAGCATTAACGAAACAGAGAATCTTAAAAGCGGTAGAAGTAGCCATGCAGGTATACGAAGACCGTAAGAAAAAGATCAAAACTTCAAAATTAAATGAAGTGATGCTTCCGATCTTTGAACAGACGCCGCCGCCGGCTAATAAAGGAAAATATATTAAAATTAAATATTGCGTTCAGCTTCCTACGCCGTCGCCTCAGTTTGTATTCTTCTGTAACCTTCCACAATACGTGAAAGAACCGTACAAAAGATTTACTGAAAATCAGTTGAGAAAACAATTCGGGTTTACCGGAATTCCAATTGAAGTTTATTTCAGACAAAAATAAAACAGCTTCCAAACAGCTTGGAAGTAATCATATAAACAGGGTAAGGATGTATTTCCTTACCCTGTTTTTTTTAATCCAGTGAAGAGTATTCTTATTTAACATTTAATTTTGGTGGATATATCATTTCACACCTATTGTCATTCCGACGAAGGAGGAATCTACTTAATAGATTAGATTCTTCATTTCACTTCGTTACATTCTGAATGACAGCAGAAATAAGCAGATCATACCGTCTGGTGTAAATTGTATAGTCTTGCCTTAATTTTTAAAGCCATTTTTCATACAATAACCTTACGGGCTGATAACCTTGTGTCGCCAGCCAGCGCTGCATTGTATCATTATTGCATAACGTGAAACGGTAGATTTTTCGGATGTTGTAGGTGGAATAGGTTTCCTCGAAAGCTTTATTCAGCGCAGAGTAAATACCCTGTTTCCGGTATTCTTTTTTTACATAACCTTCAGAAACATACAGGTCATCGGCGTCTCCAAGCTCAAAATTACTGTCGTCTTTTTCGTCAATATATCCGAATAGAAAACCGATGGGCCGATCATTGACAGAGGCAATAAGAAAAGTACCGTCGTTTTCTTCTTCACAATCCATCATAAAACGCAGATAATGATCCCGGATGTGGCTCCAGTCTGCCGTTTTATCATTCATTTCTTTTTCCGAAACATGAAGTTCACCTACCAGCTCATCCACAATAGGAAGGTGGTCGGCAATTTTAATTTTTTTTATACTGTAATCCATAAGTGTTTGATTAAATTATTTTCCTCTCAACGGGCTTCCGTGCCATGAAGTGTCATCAGAAAGAGATTCTCCTTTCATCACAAGAGAAAGCGCATCAATATTCACATTATTACCGATTTCGGTATCATATAAAATAATAGTCCGGGAATGTATGGTCGTCTGACTGCCTATTTTTACACTTCCTACTTTCATGATCCGGTCTTCAAAAAGATGGGTTTGCGGACCACAATCTTCATTCAGCATGGCTTCATCCCCTATTGTTACCATGTCATATTCTGTAATATCAGTAGTGTTAAGCCATACTCTTTTACCTATTTTTACCCCCAGAAATCTCATAAAAAATGGCAGCCACATTGTACCGCGGAGAAAATCCAGGAAGAAGATCACAGGAAGTGCCTCATAAATGGTGGTGATTCCTTCACTCATCCACACCTTAAAACTGTACATCGGCATTTCTGTCTTTTTATACTTTCCTACCAATATCCATTTCAGGAGGACTGTAAAGAAAAATGAAGGAAGAGCAACGATTCCCAAATAGTAAAACGGAGCGAATATAAACAGATAATGGATTTTTCCTTCCAGGTAATTGCTCGTATAAGCAATGAATAAAACACTGCAGATAATGATAATGGTCTGCGGAAGGATAATCCTGATGCCCTCAACCAAAGCTCTTGCCAGCTGAAGACGGAAAGGCGGATTATAGGTAAGGCTGTCTTTAAAAGATTCTGATTTTTGTCTCGAAGGAAGTCCGATAGGAGGGGATCCGAACCAATCTTTTTCAGACGAGTTTTTAAGCTGTTCTTCAGTGGGAGCTTTACTCAGAACACCGATCAGCATATTATCATTCAGCTCATATCCCTGTGGAATCAGTCCGCTGTTTCCTACAAAACTGTTGTTTCCTATTTTTGTTTTTGCTAAAATTAATTTTTCATTTCGTACATCATGTTCCCCAAGAATTACCGCATCGGCGATAAATGAGCCTTCCCCAATCTCCAATAGATTATGCGAAACATCACTCGCTGTCGATATTTCTGAATTTTTACCCACCTTAGCTCCCATCATTCTGTAAAATTTACTGATATAGATCGACGCAAACAGAGGGTGGACAATGGTAAGTGATAAATTAAAAATCTGATCTTTCACCCATTTTCTGTAATACATAAAACTGTAAACCGGATAAATACCGGGCTTCATATTGTACTGTAAAAGTCTTGTAACAAGGCTGACTACACCAATGAACAGTAATATATAAACGGTTGAAAGGATCGGAGCCTGCCACAGATAATAAAAATTGTAATCAGCAGAGCGGTCGTCCAAATAGTAAAGCGTATACAGCGTAGGCGCTAAAGGCAGCACAATAAGAAGGGGAAAGAAAAATAAAGAGCAGGCATATAAAAGAGAATACCGATTCCTTTTTCCGGTAGAGGATAATACCGGAGTTTCTACTTCTTCAGCAGTTTTTACCCGTATTTTCTCAGCGGGGCTGCCATCCCAGACTTCTCCAAACCCAATGGTTTTCCCTTCATTCAGGCAGCTGAGGTCCTGCAGTTCTCCAAACTCTTCAATGGTTGTTCCACCGCAGACAATAGCTGAAGATCCAAGGTAGGCGTGTGCTTTGATATGTACCTTTCTTATTTTTAAAATGCCATTTTCAACCGAAGCGTTATCAATACTGCAGCCGGAACTCGTGTTCACATTTTCATCAATCGTTACCAGATCCTCGGCCGCAATAGGCAGAAGGCTGAGCTGTGCGCTGGGATGAACTTTTACGCCTAACAATCTCAGATATTTCGGATATAAAGGAGTTTCTACAATAAATTCAGAAGGCATCAGTCTTTTAACGGTTTTCCACAGCCACCATCTGAAATAATACCAGCCCCAAAGCGGGTAATCCCCTTCTTT
>Ga0153980_1000780_pt1 | contig 14014 bp, 17 predicted proteins | sample TSGA064MetaG_FD_104722 | JGI IMG/M metagenome (GOLD analysis project Ga0153980, IMG submission 104722) | Attine ant fungus gardens microbial communities from Georgia, USA - TSGA064 MetaG | ecosystem: Host-associated > Fungi > Mycelium > Unclassified | place: USA: Georgia, Magnolia Springs State... | reverse complement strand
GCTACTCTGGCAGGTCAGTCTCAGAGGCAGTGTTGGTAGGGTTCCTTTACAGAACAGAGTTCAAGAACATTTTTCATTCCAGATCCATTGCTTCTCTTAGTTTGTACTTCATAGGGGCTGTGATCATGCACCCTTTGCCTGTTACATAGGGCCTACTAAGGGTGATCCTAGGGTAAGTCAGTGACTACCCTTACCCTTACCTCTAGGGTATACTTTACTTTGCAAGCTTTATACTTATTTCTAGTAGACTTACAGTGTTATTTCAAGTGTATACTTTATTGTTAAGAGTATATCTTCTTCTAAGAGCAAAGTACAATTATTTTATCCTAAATATAAGAATATACTTTACCTTCAAGGGTAGAACCAAGGGTAAACTTTTGCTACCCTTACCCTTACCCTTACCCTGGGGGTATGCCCCACCCCTGGTGGGCCCTACTATTACAGAATCATGTATCTACTTGGCATGATGGTAGCAGGTCTGATTCAAAAAAAATACAATATGAGCAGTCAGATAATCTCAGCATCAGTAAAATGGACATGCCAGAACCTCATTCTAGATCATGAACACAAACTGACATGTGAACAAAGATCATGGGCCCCATCTCCTGTTTCGCTTCCCAAACATCTTTCTGGGATGGATGGCCACAGGGTGACAGTATTTATGTTCACAAAGATCATGGGTCCCATCTGCCGCTTCGCCTCCCAAACATTATTCTCAGATGACCAAGAGTGACAGTATTTATGTTCACAAAGTGCACCCACCATGACAAATCCTACCTTGATGTCGCACCCAGTACCCAAACCGATTGAGATTGTCTACATCGAGGTAGATGGGGTCGCAATCACAATGGATGTGTACATCCCAGAGACTGCTACCAAAGAAAAGCCTGTTCCCGTGTTGTTATGGTGGCATGGTATGCAAAAATTGACTCTTGTCAACAATTACTAATATTGCAAAGGTGGAGGTCTTCTACAGGTATGAAAGCCGCCTAAAATTTTGACTCAATTTGATCGATTTTTTCATGGACAGGGAACACGCAAAGGTCGAGTATTACAAATAGTTGTTCCCTTCAAGGCTGATTCCTACTTCAGCTGTTGCGCCCCACACTCGCCGCGCACCAGCCAAGCACAACCTCTGTATAGTCTCTGTAGACTATCGCCTCGCTCCGCAAACAAGACTTCCTGCAATCTTAGCAGACTGCAAAGCTGCCATCGATTTTCTTCACACAGACAAGTTTGCTCAAGCCACTGATAGCAGAGTCGATACATCGCGCCTCGTTGTCAGTGGAAGTTCAGCAGGAGGGTGGCTTTCTTTATTGGCAGGGACTGGAATTGGATACAGAGCGAGTGGCATTGAACCACCTGAAGGGATCACAGGGATCGCTGCGATTTATCCGATAACAGATGTCCTTGATCCGTTCTGGTCGACAAAACAAAGACCAGTGGTCTACATGGACCGAATTATTGAAGATCAGGAGATGGAAACATTCATGGACCCTGACTCTGAGAAGACAAGTTGGTCCGAAGCAACTGGAAAGCGAAGCATGTTCTACCATTACATGGTACAAGAGTAGGTGCCATAAATACGAAATCCAAGAGAGTCTGCTAATATGCAATAGAGCATTGTTGAAACAACTGCTCCTTGAAGGGACAAACATCGAACCGATAGCATACAGTATCTCCCAAAACGTCCGCGCTGGAAGAGCCTCTGCGCTGCCTCCAACATATATCATCACAGGGAATAATGACACCAAAGTGCCCCACAAACAATCACTTGACGTCGTAGCAGCGTACAAGAGTATTGGCTCCAACATCGAATACCATGAGCTGGATGGTCTCAATCATGGGTTTGACAACAACGATCAAGAAGAAATGGAGAGCATGTATCAGTTCATCAAAAATATTCTGTGATTGACATGTCACGTGTTCTTCAGCCCATAATTGCGCCATCGACACCTGGATGTTGCTCATTGTACCATAAAATTGATATATACGCTGTGCAAGCCTTTGACTACTAAGGCAATCATGGACATCCTTCCAGCAGAGCTGCATTCTCATATCTGCAGTTTAGCCTGTACAGACGACGGCTATACAGCACGATCACTCTCTCTCCTGTCTCGATACTTTTTTCATATTAGTCTTCCTTTTCGGTATCTGTCCATCTGCGTCACGAAAACATCTCAGATCCAATCCCTATCTGAAAGACTCCAAACAACTCCCTTGCATCTTCGTAGAATTCGGCATCTCTTTATTTCTGACGATGGTTGCGACCCGCAAGCACTTGTCAATTTTATGGACATTTTGACACTTGCCGCACCAACATTAGAGACTCTTGCACTCATCACAACATCCTCACTCACGAGTGCCTCTTTGATCGCTCGCATTTTCCGTGCCTGTTTTCCCCGTTTACATGAGCTCACTATATTCGGACACTATCCTTTTCCTTCGACACCATCATGCTTCCCTTCACTTGAGCGTCTTCATCTATCTGGAAATCGTAACCCCTATGGACTGCTGAGCCTCGGAGGATTGGAATCCGTCATGCCCAACCTAACATACCTACGAGTATCAGGTTTGACTCTGGCCGTCTCATTTTCACAAGAATTAGAGCAGGCATTTGCATCCTCATCAACAGACGAAGAAAATCACATGTTCCCTGCCAAATTGCCACCCAGATTGGAGCATCTTTCAATTGAATGTGGACCTGAATCGTCATTCACGAATCCTAGCCGGAATGTTCGTCTCAAGGATGAGAACATGATGCAGAACCTGGAGAAACTTGAAGAGCGAGTCAAAAAGGAGGGTCATGCAACGAAGTTTTCGTTGCTAGCGCGAAGTACGAGGAAATTGACAGTAGATGACCTTCACAAACAATGGGTAGATCGGTTACGAGGTAAAGCAGGATGTTGGTCATCGATGTGATTTTACAGAGTTGTTGTCCTAAAACATTAGCATATACAACGACATTAAAAGATCCAAAACAACAACCCGAAGTAGAAAGCAAAAGGCGATTGTTCAAATAAATCCCGGAATTGTCAGACCGTATAAATGAAGCATCAGAAATGAATATTCATCGTGAATCGTTAGTACAGTTACACTCTGGATGAGAGTGGGAGTCTTCTGATAACAAAGGTGTCGCATCACTTCTTGTCTTCTCTTCGAGTGATCGCACTTCGCTGGGCGTCCTTCGATGGTACCGTTCCAATGATTTTGAATGTCTATTCAGCTCTTGGTCATCTGTAGTTGGTGCTACTGGTGAGGAGGATGGTACACTGGTTACAGCAACGAGTGTATCGCCATCAAGTCGTGAACGAGCGCCAAACTCATCAGGCACAAATGATGGATCCAAGGCACCCTTTTTGGAAGAAGAGCGACTTGGGTTCTTCTTCAAATACTCCTCGTACCGCATTGTTCTCAGAGTATCCTCGCTTGGTATGCTCCCCGATGTACGGTGTGTCAGCTGATACGCCAGTTCGTCTTTATAATCCGTCTGACGGCCTTTCTCCTGTCGCCGATAGAATTGCCTCCTGTACACCAGGGACCGAACGATGAACATGACACAACAAAAGGCGAAGAAACCGAGAAGAGCTATGAGGACGATAATTCCTGTTGAGAGTTTCTTCCCTCCACTTTGCGAGGCGCTGTCAGCGTCAACTGGGCCATCAGAAAGGGGTTGATTAAGAACGCGAACGGTGTTGAATTCGTCGAGAGCCATTGTGGAATTTGTCAAGCTCATCAAGCCAAGGCGCGGCTGCACGAGGATATTGACTTTGGAATCGCTGATAGGTGGAAACGCACCATCGTCGGTGGGTACGGTATAAGCCATAACGGTATAGACGTTGCGCATAAATGGGATACCAAGGATCATATCTCCGACATCAGATGTGGGGTCTGTGAGTTGAGAGTCTGCAGCCTGGATCATTCCAATACAGAAATCTGCATTATTATCTTGAGGCGGTTCAGCAGTGAGATCGAGAGGGTGAATGGAGAAAGGAGGTCGATTATCGAGGGTGACGGACAGGTTGAGGGGGGTATGGCAAGGAACATAATCTATGGAAAATTATCAACTTTGTGCAATATCTCGGCAATGAAAGACTCACAGTTCCCATCCTGAGCAGGGTGCACACCGATAGCACCATATATTGCGTTCGCAACCTGCGTCGTGGTTAAGATATAGGGGACACCGGAGTCAATGACTGCACTGGGAAAAATAGCCCCAGTTTTCGATCGGCCAATGTCCACAAGCCTCGACTGCCCATCAACCCACACGGTGATATCCCTCACGCTCGTTTTCCAAAACAGGCTCCCTGCTGCATCGCTAACAGTAGAGTAGTAATGAATAAGACTGGTGTCCTGAACCAGGTCTGAGGGATGGCTGCCTATTCCAAGAAAAGAAGGTATCCGATTTGACCCAGGGCGAGAAAGGGATAAAGAGAGAAAACGTGAAGAGGGGGCGTTTGAAGTGGGTGTGATCGAAAAGAGATTAGATGCCCATGCGGCGCCGTCGGGCGTGTTGTTAGTTACGGGAGGAATGGTTTCAGCAATGATGGAGTTGAGCGGAAGAGCGAGGCCCAGAATGCCATTGAAGTTGGGGGAGAGGTTTTCGCCTGTAACGCTGGTAGCAGCGGCTGATGCGGCAGCAAGTGAGCAATACACGTGGGAAAGGGATAATTGGTATACCTAGGGCCTGAAATTCGACACTGTATCCTCCCAAATGAACACGGTCCCAGTAGATAGGGCCGGAAACGGCACCCGATAGATACTGGATCTCAAAGTTATGTCCTGTATCTGATCCCGATAGCGATGTGTCGTAGTTATGACCGGCAGTCTGAGCGCAGGGAGAGGATGAACAAGAGACGGATGCGACCCACTGGGGGGACTGTGAATGGGGGTGGCGGCAGAAGGTAGGGAGAGAGGGACTCACCAAGTCTGATGATCCGGTGTCGATCTGCAGCGAAAATTGCTGACCACCAATGCTCGCGGGGACTGTGTACGTGCTGAAAAATGGACGAGGTAAGATTGGGTAGGACACGAGGGTTTGACATACGCATCATAGATACCAGTGCCAACTAGGTCGAGGGGAAGGACTACACCTGCAGTTGTCCCACCGTCTCCGTCTGCACGCGAAGACGAGGGCATCGGCAAACAAGCGTTCCTGGCGCCTGTGGTTATTTGCCCAAACAGGAAAAACATATATACATATGTGATTATCAAATGTCAATGTCATTGCCTCATGCAACCCCGACCAACTCACTGTATGTGTTTATTATATCCCATGGCTGTTTAAATTTGACCGGACCAGTTCTTGCGCTTCCGCTGGTATGTATGGTATATGTTGGCGTTCTTCCTACCCTACATGACATGGTGTGCTCAGCACAACCACTCAGCTCTGCGAAGCAGGGTTGCTCATTTTCAAAGATCGCTCTTCGATGACAATGGCAAACCATTAGTGCGGGGTCTAGACAGGTCAATTGTCATTGATCCACGGCGCTTGCATATCACATTGGGTGTCATGGCACTTGGCGGAGAAAATAACAGTATACAAGATGCTCTTGCAATGCTAGACTCACTTCGACCCCAGCTTCAGGCTGTCCTCGACCAGTCCAGAGCAGTCCAGGTCAAGTTTCAGACTATGGACATCCTGAAGACTAAAAAGCGCAATAACTCCGAAGAAGTCGAGGCACATGTGCTGTACCTTGGTCTAGGACCGTCCGAAGACGACGAAACCCTGCAATTGAAGCGCGTATGCGGTACGGAAACATCAAGTATGATGATGTCGTCTAATCAAACTAGACATTATACATGAGGCATTTAAACGATCGGGTTATATCACAGAAACTCGGCAGCTCAAGGCAGGTAGTCCCCATGTACCGAGAAGACAGCCACGCTCATACATCATTAGTTGCACTGTACAATTCTAAATACAAGTCATCGCCGCCCCCACCGCCGCGAGGCATTTTCATACAGCGACATTCTCAAACTTGAAACGACACCGACATCTCCTTTTGGCACATACACAGTCAGGCGGGTTGAACTATGGGAGATGGGCAGTCGGGGACCGAACAATGAGTATGTGAGTTGTGGCGGCATCGATCTCGACTAGTCAGAATACAGGCAAATAGTTCCCACGCACAGACGCTTACATAATGATATGGTAGTTAAATGGTGTGATGTGGACTCGACTCTGCCTAAACCCCTACTAATCATGTCTGAAATCAGGAGAAAGCTCGTCATTGTCGGTGATGGTGCTTGCGGAAAGGTGTGCTTTTACCTTGTCGGCGCCCACACCGAGTTCATATCTCCTTCAGACCTGTCTCTTGATCGTCTTTTCCAAAGGCACATTCCCAGAGGTAGACCGCACAACCCTCGCCTTTTCTACATTCCTCATTTTTTGACTCAAGGTTTATGTCCCGACGGTCTTTGAGAACTACGTGGCCGATGTCGAGGTGGATGGCAAACACGTCGAGCTGGCGCTGTGGGATACTGCAGGCCAGGAAGACTACGACCGCTTGCGTCCTCTCAGCTATCCTGATTCCCATGTCATCCTTATCTGCTTTGCGGTAGACTCCCCAGATTCCCTTGATAACGTTCAGGAGAAGGTTCATCATTCATTCTTCTTTTCAACATTATATCTTTGGTGCTGACAAAATTGTAGTGGATTTCCGAGGTCATGCATTTTTGTGCTGGCCTGCCTATCATCCTTGTCGGTTGCAAGAAGGATCTCCGGCGTGATCCTCGTGTAATCGAGGAGCTCAGGAAGACCAGTCAGCGACCTGTGACGCCCGAGGAGGTGCGAGTCATCACCTTATTCCAACCTTGACTAATCATTCTTGTAAGGGCATGGCTGTCGCCCAGAAGATTGGCGCTAAGCACTACCTGGAGTGCTCTGCTAAGACGGGCGAGGGCGTTCGCGAAGTCTTCCAGTATGCCACTCGCGCTGCTCTTCTTAGCAGAGGTGGCAAGACCAAGAAGGGTTGTGTCGTCCTCTAAAGGCTCAGAGGTGCATCTCCCAATAATTGTTCTTGTCCACATCTTCTCGTACCTTGCACGCCCGTATTGAAACCTCAAGTCCACGTTAATTCTGTGATGAAACTGTGTGCAGATGATTTCTTGTCTTGTCCCTATATACATCTTTGTTGTCTCTTACGACTTTTTTTATCAATATCATACCCTTTGACAAAATGCTAATAATACACCCATGTTCAACATTGACACTCATGTAACTGTTGGATCATGTAGAACAGCCAGTAAATATCGTTCATCTGTGCTTTTGTTGGTGGCTAACGATAAGCAAATTCGTACTTGACTCACCAGGTGAAATCATAATCTCGTGACGTCTGGTCCGAATCCGCATAAATCGCACTTCGTCCTGGAAAATGATATGAGATTCATAGTAGAAACTCAAAGCCTTCTTAAAAGCGTACTGTTTCGCTGGGATCTTCCATGCTATTATTGACTTCCTCAAGACCAGCCTGTACACTTTCCACAATCTTTGCAACCACACTTGCGTACTTTCGCCCTTTCTCTCCCTCAAATACGACACCCGAATTTCGGATAATACTGGCACTACTAGTTCCACCACGTGCAATGAGAAGGTATCCTAGTACAGAACGATGAGATGTGAGTGTGCCTAGTGTTTTCTCTAGTTCTGGAGGAACTGGAATGGCAGTCGTTGCTGCTATTGTATTATGATTAGATGAGGATGGACTTGCATGTGTTGGACGTAGCAGTGTGGTTTTTCTGGGAGGGTTGAGTGCCTTGAGGATAGGAGTTAGTTTTCGATAGTTGTTGAAGCTCAGAACTGACCATGATGGTTTGCGAAAAGAGATTGGCCAATATTCTTGTTTTGCCCCTGGCATCTCGCACGTGGTGTTTTTTTTTAAATTCAAAATTTCAACTCTGAAACGAAAGGAAGTGAGAACGAACTTTCCCAGGAGATGAGGTAAGGATATGACGTAGAGCAGTTCTGAAATAGATACTACAGAATCGAGACTACATGTCCCTGTATGTGATGTATTCAATCTATCGAGTTCATCTCTATGAAAGAATTTTGTGTCTATCGGCCACACTAGGTGTAGCAATAAATGTAGAGATTAACTCGGTGTCGCGAGACTACCGACATACCTGCAATGGAGACAAACTCCGCATATAATCATTGAACAGTAATATTACATGAAAGTGGCCTCAGTTTTGCGGAGACTGAGATTATCTACTCGAAATGGATAGTTTTATAGAAAAAAATCTAAGATAGAGTTAGCACGCTGTATGCAAGAAGTGACGAAACGAGAGAATCTCAGCAACATTGCAAGTCCCAACTGTCTCTAGTTGACAGCCAGACTTGAGCCTCATAGATGAGATTGATCTCTTACCACTGTCTCATCTCATTACTGCCTCTTCCCAGCCAATTTTCTCCGATACTCATATCTATCCATACTATAACAAATATCATCTCGATGTGCTCTCTGCCTGTAGCATGACTCATCGTACCACCTCACGACTCAACCTCTTTGATCCTCAAACAGACCATATCCCACCAGTATATATAATAAAGTAGGAGACGTAATTTCGGTCTGGTATACATTTGTCTTTATTTTCCAATCATAGGTAAGGGCTTCGTTACAAATTCAATGTCGAAGTTTAACTAGTAATATCTATCTCTATCTCGTCATCTATGTACCAATCTCATTTCTATCACGGTCACCGTAAACACATCTGCATAGCTTCATTTTTATACTTGTCTTTAAGGTGATGATGCATATAAATTTGTCCCGATCTCTAATTCAGGATGGAATCCTGGATGAATATGTAGCCATATAATGGAAACACTGTCTGCTCTTTATCAAGGAGCCTACTCGTTGCAAGGACATTTCATCAACGGACATTGAATACCCTACGTCTTATCCAGAATTCATCAGAGTCAAAAAATTTTACCCTTTCAGCCCTTTTTTATAACTATTCATATATTTTTTGTTTTGACTGTAACAGAATCTTCTTCATGAGCCCGGTACATGAACTGGTTATCATAACACAGGGTAGAAGCCCTCAAAAGAAATCTCCAGTTACAGCGAACTTGAAATGGTTTTCCATTTCCTCGTATTGCGCCCTTATCTATACCTTGATTCTTGTAGTCCTCTCGCTCATCCTAGGAGTGTCTTGTTGGTGCGCTGATCTTTCGCGTATCATTCTAATATATACGACTACTAAACTCAAACAGAACACAAGAATCTTCCAATCGACTCAACACCCACCGATGCAGCACATCGTGCTGTAGTGCACTTTCTTGCGTTTCGAGGTCACATTGTCAACCCTAACAGACCGTCGTTAGGGACAATTCTCGCGACCAGAATCCGCATTTTATTTATAGCGATGACTAAACGTGGCTACGGAAGGTCTGATGAGCTCATTTATGCCGGAAGAACAATCCCAGATAAAAATAGCGCTAACAAGTCACCGCATCTTCCCGCAGTGGGGATCCAGAGAGAAGGCGTCCTGAAAACATCTTGATGATGTTGACTACTAGTTATTTGATATTGCACAGCCGACACCCACTTGCGAGGAGCTTCATCTGGCACCATACACTACAATCTACCGCGATCATATCTGGTCCTAGCATGATTGAACGCGTGGTCAATTGGAGATGGGCACGGTGTGCATTGTCTTGAGTAGTCAAACGGGCAAGGCAGCTAGCTCAAGAATTTGCACCTGGATAATCACTGTCAGTGACTGATAATTTGAAGATTGAGTAATACATCTAGAAACTAAACAAGATTTAATCATGTTCAACATCGTCCGAGTCCAAAAGGGACACAACGTAAAGACTAATTCATAATCGTCGGAGTAGATTGAAATCTGCTGCATCAAACAGCATTGGGACATTGAGCGATGAAACTAGAATAAATGTACATTAAACTGGATTAATTGAGGAAGGAACATGTGTATACGAGTGCAAAGTGGCTAGAGTACACAAATTACTTATAGCGAGATAACGGAGGTCTGGTGAGAAAATGAATGATACTTCAAGGGAAAAGTAGGTAAATGCAATCCATAGGCGGTTTGAGGTAATCGAAGCACAGTATCTAGATGAAATGGGTTGTGTTAGAATGGCAAACCTGCGACGATGCAATTATTGTTCTGAAACATTGCTCAGCTCAAATTCTATTGTTCAGTCTCGCTACAAAAAAAGTTCCTACACACATGTCAATTTTACATTGAGGAATCAAAGAGGAAAAACGAGTTGAGGACACCTTGTGTCAGCAAGATGGCCATTGCACTATATCGTAAGCATCTATACAAATGTAAATTTCAGTTTGAGTTGTGAATGTAAGAATTTCCTACACCCCAAGGCCTCATAACATGACAACTCATAACTGACTCTTCTGCTGACGTTTCTCTCTGCGTTCATCTCCAAGAGATGATATCTCCTTCGGCTCTATCACCTTGAAAGGCCAAGTAAGCCAATTTCCGCCACTTCGATGAACAGGCAGCTCCATGTCTTCAAGGAGATCATCAACAGCTTGTGGCCAGCTGTACCAAGTATATAGAGATATGCAATATCCGAAGAATCAAGAAGTTGAGTGGACTCACGTCCAGAAATCCAGACTTCCCATGTAACTTGCATTAACCCATGACTCCATATTAGGATAACGCGTCTTCATCCACATGGCACTCCGCTCCGCTTCCTCTATAGCTCCCTCAACACTATCTGGTATCCGTAATTTATCTCTGAGGAAATACGACGAGATCCAGTGTGCTATAACCTCGTTTGTATAGCCAAGATTGGCAGAGAACTGATGGATGAATATGATCCTCTTAGAACCTTGGTGTCAACCGGTACATACCAACGAACCAGCGATTGCGAAGTCGTGGCGAAGAATATTCTTGGCTGGAACGATTCCTCTATATATGGATGTAACCAATTTCGCGCTGTCTCGATCAACTTCTGGAGCTCCATCGAGCGAGGGATAGTGCCAGGAATGATTTGTACCTCTTATAGGTGCATGTTGATTGATTCCGATTTCTTCTGCAGTTTTTTCTGATCTTGCTGAATCTGGGAACATTGTGAGTTTGGTGATCAGACTCACCGGAAAAGATTTTGGACCATGACGAATCAAAACCTGTGGCCAGGACCACAACATCTGTAGCAATTGATCTTCCATTGTTGAGAAGAATTGAACCACCGTCCTGCGAGAACCCAACAACACGCGCCGGAGAAATAACCTCAATCTTCTTCGATGTAACCAGGTTATGATAGCCCTCTGGATTGGGAATTCCAAAGTCGTTCGTGCGTACTCCCCAAAAAAGGGAGTGAGTGTTACGTAAAGGTGAATCACTGGGTAAGGCAAAGGCATCGAACTATAGAGGTACGGTTATAAGTGGGTATTTGAAAGTCGAGGTCGTTCGTTACACACTGAAATAGCCTGAAGTTTTGTCCACAGAAGGCGAACGATTTTCCCTCCCAGTTTTGTCCCATGAAGAAAACGCCTTCATCTGTTTTGAGCGTGGAGATATATAGAACACAAACAAGCCGTACTCAAGACGAGTCCTTAGATGAATATGCGGTGATAGGATGCTGAGGAATCTACCACAAGAGGCATCAGCTACTCGACCCGCAGAAATCATAGTTTTAGCTCACCTGCTCCTTCGAATGAAATCAGGGATAGGGGTACTACTTGCAAGGAAGCTGTCGGTCATTTCAAATATATTACAGCATTTTAACGTCTCTTTGGTCAGTCTGACGCATATACTAGAAAATTCACGTGTTAGAACAGAGCTGAAGGGTGACAGGGAAATGAGAGACTCTTGTGCCGACTTTCCCCCGCCGATCACGATGATCGATGCACCTTTTGCATGGCCTCTGGCGCTTTGTATAATACGTTTTATGTTTGCTTGGAACTCGGAAGAATGAATCACAATTCCGCGATAGTGACACTGGATCGCTGACTGAGGGGAAAGATAGGTTGGAATTTTGGGTTCACTACAACCCTAGGGTAAATAATGAGCTTATATCCAAAATATGGTCAATTTCCCAATTTTGCAGAGAATGCCACTGCCAGACAGGCCATCATAAGCCAAAATGACTCACACCAGTAGCCACGATGATTCGGCAAAACTGCAGTGTGTTTGTCTTACGGTCTTGCTTATCCTCAGTTCGCACAAGCCATTTTCCATCCTGTTGACGGGATATTTCCAATACTTCAGTGTTGAAGCTAAACTTCACTTTCGTCTTCAAAAAGATGTTATAATACTCCTCCAAGTAACTGCATAAATCGGCACCAGTGAGATGTCCTTTCGAAGCTTGCGCTGGTGTCATTGTCATTGCAGAGAATCTGTATTCTCCATGAACACTTGGAATCGAGTTGAGCCATTCGTTTCAAATAGAAGTACACAGTTGTCATACTTGTTTAAACGTAGATTGGGGTCTACTCTTTCGCGAGCCCAAACACCCCCGACAGTCGCGTCACGCGTAATTACATGAATATTAATGAAGGAATCTTGTGTAAGTATATGAGCATTGATCAGACCAGCTGGCCCGGCACCGATGATCCCAATAGAATCAGAGAGTGTTGTATTCAAGGACATAGAAAGGGAAGGTGGGATGTGGGAGCTCTGATTATGTTGTAGAGACTCAAAGTAGGCGGACACGATGGTAAATGAGCGAGATACAGTCTAGCCGACCACTATTTGGGCTATTTATGACAACGAACTAAATCATTCACCCCCAGTTTAGTTTAATATGTTCACACAGCACACAATACATTCCCACCGCACATTGAAATATCGAGACATCGCGTACGAATATCAAAACAGAGCGGCACGGAAATACAGATTAATGGAGTGACAGATTACCAAAAAAACTGGGCTGCTCACACGGCTGGCGTTCCTGTGTCATCTGCACAGGATCACCTGGTAGGGTGGTGTCAAATTTAGAGCTGCAGAGACGTCACCATCTGATTGTTGACTGGTTTTTGCTATTATACTTTTCTCACAGTAATCATGGAAACTTTCTACAAGATAGTTTATGCTTTGACACCTATCGAGATGCCAACTCAGCCCAGAACTGATCTGTTATATAGTACAATGTAACTCTCAGACATCGCACTGTATTGCAGACAACTCCCACCTACAGCACAATATACGTAAATATATGAGTAAGATATGAATGATGACGACGTATATAAGAGTCTCCTTAAGAATTAAAATTCATTATCTACCAGGGCATTATGGATATTCGTTTAATCATCTTAGAACCTTCTTAACACACAGCTTATTGAACTACTGCTCTGAAAATTCTAGGTTCCCAGTCGATAGAAGAAAGCGAGTTGAATGAGATCGATAAATGAACCAACAGCCGACAGTCAGATTGTTTATGATCTGAGAAGGGCTGTCCTCTCATCTATCCCTTCTTCCTCACGTATGATCTCTCCGCTCTGTGTCTCTGGCGCAATCGCATTCCCGAAATCGTCAATCCCAAGTCTGTGTTGCCGCATCTTCCACAAAATGCACAACACGAGGAGCGAGCCCTGCATAATTCCCGCAACCAGAAATGGAAACCAACTTGTCCAGTTTGTACCAGGACTGGAAGCAACTATCAAATGGAGTCAGCTCCGTAAACAATCAGAGCACTCACCGTAACGCAATACCAAGAATCATCAAAACCGCACCAGGTGACTGCATGCACATCATTGGGATGCTCAGCGCGCCTACTAGTTTCATCCGGTACGTGTGTATCAACTGCGGCGTGTATTGAATTGCTGCTAGAATCGCCGAGGTCACTCCTAGCACCGTACCCCAACTTTGCATCACAGAGGGGAGCACTGTAGGCGGCGAGGATTGAGAGCTGGTGATGGAAAGAAGGCATAAAGTTGTGGCACCGCAGAACAGGCTAAAATCAAATCACGGCATCAACAATTGAAAAAGAGGAGCAAGGATGATGTACAAATGTGCGAACGTGAGCCAAGCACAGAAGAGAGAGAAACGCCATTCTGAGCTGCGGACAGAAGTCTTGACATTGCGC
>Ga0153980_1000779_pt1 | contig 14021 bp, 12 predicted proteins | sample TSGA064MetaG_FD_104722 | JGI IMG/M metagenome (GOLD analysis project Ga0153980, IMG submission 104722) | Attine ant fungus gardens microbial communities from Georgia, USA - TSGA064 MetaG | ecosystem: Host-associated > Fungi > Mycelium > Unclassified | place: USA: Georgia, Magnolia Springs State... | reverse complement strand
GCTTCAGATTCCCTATCTTCATCCTCATCCTCAACATCATCCACGATTCTCATTAAATTTGTACCACTTGATAGTGTCTTGATAGGCGAGTCAGATCTTCGTCTGTTAGGCCTTGTTCTCTTTACTCCCTCTGTCGTCAATGCGGTCCTCGGAATCTTCTCCAGCCTCTCTTGTTTCTTCTTCGACCTGTCCAGATTACTCGAGGAAGGAAGTGGTGGAACAGGCGGTAACTTCCCCCACTGTGCACTCGACCGTGACTTGATAGTCTTCGGTGTATTCCTTATCGTAGTTGTACATTCCTTCTCGTTCACATCAATTTCCTGGTCGCTATCATGACCCCAGCTCGGATTTGCCGGTCCTCCATGTCCAATATCTGATACACTCCCATTCCAGTTTGTGCCAACCCCCAGTCCACATGTTCTAAAACTACCGCTTGCGCCACTTGCAGCCGTAACACTGCTCCCGTTATTTCCTACCCACTTGGGCAACGCAAAACCCGGCGTAGGACTCGCAAATGGATCTGTCAAATCAACGAAATCAGCAGTCTCGCTCTGTTGGTGATGGTCAGATGACGATGCCGGGGCTGGTGTCGTAATTTGTTCTCGTTTCTTTTTATTGCTAATACTTGAAGTCAGCGCTTGACCTTGGTTTAAGTTAGACATTGAAGATTTCGATTTCGACAGGGAGGGGTGCCATTCCCATTCCGATCCACTACTAGGACTAGTTGCTGTTGCCATTATCGGAACACTCGACATAAACATGAACGTCGGGGACTTTTGACTGAACGAACTCCAAGTACTTCCCTTCCTCTTATGGTGCTGGCCCGTTGCCCTCTGGCTGTCCTGTCCATCCCCCTCCTCTTCAACTGAGTCTAAAGTGTCTTCCTTGCTAAAAGGCTGCGAAGTGGGTGATTGCGAGAGGGATAGTGCACGTCCATAGGCACCAGCTATGGGTCTCTTGAATCTCTCCCTCAACTTGTCTGCTCCCTTCCAGGATAATGTGGGAGGCGAGGTAGATCCAGACGCAGAACCGAAAGATAAAGGCAAGCTCATCATTGACCTGGATTTGATGGGCCGTTTAAAGTTGTTGAATACCCACGAACTAGGGCTGGAAAGCACTGGAGACCTTGGCACAGGTGTAGGCATGGGTATGGGTGAGGGTGTGGGAGTGTGGATCGAATAGGACGCTCCTGGACTTTTCTGGATGGGATCGTCATCTCCCGAGTCAGAGTACTCACGACTGCCGTGTCCAGGTTCGGAGACAGGGGTGTCAACAACTTGGGCGGTCTCACATGCAACTTCGTATTGCTCTGCCTCAGTAAAAATGTCTCGGATAGTGAGATTTGGCTTCTCTGCTGGTGTGACCATACCTATTCGGACGTCCTGGTCATTGTCAGTGACGACAGCAGGGCTATTGGCAGGAGAAGGGAGGCAATGAGTATGCGGGATAGGCGTTTCTGTGCGGACCCCAGCTCTGGGTGTATCAGGTGGACTTGGTAATTGTGGAGGAGGCTTGAGGTCTAGGACATGATGGAAAGCCTTGCCATCCTCTAGATCGACGTCCATGTGGGGAGGCTGAGGGGGAGATGAGAAAGAAGAGGAAGTAGAGGGGAAGCGAGTGTGGTCTGGATGATGTAAATTGCTGAGAGAAATAGACATGTCCTGCTGCGAAGGGGCGAGCCATCTTCGGAACCTTGCGAGCCCAGTGGTGCCAAGTGTAGGATGACCAGAAAGGGAAGTGACCTTCCGAAAAGGTAAATCCAGTTGATCATGTCGCCGAGCTATCGACACAGAGATGGAGATTCGTGGGCTTTGAGGAGTGACTTGGCTGTGTCCTGGATATGACCCGCTGTGAGACTGGCAGGGAGACATGTGTGGACAGCGGAGTGCTTACGCGTGAAAGCGAGCATGAATGCACAGATGGGCAGAGTCACCCAGACCGTTTGTATCGCCTCAACAGCCTTGGCTTGGGGGACGAGGGCAGCGACGAGAAAGAGGGTATTGGAAATCAGCGTGGCGAGGAGCGTGAGCACCATCTCCATGCAAGATCTGACAATCCCGAGTGCGACGAGGGTCAGCAGCAGAAAACACAGAGGCGCAATGGCGGCGGGAATGGCAGGGACAAAGGGCTCGGCAACACCGAGTGCAGTCCCTGGGGAGGTAGAAAATTGTGAATATATGCGCAGAAATTTAAAGCGCTGCGAGACGCACCGCAGAGAGCAAGGCTACCGAGGACCAGTGAGCAGCCCCGATGCCGATGAGCAAAAAAGATGGCAGATGCGCTCACTGCAGAGCGTCAGCATGTGGCCTGCAGAGAAAAATAAGCCTACACTGCGCATAGATGCCCGTCTCGGCGATGAGCTCGGCTCTGTCAGCGTCTATGAGCCCTGCGACGCCGAATGCCATACCAGTGAGAGCCAGCAAGAGGAGTGCAGCGCAGACGCGATGGCCAGGGGTGTATGCGATGTGGAGGACAAGGCCGCAGAGAGGTGGCCCGAGCGCAGGGACAAGGGCAGCAAGCATCCCTGCCGCGCTTCTCCACGCCCTCCCCTTTTACCCTCTCTCTCCCTCCTCATTTGGTGATCCTCTTGCCATATTGACTTACTTGGTGGCTGTGTCTATAGATCTATACAAGATGTGGCTGTGCTATATTGCTTGTCCCTGTTATGCTTCCCTTGATATAATGCCACGTCAGCTGCCTTCCTTTTCTCTTCTTACCAATGGCCTCTCCCTCTCCCTCCTCTTCCTCCTTATCTGACCCTGGTCCTTCTCGTAAACGTCCTCGCTCAGACTTGTCTTCTGATGAGCGTAAGGAGGCCCGTGCTCACCGCAACCGTATTGCCGCCCAGAACTCGCGCGACCGCAGAAAAGCCCAGTTCGCCTTTCTTGAGCATAGGGTCAACGAACTCGAAGAGGAAAACCGCCAGCTCCGCATCTCCCTCAACCTTCTCTCTCAAGGCCAACAGCCTCCTCCAGTTCCCGATACTGAAAATGCAGAACTCAAGGAGCATATTCGCACCCTTGGGCGCGGCTGGGATGCTTTCGTTAAAGCTTTGGCTGCCCAAGGTTTTCCCATAGGCTGTGCTCCCCCTGCCACTCTTCCCTCCCCTGCCCCTTCCCATACTTCCTTGGACTCACTCCCTTCAGCACCTTCCACCCCTTTGACTCTACCCACATTTGTTCCCACTTCATCCACCTCTCCTTCTCCCTTGTCAACTCCTGCCATTGCCCTCTCCCCTGTTCTTTCGAGCATACAGCAAGAGCGCCAAGAGCAAGATACCACTCGCCACCCAGCACGGGTGGCGTCCATCCTAGTGATGGCCCTGCAGCGGGTGGTACTGCCTCGCAGGCGTTTGCGCTCGCCCTCGATGACTCCTTGGCGTCTCGGCCTTCGCAATCTCAGGTTGATGAGGACGAAAACGCGATGGAAGAACTTTTCCGTGAAATCCTTATCCCAGTTCCCTCTGCGCCTGAGACAATCATGACCCCCGATCAGGTCGTGAAAGAGGAGCTGGATATCGTAACGGTGAAAAAGGCAGAAGGGAATTTGGCTGAGATGGACTTTGATGTCGATGAATCATCGTCGGTTGATTGGGCGAGTGAACTTGATATGCAGAGACTCTTGGATTCGTTGCAGCAGCATACCTCTACTGCTCTTGCAACTTCGGGCCTTGATCTATTTTCATGGAATGATGTCCAAGGTGTTGACCCTTTGTCAGCGACAACTCCTGACGTGGTTTAGTTGCGTTTGGCTTTCATCCCAAAAACCTCCCCTCTTGTTTCGGACTTGCTTCGCTCGATTTATTTATCACATCTCGCTCTCGACTTGTACCACTATGTCTTTGCTTTTTTATGTTGCGTTCGACCATTAATCTCCTTTTTTTCTACTCGCCGCTTACGTTTCTCTTCACGTTCCTTCGCGCCTTTCCTCCCTTCACGCCTCCTCGAGCTTCTTTGATCCTGACATTGGCTACTGGCGAACGGACAGACGAACCCAATCACCAACCACCTTACATACTCTTGGAATGTACTTGAACCTTGACCGTACCTTGCTCCCCTATTTGTGGGTATTGAGCAGCGGGCTCTTGTGTTTCTTGTATTTTGTTCCTTGGGTTTTGTGTGTGTTGTCTGTGTACTGGTGTTCTGATTTTTGTTTGTTGGGTCGACTGCTTTGGGTGATTTGATGTGGTTTGGTGGTTTGGATTGAGTAGATAGCTGGGTTGGATCTTTCAGAATTTGTAAATAGTGTATCAAAATTTGAATCTCAAATATCTAAGGTTATATTTGCATTCTTTGCATTCAGTAAACTGGGAGTCAGGCACAGCCATCCCCAGGTCTATGAGTCATCTCATTAACACTAGATATATGACCTCCATTCGTCCAATCTACTCAAAAAAATTCAGTCTCAAATCATTACCACTAAGAAACACATACTGGAAGCTGGTCGGTGCGTTTGTCCACACAGCCATTATATTGTCATCATGATTATTATCTGGCAATGATGGTTGCTTAAGTAGAGGCGTCGGAGTATCAATATCATTACCATTGTTTTTCCATTGCGCCTCGAACGACAAAGGCATCACTTGGGATCCATGCACACCCCCCATCATCCCTGGAAACCATGAATCTTGACCACGATCATGATCACGATCATAATCGTCGTCGTCGTCAGACTGTACCATTGGCATATCGCAATGTGGCGTCGGCGGTAGTGTTGGTGTCGGCTGAAAAACCTGTTGATGATTCCAATAATTTCCTGAACCTTCAGAAGCTGTTGTCTGATTTTGTCCCTCTATCTTTTGTTGAGGTACCGCGATTGTATCCATGATATTGAACTGCCCATATACTGGTAAACGTCCAAGATCGGTACTGTACACCGGAAGTGAATAATTGGGTGGTGTTGGAGTAGTAGACGAGGACATCGAGGGGGGTTGGACAAAGGCAGTAGCAACAGGAGGGGATACACCTGAACCCGGCGCGACCGTTGCATTGCTGGGATAGCCAGCAGGCAAGAGTGTCGAGCATACAAGCCCATCTGAAATTGTCCCTTCCTGTCTCGATTTAGGAGGACCTGGTGGTGATATTGGTAGATGATCCTCAATAGCCACATCACCAACGTTCGCAAGCTCGGTTATTATATCACTAATACTTCCTCAGCTGGGTATATCAGAAACGCGAAACACGACTCACACGAATCTCCCTGCCTGGCTCCATCTAAAATACTTCAGTACGAAATCAGTAGTTGCTGACACCAATCACTCACCTCGTCTCACAGGACTTCAAGATATTAATACATCTCTGTACGTCTTCCACCTCTTTCTTTGGGTGCGGTGCAAACCCGGTTCGTTTTCCACTCCATATATTCAGCAATAAAATAACAGCTACTAAAAATACAGTAGACTTCACTCGCGTAGTATCAATGAAAATAAAACAGTCCAACAAGTCAAAACGCACCTGAAAATACGGTAAAGGTAGGTGACTGACACGACTATACGACTCGAGTACACGACAACATGAACGAGCAGCATTCGTGCATATAGCCAACGAAGGAAACGTGACAGAGATGCTATTCCGGGGGGAAGGAATAAACGGTCGATGAATGAATATCTGTAAATAATAATAGGTCGAAAATAGTGCTGCAGATTGCTTCAGGAAAAGCTTATCCTCGCACAACGGATTCCAACGTACTGCCAAATTATCGGTTCGCTGCGCCAAAAAAAGTAAATGGAATCACATACAATGTAGAGGAACTGAATCCATCCAATTATTCATCGCCGAATCCAGCTCGACGATAATCTGCTGCTCCGATCGTTGAATGACCCTTCCAAACTTATTATTCGGTCGTTTGGCAGCATACTGCAGACAAAAAATTATCATACACTTTCCCTCAATGCAGAGTAAACAACAACGTACGATCGCGCGCATGGCATACGCAAGGATATCTGAGGCTGAGATAGCAATTGAAAAATGTCATCGAAGATGGTTTGCCCTCTGGCTGCTTGAACCGCTTGTCTGGATCTGATTCTTCCCAATACTCGTCATCACAATCAATGGGGAGATCTAAATCAAAACTAGCCCGATAGGTCAGTAGACCGTTTAGATATCACTCTTACAGAATACATACTCCTCGTCCTGAAGTCCGCACGGCCGTCCAGAAGCTGTGCTTGCCAGACGATCTATACTCATAAGAACCCTATGATAGACGACGGAACTTTATTTATTGGTCCCCATAGCGATTACCCAACCTTACCAAAATGCCCGCTTCCATAGTTCTTCCTCAGCTGTGGGGATAGAATTACTTTGAGGTCGTCTTCGGTGAGCGCCGACTTCCTGAGCAAGTCGAAGTGCCATTCCTACTTGACTCCAACATCCTTGTGGCATCTCTGTCGACTGCGAGAAGAGAATAGAGAGCTAGTGCGAAAAAGAATCTTTGAGCGATGAACCGGAGAATCCACGTAGAATAACGTACAGCATAAGCCTGTAACTCATGCAATGACGTCTGCCTGAAGAATGACGCTCTCAATATCCTAACCTGGTCAAACCACTTCCACCCCGCCGATCGTACTGAATCACTTCCCTCCACGAACACCCTTGAATCCTCGCTATACCTTGAACCTAATGCACAGACCAATAAAACGACAGCACCAAAATATTGGTCGGTGAGGTAAAGATTCTCATCAATACCTCGTTGGAATGTCGGGCGGTGGAGAAGAGGAAGGAAAGGATTGATTTGTGTAAAGTAATGTTCGACAAGAGACTCGAGGAAGTCGAGGGGAGGAAATGTGTATGATGGAGCTGTCATTTCCAGGTTCCCTGAAGCCCACTCGTTAGGAATGTGAGCATGCGCCTTAAGACGATGAATCACGAACATACTCACAGGTGGGACATCCCAAAACTCGGGTCTACGTCGCACCAATTCAACGGGAGTAGTAATATCTCCTTTATATTGGCTTTTCAACTCCAACGCAGTCTGAATGAGATGATATCCACTGAAACGTCATGTCAGGAGAAGATGTAACAAATGTTTGAAATGGCTGCATGTTTTTTTTACCTCGACTTTCCGAAGAACCGATTCTGCGTTGGGTTGAGATCGAGTTTGGCCAGTTTTCCGACCATGACTTTTTGATTTTGGTCTTCATCTTGTTGTGCCACAAGGTCCTGATCATTGACTTCTTCAAGAAGTTGATCGACTTCCTGGCTGAGATCGATACCAGGGAGCAACTGGATGTATCAGTTGATGAGTATTTGGCGGGAAGAAGTGTCAAGGTAAAGCATACTTTTGTTAGCAATTTATCCAATTTTTCCAGCCGTGCCTCTAGACTCTCTACATAACTGTTTCAAGTCATCATCAGGTCGTTCGTCTCGTCAAGTCCAAAGCGACAAAGGACGAACCTTTTCGCAGTCCCTAACATCTATCCACCAGTCATAATGATAACAACACGAAACTCGCTATCAAACCTAATTCAGCTCACTTTTCTGACTTCTTGGTGCGTGCATTCAAGTTCATTTTGTATGCAGTAACTACACCGATTGTTTGGCATCTCTCCACTGTTGCAACGAACTAGAGCTAGTCTCAGATAGAGACACATTTCAGACTCTGACAATACTGACTCTTTTTTCTCCTGCAAATATCACAAGCATTGGGTATACGGCGCTTCTTATATACCTGAGGTGAAGACCCTTCGGTGGGCGCTGCTCCCTTACTGTGAGAGCTGACAGGAAAAGCAGAGGTGACTGATGTGGGTGCTGCCATAGAAAGAGTGACGTAGCGTCTAAGAAAGAATCGAATGAGTCGATTTGTCATTTGATGTCCATCAAATCGATGTCTAGCTGTCCTGATGTCCGTGATTAAAATTTATAGGTTATCGCAGAGATGTGGGTATATATAACAATGAGCTGAATGCCAGTGAGTCCAAGACATCTACCCAATGCCATGCAACAAAAATGTTGAATGGGACTGGCTCACTTGACGTGACGTCATGTTTTTGTATGAGGTTCTATTGTTTTCTTCATGGTATCAGGTACTGGCTTATTATATCTGCAACATCCTGTTATTATACTGTAGAATTACCTAACCTTTTGGTACCATGAAGACAACCATCATCTTGCTGTCTCAAACTCGACTGCGCACATTTTTAAAAAAAAACAATCGAACTTCAGATTGAAGATGACTATTGTAAGATAGAAAATTTACGAGTTTAATTCAGTGAAGTAATCTACACCTGTACTATTTAATCGAAATGATCATATCACCTCCATGAAATCTGATGAGACCCTACTGGGGACTATACGACTGAGATCACCATCGTTTCACCTTGACTGGCCATTAGAAGATCTTTTTCCGCTGTTGGTCGAGTGGGGGCAACTACATCAGCAGTCCACACACACAAAACGACTTGTTACAAAACAGACAGTATCTGTCATTGGTAAGCTTCAAGGGGCAGGATCAAATGCAAATTTTTCTGGGAGCCGTCATTGGAAAACATATTAAGATTCAACTTCATCGATTATATATATATGTTGATTGCTACTATCCCTCAGTGCTAGAATGCTAATGTTGTCGAGTACAGATACGATATGTCGTAGAAGGATCTGGAAACAGACACAAGCCAAGCTGTAGGTCAGCTGGACAGGACATCCGAGAATAACTAGCCACGTGTAGTCTTATACAACCACCGATTGAGGTTTCAGCAAGCCTTAAAGGGAGAGGGAGGGTGGAAAGTGCACATTGTACCCTAGAATGCCGGCGGCCGCATAATTGCGATCCTGAGAGTCGAAGCGGAGAAGACCCCTGCCTCCATCATAAGAATCCCTCTCCTCCACATGCTGATTCCTTCCAAGATGTACACGACCGTTCATTGCAATAACTCCAACTGCCTGCGGGAGACAGCTGAAAACTGGGGAAGAAATGAAATCAACTTCGAGGTTTACTGTAGACAACCACACCGGCCTCTATTCCGCACGAAGATACCTTCATTCCAAAATTAGCAAGGTGCACTGTTGTGAACAGCAGTGTAGATCGGGGACTGAGCTATTATCTTTGCCATACAACTGGCGAAGAGCGGTGTCGATAAGCATCGCATGACTTACCTAACTGTATTCCTCTCGTACTACAGAGCAGCCTGAATGGAAAGGATGCATACCAGTCTGTGTCTTCTTAAACCTCTCCCAGAAGGGCATCTCATCAGGGCACCGATCACATGTGGGAAATGAAACTAATTAGACTGACCTACCCATTCATGACTGAGAAAAAACAAGGGTACGTTTCACATTTTGTCAACATCCAGCCCGGATCATATCCCGAGTGGCAGTCAGCGTCTAAAAGACACTATGAAAGCTGAAAAAAGATTTGATTGAACGCCCTCCATCCACAAACGTGTTTCCCTCCATCATACAAACCAAACGACTGACAATGCCGAGAGAGAGAGAGAGGAAAATCTTTCTACTGCTATTGATGACCGATATCGAATTCCAGCCTTTCTTATCCCAAGACGGGGTCGGGATCGAACACAAATCTGAGGTAGTTCATGAGGTCTTTTCTCATTCCTATCGTTTGATACCCCACATAGATCTTGTGCAATTGCAATTGTAGTGTGCTAGTTGAAACGATAGCAGGCCTCGGAGAAAAGCTTTATGCGAGGAACCTCATGCCACCGCACTTGAAACTTGAAACATGATAGTGTCCTCGAGAACAAGATTAGAGCCGAGTTGGGAACGCTCAGGCTTCACAGGTAAGCACCGACATACTCCTAGTTCAGCTTCCGTAAGACATTAGACGCGAGACAGTCAGATTCAATGATTAACAGTCCAATGCGCCAACAGAGAGAGAGAGTTAGCAACGTGATGTCCGCCGCCTAAAAAAGAAAACCGACGCGTTGTTTGTTTTCTTGTTTGTCACCGGCCTAGTCCAAAGTCCGATGCAACACCCAGTCCACCCCCCTGCATAACGATGATTATCTATCATTGAGCAGATCCCTGTCTAACTCTAGCCATTTTGCAATCTGGATGGCATTTGATCGGGTCACAACAACTGACATATCCGCATTACCAGCATCCAAGGGCCTCGTCAAAATACCTCAAGTGCTTCTCGAGCTTATTGCATATCGACTCTGCCTTCTGGCAACCTTGGGACTTCTTCTACGGCTAATCGCGTAGTATTGAGAGGTATATAAACACCTCATGGGGATAAAACGACCTCAAGAAAAATAGGCGGAAGATTCTCACCTCCGATAGGCTGCCTTTGAAGTCTTGATTTGTACTTGCGTGCTAGATCGATAAAAGATATCTCATTTATTTAACGTTCCATTCAGGTTGAAATAGTCTCATCAGTAAGATGAAGACACTATGTCAAAAATATGATGTGGGTATATAATTAGACCTTCAGGGTATCTTTTACAGTGTCATAGACATCCATGCACACCTCCCCAGCGTCAATTCACTGAAAATCACCAAATATTGCGTCAAACACGACACCCCGCTAGTCCCTGAGCCCATCCCGTGCCTAAGACGATGAGAGACGCATCCAGGGAACATCCTCACTTTCGCAACATTCAGCACTATCCTCAAACCTCGGCTTGAATGAGTGTCCGACATAGGTGTTTTGAAACCTCAAAACTGCTAGTTACACCCTAGCTGATTTTATTATGCACATGGCGTGTAGTCAGCAAGATGATAGGCTGATGACGATGATGTCTTATGTCAGAGATCTACGCCAGTCTTTCAAGTTTGAACGTCCTGCGGGATGTGTAAACGCTAGAGCAAGAGCAGCATTTTTTTAGAGCGGACAGCAGCATCCAGAGTAATATTGTATTGATTTCCGGTCATATCGGAGATTTTTGCCATGGGAAAACCACGCCCATGAGTTGTACGAGCCCCACTTTCATTACATTTACCTCGAAAGTAGTGTGATAGGCTATATTTAGCTGGAAATCATTTGTCTCCCACCCAAACTCATTGAGAAATATCAGCAGTGAAACTGCTTATCCTTCGGTGATCTCACGTATGTCATCCCCGATATAAACTATGGCATCCTTCTCTTACACATGCTCATTTCACCGATATGCTACTGAGAGCCCGTGCTCCCTCTCCTCCTCCTGGAAACTCCAACACTCCCTTGCTCAAACGAGGAACTATTGCTGCTCTCGTCTTGTCGAGCCTGGCCGCATTTCTTGTTATCATCGCTGCCCTTTTTTATATTTCCAAGCGGAGACGCAGACGACGTCGTGCAAGGTATCAAAACCAGCGCAGAGGCCATGTCAGTCTCAATCGGCTCTTTCCAAGGAAACACAGCTTCCGAGCTCACAGCGATGGTGTCGATGGTCAAGAAAAGGATCAAGTTGACTCAGCAAAAGAACAGCCATTCACAGGTGTGATCCTGGACATTGGACACGATAGCATTGAACCTGTCGAAATCAACGAGGACAACATGTCCCCCGACGGGATCAGCAACACAGGTGTCTGTGGGGGTCGTCGTGACAGCTCAAAGAGTTCCAACAGTGGGTTTGCCCGCTGGAAAAAGGGCCTTAGCACGCTCTCTGGTTTGACTGCCCTGGGACTGAACTTTGCGCATTCAGATGAGAAATCACCGGTGTCAGATGATGGAGATGAACGTGAGGATGATAGTTCTGGGCTTGGAGTGCGTGTGAGCCATTCCTTGGGCCGGATTGGCAGCAACAAATCTACCGGTAACGGCAAGGGCAAAGGACGGCTCCGTGGCTCCTCCGGTTCACATGACCAGTCACATGATGCAGAGTCACTGTCAGGACTAACATCGTTGTCGTATGTCTCCAATACAGCTGTATACGGACATCCTCCTTCCTATGCTGCCTCCGTTTCTCACAACTCAGGCTCAGGCTCAAATGCGTCTTTGCAGCTACAAACTGCTCCCGGGGCTATCACTCGACTGTCGGACTCGCCTCCTATGTTTCTTTCCGACCAGTCGATTCTACTAGATCGAGCCAGAATATCCGGAATTCATATACTGGGAATTGGCGGAGCCTTATCCAGTATTGGTGCTCCCATCTCAGCGCATGTTGCTCTTCGTGGATTAAGCCCGAGGATCAGTAGATCCAAGATTTCGGGCAAGGGAAACCGTAGACAAAAGGACACAGGACCGGAAAGGAAAAAGGAAGAGAGGGGAGAGGAGACAAAAAAGAGAGAGCTTCCACAACCACCGGGTGAACAAGAAGCGAGTGGCAGTGTCGCTCTGCGTTTTTCGTCGCAAGTCCCAACAGCTACCACTGGCTCTCCCATCCGCGCCCTTCCACCTATTCCTACATCCCAGCCGACCCCAGCCCCTTCGCAACCTCAGCTCTCTCCGCTCCGGCTCACAGAGTCCCCTTCGTCGTACTTGACTGCCCCCGAGTTGTTACCCTTCAAACCTAGCTCCAATCAGGATCCTGATACTATCACTCCTTCACCTCCTTCTAACAATAACACCGAAAGAAGGTTCAAACCCCGTTCATCATCAAGCAATGTCCCAGGTCTCGGGTTTCCAAGGGGCGTCCAATCCTTCGCCGAAGCGGCCGCTCTAGCTGCCAGTCTGACCACACGTGGAATTCTTGTCGAAGGACGTGGTCCTGGTATTGGATCTGACGGCGAACCTGGCCAAGGCACCCCGAAAAGATTATCCACGGCCTCGAGAGTGCGTTTTGAGGATGATCCTACTGATTTGAACCCGAGTTCGGGAGAGGCAAGGTTCACGTTGTCGCTTCCTAGCGGTCAATCGCTACCTCCTGATGCGGTGTCACCAACCTCAGTCCAAGGTTCGAGTCGATCTTCCGACCACGTCGCTACTGCCTCTTTCCTTGACCTAAGTTCTCAGTCTTCCTCGCCCCCTTCTCAACAACAATCTACTAAGATGGAACTCTCCACCGACATCGAGCTTGAATCCGATCGTATCTGGTCCATGCATCTCCCGGGGCGTCGTGGTGCGCCCAAGTCGGAATGGAATGACACAATTTCACCTCATATTCGATCCGAATCTTCTTCATCCCACTCTGGTTATGGAAGTCTGCGGGCGCAGTTTTCCCCTGTCGTTCCTGCCCCTGATGCTGGGACGTCTGATCCCCCATCAAATCGTCACATTTTCCCGTTTCCACTTGCGATTCCTCCGTCGCAGTATATGCCTGAAGGGTTTACTGGTGTTGAACCCTCGCCCTCGTTGATATCGGCTACTACCAGTATACCCGTTTTCGTTCCTCCCACTTCTCGACGAGGCCATCATGACCAACGACTTCACGAGCCAACGACCAGAATAAGTGAAACGACGCATGATCTCAACGACAACGCTAACGACTCTCAAGACCACCATGAAATTTCTCCTCAGCAAAGTAATACCCACGAAGGGATGTCATTCAGCTCCCCGACCGATAGTTTCCCACAGTCCATTTCCGAAGTGCATTTTCGAACGAGTGTGGGTGTCGATTCGGATGTCGATCTTGAACCGGGACGATTGCAGTATGCGCGTCATTATTCTGTTCGACCCCGTCATCGCCATCGTCATCAGCATTCACATCCGCCTTTACCTTCGATGCCTTTGACGCCTCAGAGGTTTCATCCTCAGCAGGAACAGGCTCAGTCACCGTCACAGCAAGGTTCGGGTGGAAGTTCGATCGTTCAGAAGATATTTGGTGGTGGCGGTAAATAGGTTAAGTGATGGATGCTCACGTATAGGATTGTTGTATTATTAACCTCGGTTTTTTTCTTCTTGTTGTTGTTAGTATAGGAGTTTTATCCTATACTCGTCTCCTGATAAAAACAAATGTATGTACAAAGCTTTACGCTAGTCACCTTCGATAAAGATAGGTTTCTCGATCGACACCATCGGTAAAATACAACTATGTAGTATCCTTTCTCAATCCAAAACTAACAAATCTCCTAAAATCAGAAAACACTTCTCGTTTCGTCTCACCCATCGCACTACCTCTACCAGAACCAGAACCATCTGGTGTACTCGTGCCCGTCACAGCTCCACTTGAGCCCTGCGTCGAAGAAGTGCTAAGACTGTGGAAATATCCTTCT
>Ga0153980_1000778_pt1 | contig 14062 bp, 16 predicted proteins | sample TSGA064MetaG_FD_104722 | JGI IMG/M metagenome (GOLD analysis project Ga0153980, IMG submission 104722) | Attine ant fungus gardens microbial communities from Georgia, USA - TSGA064 MetaG | ecosystem: Host-associated > Fungi > Mycelium > Unclassified | place: USA: Georgia, Magnolia Springs State... | reverse complement strand
GTGGGGTTAAGACATTTTATTGCAACCTTTAAGCCAAGCCTGCCCGCGCCTGCCAGATATTGCCATTTTGTAAAGCTGGATGTGCACTCATTAGTGCATGTGGTGAATGGCACCGGCGAGTTTACACTTCCTCAGGGAAATGTGGTTTTAGTGAGTTCATCACGATGTATGCCACTGGCAAAATTTCTTGAAAATACAAACAGTGGCAGGATACGTATTCTTGATATTACTGCGTTAAGTAAATACCCGTGGCCCAATTTAAAAACGCCGGTTAATGTTTATAAAAACAGCCCGAGCATTACGGCTGGAGAATATAAAGCGCTTCAGTCAAGTCTACAGTGTGATGCTTTACAATACCTGGAGGGTGCAAAGCGGAAAACTTATTACTCTCAACGAGACAATGCGCTGAGAAAACTGAATGTTAAAAAAGCATCGAGCCTTTTACTGTGGCAGGAAAGTTATGGCTGATTGACTCACTTTTTGCAGTGATTAAGGCAGCGAAATTAATTCATGCCAGAAGTCTTCTCATGAACTTTCACACTTTTCGCAGGGAGGATGACGCCAGATTTTTCAAAAAACTCTAGCCGATTATTCTGCCTAATGATATCAGCATCCACTGTATCGTTTATATAAATTAAAATCTGGTGACACGTTAATCAAGATACACTTCTACAACTTTGTAAAAAGGATGACACAATGCATGCGCAAAATAAACTATTAGTCCGGTTACTAAGCGGTTTACTCTTTTCATCATCGGCGATTGCCGCATCGGAGAATACAATTAACTTTCAGGGCGAAGTGTCTGATGAAACCTGTTCGATTGCGGTAAATGGAAATGCGGCCTCGCCTGTCGTTCTAATGCCAACCGTCAGTAAATCAGAACTGGCGAAAAGCGGCGATACAGCAGGCCAGACTTCATTCACCGTAGGTCTATCCGGCTGTACCGGCAGCTCAACGACGTCAACAAAAGTCTCTACGGTATTTGTGGGAAATAACGTCACGGCTAATGGCAACCTTACCAATACCGGCAGCGCGACCAATGTGGAAGTTCAATTAGTCGACAGCAAAGACGCAGTAATCAATTTAACCGGTGGCTATACCGGTGATGGCGACCTTACGTTGGCAGCCGATGAAACGGAAGCTTCAGCAAATTATATTGCGCAATATTATGCAACCAGTGCCGCAACCGCCGGTACGGTTGAGTCATCAATGCAATATGCCGTCACCTATCAGTAGTTAAAGTATGAGAGTCCATTGAAATGGGCTCTCAGTTAATGCAATGAGAACGTTGGTATGTCTTTACACACGCTTTTTTCATCTTTATTTCTGATAGTGATATTGACGTCTGCGAATGCCACGGCGAGTGTTACGTTATTGGGGAGCCGTATTATCTATCCATCTTCCGCTCACTCAATTGATATTCAGTTTAAAAATGACGATAACATTCCGTATGTCATTCAGTCATGGTTTGATGAAGGTGATATTGACGCTCAGCCACAGCAAATCAATAACGTCCCTTTTATTATTACACCGCCGGTGTTTCGCATTCGGCCCAGGGCTGGGCAAGTATCACGCATTATGTTCAACCAAACAACAGCTCTGCCACAGGATAGAGAAACGCTTTATTGGTTCAACATGCTGCAAATCCCCCCCAGCAATCTAACGTCTGATTCAGCGAAAAATGCAATGACGGTAATGCTGAGAAATAGAGTGAAGATTTTTTATCGTCCAACCGCCATTGGCGAACCAAAAAATATTCTAAAAGGATTAACTGTTCATGATGTCTATGATGCCGTTAAAGGGAATGGCATAACAATAGATAATGCTCAGCCTTGGTATGCCTCGATAGTCGCTGTTTCTGTACGCATATCCACCGAAAAATACTCTTGCACACCTGAAATGATAGCCCCCTTCGCCAGACAAACATGTTGGTTTCACAAAAATAATAAACGCTTACAAGGTGTGGGTGCGGTGAATATCGATGCGATTAACGATCAGGGGGCAAGAATAAGTGAAAGCTATACAATTGATGCGCAGTGAATTGCGGCTGTACTTATTCTTTTTCGGCGTATCGGGCTGCTTGTCTCATCCTGCACATGCTGATGAATACTATTTTGATCCCTCGCTGTTCAAAGGCTCATCCTTTGGTCAAAACATTGATCAATTCAATCGTAGTGACGTGCCAGCGGGGCAATATCTTGTTGATGTCTATTTGAACAATAAATTAATTGTTTCCAGCGAAGAGATCACGTTTATCTCCTCAGAAGCAGATAAACGCGCTGAGCCCTGCTTGTCGAAGTCACTTATTGATACGCTACATATAAAATCTGCCCTGACATCGCCCTTATCCCGCACCTGCTATCCGCTTGCATCATGGACGTCCTTTGGAAACTGGGAGTTTGACGCCGCGGCGTTGCGTCTAAATATTACGCTGCCCATGACTGCACTTAATCGTAAACCCAGAGGCTACGTCCCAGTGTCTGAATGGGATCAAGGTATGACAGCTCTGTTTCTGCGTCATAACACCAACTATACCTGGACGGAAAACAGTGGTGCGGATTATCGCTACCAATATTTATGGAGTGGCATTACTGCGGGTAGTAATATCGCGAACTGGCAACTACGCCACCAAAGTAATTTACGCTATCTGAGCAGCAGCACCGGTGGCAGTAGCTATCGCTATAATAGCGTTAGAACCTGGGTGCAACGTCCGTTAGAAAAATTAAACAGCTTAATTGCTATCGGTGATAGCTACACCGACAGCAATCTGTTTGGCAGCCTGCCCTTTAACGGTATCAAGTTAACCACGGATGAACGTATGTGGCCGCAAGGCAGGCGAGGCTATGCACCCGAAATTCACGGTATTGCTTCATCGAACGCACGCGTAGTGGTGAAGCAATTAAATAAAGTGGTTTATGAAACTGTGGTGCCGCCAGGCCCCTTTGTCATTGATGATTTGTTTAACACGCGCAGCCAGGGAGATTTTGAGGTAACGGTGATTGAGGCAAACGGTAAGATGGCGACATTCACCGTTCCTTATGCCTCCGTTCCAGATTCTGTCAGACCGGGTAACTGGCATTATTCCTTAGCCATGGGACGCGTGCGCCAATATTACTCGGTGAACAACGGCTTTTTGGAAGGCGTTTTACAACATGGCATGAGCAACAGCATAACAGCGACGGCAGGTTCCAGGCTGGCGCAAGGTTATCAGGCCTGGTTACTGGGTGGGGTGTGGGCGACACAATGGGGTGCTTTAGGCATGAACACCACCTTCTCCCAAGCCAAAGTGGAGGAAAATCACCCTACTTCGGGCTGGCGCGCCGAATTAAGCTATAGCAAAACCTTTCACACTGGTACGAATCTGGTGTTAGCTGCCTATCGCTACTCCACCAGTGGCTTTCGCGATCTACAGGATGTACTTGGCGTACGACGCCAGGCCAAAAATGGAATTCATTACGACTCTGATACGCTTAATCAACGAAATCGACTGTCGGCAACCTTAAGCCAATCTTTGGATGCGTATGGCTTGCTCAGTCTCAGTGCCAGTCGTTCAGACTATTACAACAATCAGTCGCGTATCACTCAGCTACAACTCGGCTATACCACCAGCTGGAAAACCATCAGTTTTGGAGTGAATGTGGCGCGCCAACGCACGTACTGGAACAGCGGACGTCACATCATCAGTGTGAATGATAATGCAGACGCTTCACGCCAGCAGAAATATACCGAAAACACCGTTTCGTTAAATATCTCTCTACCGCTGGATTGGGGATCGGGCCTCTCTTCGGTGGCCTACAACTATAACCAGTCAAAAACCAGCCGCTCTTCCACCGTTTCACTTACCGGATCGGCTGGTGAGCAGCGCGACCTATCCTATTCGATGTATGGCGGTACCGATCGTTACCACAACGATTCAACGGGCGAGGCCAGCTCCTTCGGTGGTAATTTGCAGCAAAATACCCGAGTAGGGGCATTCCGCGCCAGTTATGGTCAAGGTAATGATTACCGCCAGCTCGGACTGGGTACTTCCGGTACGCTGCTTTTGCATCGCGGTGGACTGACGGCCGGTCCGTATACCAGCGACACCTTTGCTTTGATTCATGCCGACGGTGCGCAAGGTGCAGTTGTGCAGAACGGTCAGGGTGCGGTGATCGATAGCCATGGTTATGCCTTGCTGCCGTCGCTTACCCCATATCGTGAAAATACCGTCACCCTCGATAGCAAAAACATGCGTGCGGATGCCGAGTTAAGCGGGGGAAGTCAGCGCGTAGTACCTTATGCAGGTGCGGTGAGTCAGGTGAAATTTTCCACGCTGCGCGGCAACGCGGTATTGATCTCACTCAATGAGGGCATTACGCCACCTATGGGGGCTGACGTTCGCGACAGCGAAGGCACATTAATTGGCGTCGTTGGCCAGGGAAGCCAGCTCTACGCCCGCGTGCCGCATACCTCAGGCAGCCTGAAAGTTAGTTGGAATGGCAATACGAACCACTGCTTAGTGAATTATCAAATCCCCGGTCATGTGCATCAGGCGCTTATTCATCTCGACGGGACATGTAGGAAATCATAAACGTGAAAATTAAAACCTGGCTGCTGGCGCTTATTATTCTGCTGGCCCACTCTCCCACGGTCTGGGCGAACTGTATTCGGGTGACCAGCACCTCGTCGCTCTCTGCCGCCGCACTGGCAGCCGGTTATACAGCCGGTTCCTGGCCAGGTGCTTGTGATACCTGCTCCGGCAATCTTGGCTTACCGTCTGTAATCAGTATCAACAGCGGGAGTACGTTTCAACCCTCCGGGACGCTGCTTGCCAGCTCTGTGGGTAGCTTTCTCTCATCGGCTAGCAGTGTGAACTATAGCCCGAATCAGATCCTGTATCGCTGCGCTGTGACTGATGCCGGCAGCCTGTACGAAATGTATGCCACGAATGGTGATAGCCCGTATGCCGGTATGTATGCCAGCAGTGAAGTAGAGGGGGCCTATTATGACGTGGCAAAAAATGTGGCAGTACGTATGACCAATCTCGCTACCGGGGAGTTTTACAGTCGCTACTGGAAATCACGTCAGTTTACTTCCGACAACTGGTATTCCGACGGCACCTACATTTATATCCCAGCCAGCGCCTTCAGCAACGTGTTGTATGAAATGTTTAAAATCAGCTCGACCAGTTACTATGCCTCCGCGGCGAATCGCTATACCGATATCTGGACGCAGCCACGCGGTTATATCGCCTTTAAAGGACCCGGGCTCGATACTAATAGCCTGCGGGATGGGCAAGACAGCGCTAGCTATTGGTATGGCTTTTACGCTAACTGGCCTGCCGCCTGGAGTAGTTACAAAAACGTTACTTATGTCCGCGGCGCACTGTGTGAAGTGAAAAATTATCCCTCGGTAGTGTTGTTGCCGACGATTAGCGTAGGGGCGTTATCGGGTGGTGGCAGCAGCCAGGCCCCCTTTTCCGTCACGCTGCAATGTGAATCTGGCGCGAATTCCAGTACTAGCACGTCAACGACAAGTTCAGCCAATGTCGCCATGGGCTTCCTTGTTAATCAGGCAACATCCGTTCTGAAAGCCACTCAAATGGGATTAACCACCAGCGGCGGCGGACTGACATGGCTGCTGGATAATCAATACGGCAGCAGTGGCGTGGCATCCGGAGTGGGCATCAAAATTTATGACGCTAACGGTGCTCCCATTAACCTGTTACCCGATCTCACCAGTACCGGTACAGGTAATACGCGAGGATGGTATGCCTATACCGATCTGACCTCGCTCGCCGCTTCCGGCACCAGCAACATGTATAGCGGTGACTTTACCGCTTCGCTTGAAGCACTGAGTGGACAAACAATTACAGCAGGGACAGTCAATGCGCAGTTGCAAGTGGTGGTTAGCTTTCAGTAACGCGTGGGTTTTAGCCTGTGTGCTTTACGCCCATTCTACTTTTGCCGTCGTAAATATTGATAAAACGCGCATTATCTTTAGTGCTAACGAAAGCAGCCAGACCTTGAATCTCAAAAATAGCCCTGATAATCCGACCATTGTGCAGATCTGGAGTGATGATGGGGACATAATGCAGTCACCTACGCTCACCCGGACACCGGTATTTGCTATGCCGCCGGTGATGAAACTTCTCCCCGATGAACAGCGAGTTATTCGGCTGATGTTACTCACACAGCATTCTCTGCCCATGGATAAAGAGAGCCTGTACTGGCTTAATCTTTATCAAATACCTGCATTAGCAAAAGAGACAAGTCATGCTGAGCGCAAGGTGGTGCTGCCGCTACGACTGCGCCTTAAAGTCTTCATTCGCCCGGCAGCCCTTACCGCGCCTACACAGCAAGATGTGCAACGCTTACGTTTTGAGAGCCGCAATCAGCTTTTAACTATCGTCAACCCGACGCCCTGGTTTATGAGCCTTCGTCTGCAAATTGAACCGAATAAGATGATCAATAATATTATGGTCGCCCCTAAAGGTAATTACACCTTACCTTTAAAACAGCCTTTACAGATAAATGAAAAAATATCCTTTGAGGTGTTCGATGATAATGGAAATCCTGTGCGCTATTTTGCACATTTGCATTGATAAATTAACGCACCAGCAAGGCGTATTTTCAGGTCACGCCACAACGTGTTTGGGTATTTATGCTTAATATATAAGCGTTAACCGAGATACCTGGCGCATGAACACCATTTAAAATTAATTATGACGGTTTTTTAAGAATAAACGCCAGGCAAAAATCCCCATCCTGCCTACAGTTGGTAATGAGGTTTTCATCAACGTGAAATGGAGGAGGTAATTTGTCTATTCAACACGACGGGAAAGGCTACGTCATTATTGGCGAAGCGGCATTAAGCATTGCCTTGGGTCAAAGAGTGGTCAGCGTTCATTCGCTAATCGACGAACTTGATCATATGGCAAATGCTGGCGGCAGCGAAGCGCGGTTGTCTGAGATCACCAAAGCCAGTGCCTGGCTGAAGAGTTTCGAAGAACCGGAGCGAGCAGTCCATCAAGTGCCCTACCTGCAAACGCTTGCAGGCTTGAACGACGAGACAAACTGACGCCATAGGACGTAGTCCGGCTCCGGCCGGAAGACGATAACGAAGATGACCTCAGCGGTCACGTTTCTACGTGTACCGGCCGGAGAATATGTCAGGGACGACACTCTCCCCCACACATTGCCCTCTTTATGCCTGCCAAAGATAAATGTCAGAATTAATACATTTACCGAACTTATTTAGAAAATAATTACTTCCTTACTAGTGAATGTAGTTTGTCGATTTTTAATATTCTGTTCCACAATTTGTGGTCAAACCAACTGCTGCATAAGAATTATTGGACATCGGCACAGTAAAATAGAAACGGCTTGAAATCGATTTCATTGACAACAAGGGTTCTTTTTAAGAATTTTCTTTAAGGATGCTTATTTGCCAGCATAATCATTCTTTACTCACTCTTTCAGCGAGTTGGCTAAACGTCACCTACGTTTAATTCTACCTTTTTTCAGCTAAATTCCAGGGACAAGTGGATGTAGCAGGAATAAAAGTGAATCATTGACTACACTTTTTTGATGATTAACGAGAAATGAACAGGAGGAAACACCGTGTTATTTCATGATGACCAGCAAGGGCACATTATTATTGGCGAAGCAGTGTTTAACCTCGCCGTTAGTCAACAGGAAATCAGTGTTGAATCCCTTATTGCAGAATTAGGTGTAATGGCAGAAAACGGTATCAGTGAAGATAAGCTTTCTCAAATTGCTGACGCCAGGCACTGGCTCAAAGGGTTCGTTAACACCGCCCCCCGACATCGCGCAGAACTCCGCTGGCTTGCTACAGCAAAGTCTCCTCAACTCATGAATCTGCCGTCGGAAGACAACAGTAAAACCTAATGTTATCTCGGTCGCGCCTGAGGGCGCGCAACCACATTTTTTTGAGGCTTCGCCGCTTACTTAAGCCAAAAATGCCTCTTTATTCAGGTGCGCATGAATGCGCACCCTACGAAATCCCCGCTCTCTATTTGCCTCTTCCTGGCCATGCCTTGAGTGCAGCGCCATAACGGAAAGCGTATAGCATTTCCCCCGCAACGCTGCATTGCGCGTGCTCTCACTTATAGCTTGATGACAATTAGCACTTTTCGCCAAAAATCCAAATCTGTACACAACCAGAATATCTGTACAATTTTAAAATTAGTGTATAACTTTACACCTAGACAGAGTCGGCTATATTTTCAATTTTAAGATGGTCGCTACGCGTCGCGTTATCACTACACTTCCGGATGAAGGGGATAAAGTCAATGCATCAAAGCACGCAGCAAAATACAGTTGAAGCAAACATTTTTCACCACTTCCTTAGTGCGGGTGATGCTCTCTCTGCGGAAACCGCGGTTATTGACGCCACGGTTCGTGATTTGACTAATCAAGGAAGAGAGGTCACGACCAGTGCGTTAATTTTGCACCTCATTTCGGCCATTGAAACCACTTCTGATGCCGCGCAGGTCGATATCTTACTCAACACGCTTAAAGTCGTTGTAGGATTGACCCCGGGTGAAGAGGAGCGTTGGGCTTACTTCAACTGGTAAACGTTGTTTGCACCCTATTGCCACGATCTTTCGGATAGCTGGCCACAACGCTGAAGTCTCAACGCCATGTTGAGCTCGTAGCGCCAGCTTATCCGCCCTGCTCTTTCGTTTTCGCGCCGCTCCTCCTCTCTTTGCAACTCACTTCACTGTTACGGGCTGCTTCACCCTTGGTTTGCCTAATGCCGATCAGTTAAGCGCCGTATCAAATCACCGCACCTTCCGTAGCGGCGCGATTTATCGCGCAATGAATTGCGCCGCTACATTGTGTGCTCTCGATAATGAGGGTCTTTCATATCTTAACTGACAACCATCAGGCAAAAATTTGCCACAAAAATAGTGCCATTAATTTGCAAAGTGCTGACTTGCGTCTAGTCTGGACTGACCAGTAGGGAAAAGTAAAAAGCATTCCATAATAATTAGAGGTGAAAATATGATTTTGAGTGAGTTTATGTCAAAGGTGAATCGCTGGCCTGACATGCATTTCACAGCAATAGAGTGCGAGCCGCGCGATATGACCCATGAAATTTACGCCATCGATTGTACTCATCAGACGATGAGTCGCCTGCTGCTGTGCCGCACACCTGATCCGCAGCACGCTGAAGAAATAGTGAAACGCTTTAATGACTGGCTGCTCAAGAGTAATCGAGGGAGAAATAAGCGCCGGAAGCAATTAGACACGCACCAGCGGCATGCAGAGAAGACATTACGGGAATTGAAGGCACTTCCTACTGAATTAGCCACCTATCATTCAGCAAACATCTAACTTTCTAAAGGTACGTCGCCCTCGCCTCTTTACGCTTTCACATAGAGGCGAGGCCGAAAAAATCTCATTTATCATCATCCGGTGTGCGGCCCACGACGATTTCGAGGCAATTGCGCAGCACATCAAGCTGCTCAATATCATTCGTGCTTTCAAGTTCTGCGATCAAACTTAAAATAATGGCTTTATTCGTTACTCGGCCTCTTTCTGTCAGTAACGACTTCACTATGGCGCCAATCACCTGTTTTTCTTCGTCAAACTGATCTCCAGTACTATGTAAGAAGGACTGGAGGTCTGATTCGGTCGTATTCTGCTGCATCGGGTGTTCCTTTTAACCTTGGTGATTAATATGAGCTTTCTCTCGCTGACCCTTTTACCAGCATCAATGCCGGGTTGAGCCATCATTACCGAATTTTCCAGTCGTAATTATTACGCCCTTTTCTCGCTCTCCCGCGCCGGGACTATCGCGCCGTACCATTTCAGCCTCAACATCCCGAATGGCGAGCTTTGTAGCGCGCATGCGCACTTCATCATGCTCCGCGTTAAGCATGAGCCTAAGCTTAGTTAGAAGCGCACGTTGCGATATGCGCCCTTTTTCACGCAGTAACCTAACAACAGCCTCACCGATGAGAATGTCACAAAGTTTTTCTTCATCGCTGTTTTTCATATCACTCTCTGGCCAGATAGGCCGATTAACAACGTTTAGTCCCGGCCAAATAGCAGCGCTATCAGCTGGTGGTAGTGATGCTCTTCATCAGACGTGGAGGCGAGTTCGAGACGTGACAAAAGTTTTGTACAAATCGCTTTGCGATTCAGATTACGTCCCGAACGGAGGATCTCAACCACAATGCTACCCAGCGTTTCCTGCTGAGAAGGAAGTGATGCGTTGTTGAAATAAGCAGCAATGTCATTTATCGAACTGGAAGTGCCTACGTTCTGTTGCATGAAAACCCTCGGTTGGTCACGGTTTAATCGTTATGCCAGGAGGTGAAGTTATACAACAACAACGAGCTTGTACAGGTTTATTAAGCCAGAGGTAAGAAAAATATTTTTTATAAAAATGATTTGTGTATGGAGAGAATGGGCCGCCATGGCCCGCCTCTTCACTTTGTCCCCCTCGCATCCACGATTGCGTTATCGCTAACAATCGATAAAGTGAGTTACGAAGATAACCACAAGCTCGCATCCACCTCTTTAAACTGAGCACGAATAAAATGCTCTTTCAGATGATAAGGTACCGTACAATCAAAGATGGTTTTTGTCGTTGTTCCCTTCGCCGTTACGCGCGGGTCATAAAAAGGCTGTTGCGTAGGATCAAGCACATGCCCCGCAACACCGGGCACGAAAAGAGTATCGATGTCGCCGACATAACGCGTCTGCAAAGCCCACATCACATCATCGGTATCAAAGATATCGACATCTTCATCAACCAAAATCACGTTCTTAAGTTCACGATAGACTGAAAGCGCTATCAGCGCAGCCTGACGCGTCATACCGTCGTCACCGGCATTTTTCTTCTGCACCTGTAATATGGCAAGAAACTTACCGCCACCTGCGCTGTGGGCGTACACATTTTTTACCAGTCCTGGCAGAGCGTCCTCACATTCAATATGGATGCTGGCCTCCGTTGGAATACCCGCAAGGCTGACATGCTCCTCACCTGGTCCTACTAAGGTTTGCAGGATGGGATTTTTCCGCGTGGTGATAGCTTTCACTTTGATTACCGGCAGCGAAGGGTTTGCCTCCCCTGTATAACCGGGAAACTCCGGCATCGCCTTGCCGGTATGGCTGTTCTGATCTTCTGCAACGCGTACGCCGGGTAAAATTTCACCTTCAATAACAATTTCTGCGCGAGCAATCGCACGCTGCTTAACGGTCAAACACTCCACCAGTTCAACCGGTTGACCTCGTAGTCCTCCCGCTACGCATAACTCATTAAAACCAAACGGTGTGGTGGGTGCTTCAAACTCTGCGCCAATATGAATTGCCGGATCAAGCCCCATATTAATGGACACCGCCAACGGCTTGCCCGCGGCTTCCGCCTTTAAGCGAAACGCATCAATGTGGCGTCCTGGCGCAAAAAATATTGAAAGTTCATCTTTGCTTTGAACACAAAGACGATGAATAGTGACATCAACATTATCGCGATCATCAGGATCGCTTCCCAACACCAGACCAAGACAAAAATAGGGTCCTGCATCTTCAGTTGTATTGGTCGGTGCCGGCAGAATTTTTCGTAAATCAAATCCCTCGTCCTCAGCCCGATAGACCACTTCCTGGCAGGGCGCATTCTCAGGCTCAATTACCATCGGCGGGGTCACGTTCCTTCGCGCTTCAGCCATCTGAATACCCAACTCACGTTCCGGCGCGCCCAGTAACGCACTCACGCGCTTACGGCTTGCCATTAAGCCGACCAAAACACGCGCGTCAGGAAAACCTTTGATATTGTTGAACGTCATAGCGGGGCCGATACGCGTGGGGCGCATCACCGTGCCACCTGCACCGATATAGCGATATACACCCGCAAGTTCGGCAATCGGATCCACTTCGCGGTTCGATTCAACATACTGTTCTGGTAATGTTTTAAGCAGTTCAATTGCTGAACGCAGATCGTTAACGGGGGGAACATTCCAGCCTTGAGGATGAGGTTCCCCGGCTTTAACGATGCGGTAAGTAGACGGTTTTTTTTGTGGCATGGTATGGCTCTCTCTCAGGGTTGTTCATGAAAGGTTTTCAGGTGAAATAGCACTTCTCCCCAATAGGTATTACAAAAAGGAAGATGCGGATCATTTTCTGACCAAACGCCGTGCTCCAGCTTAACGAGCGTGCGACCATCGTTTAAATCGCTGAGCGTAAAAACAAGTGTTTTACCGGGATCGCTGTCGCTCTCTTCTCGCGACGTCTGCACAATGCGCTCATCGCTTACAAGTTTTTCGGTTACCCAGCTGAAGTGAGTGTCCGGTTTTGGCCGCAGAGTAAGAACCTTTCCCGCCGCAATTTCTCCTTCGACCTTGCCGCCATGCCAGGCCGCCATTTTCTTCAGATCCGTGAGTGATGTATAAACCTCATGACGGCTGGCTGAGATTTTTATCGCGTGATACAACGTAACCATCTTATTCCTCACTATTTTCATGTATTCATTCAAAAGTGCCGAATAGAGAGTATAGGTTCAGTTTTAAGTAGCGTTCAGACGTAATGCGTTAACGTCTCGTTTATTCCTGATAGCGATTTTTATTAAGCCACGTTAAACACTGAAAATTTATTTAATTTTGTAAAATTCATATTACTCCGCCCGCTTACCATATTCTGATATGAACATGACTATTACATAGGCGAACAATTTCTTTATTCATCTAAATTGAAAGGGCTATTGCGGGGCTGAAAAAGGTGAACTAAATATAATATGGAAATTTGAATTAGGTCCGGAGAGAAATGATGCCTTTTGCAGCAACGGCGGCGAACAGTGAAGAGAATAAACCCTCTGATAAAACAACAACTGTGCGTGTAACGCCGCTCACGGTGGGTAATATCACCATTAAGCAAGGTAAACCTGCCGTTATCGTGTCATTAAACGGTGATAATGACAAAACCCTATTGAGTCAGGCCAGCCAGGCGGCCGAAAATGACGCTGTACAAATTGCCGAACTGCGCGTTGATAAACATCAAAATGCGCTGGACGCGGATCGAATTGCACATCTTGGCCATGCTGTACGTGAGCGGCTTGAGGGAAAGCCGCTGCTGCTGACGTTCCGCACTAAGGCAGAAGGCGGGAGTGGCGAGGTGGATGACCAAACTTATCTGGCACTGTATAAAAAATGGTTAGCGGCTGGCTTTGCCGATCTTATTGATGTTGAAATGCGCATTGGCGAGAGCATCACCCAGGAAATTATTAACGAAGCCCACCGTCGAAAAGTGGCTGTGATCCTCTCGTTTCACGATTTCGCCTCAACGCCGTCTTCTGCCGACCTACTTGAAAGGTTGCAGTGGCAAGCGGCTCAGGGCGCAGATATTCTAAAGATAGCTGTTATGCCGCATTGGCCTGACGATGTCATTCGACTGCTGGACGTTACCTGGCAAATGAGAAAGCAGTCCGACAAACCGTTACTCACCATGGCCATGGGTGACCCAGGCAAACTGTCGCGTGCCGCTGGCGAGCTTTTCGGAAGCAATTTAACGTTTGCCAGCCAGGGAGCGGCTTCTGCACCGGGCCAAATCAATATTGAGACCTTGTCTGTCATGCTCGATACGCTACATGTGGATCATGAAAATCTGACTTGAGCAGAATTTTGGCGTGTAGTGCGTTTAAAATGGGGCAGCGATGCGTCGCCAGATGACCTCGCGAAGAGCGTTTCCCTCAGCGCGAGGCCTGATGGCGATATTATTTTTTCTTGTTCAGCATCGACTTTAAATCGGCAAAAGGATTATAGGTGGCTGCGGCAACATCTTTCTGCGCGTCTTCTCCCGCCACAACGCGCGTGCCGTACTGATCTGCTTCTGTGTACTTAGCGTGTTCGTGGTCATGACAATACAGACACAATAACTCCCAATTACTGCCGTCTTCGGGGTTATTGGTATGATCATGATCGATATGGTGAACGGTTAATTCGCGCAGGTTTGAATACACAAACTCGCGCGCGCAGCGTCCACATACCCATGGATAAATTTTTAATGCCTTCTCACGGTAGCCGCTTTCCAGCCGCGCGTAATTTTTTGGAATCAGAGCC
>Ga0153980_1000777_pt1 | contig 14064 bp, 14 predicted proteins | sample TSGA064MetaG_FD_104722 | JGI IMG/M metagenome (GOLD analysis project Ga0153980, IMG submission 104722) | Attine ant fungus gardens microbial communities from Georgia, USA - TSGA064 MetaG | ecosystem: Host-associated > Fungi > Mycelium > Unclassified | place: USA: Georgia, Magnolia Springs State... | reverse complement strand
AATGTAAAAAGTATTTATGAGAATGAGATAAGATGTTAGATTTCAGACTTCAGATCCCAGACTAAGAATGTGTATTATTCTTTACTATTTTTTTAAAAGGTTTTCGAGGAGATCGGGGCTTATGTTTAAGTTTCCGATTTTACCTGCATTTTCTGCCAGTTCTCTGAAGGCTAAAGCGATATTGGACCTTGCATCCTGATTTCCGTTCAAGGCAGTCAGTACCCGCCAGTCCATTTGTTTATAAGGCTGTAAAGAGGTTTCCAGTATATATCCTCTGGTTTCCGCTTCTTTTCTGTCGTTTTCCGTTCTTTGTTCGATCAGCTGTTTCTTTTGATTTTCCACAGAGATATCCGCTGCAATTTTCATTTCCCTTAAAATCCTGTTGTTTTCCTCTTGCTGCACTTCCGTTTCCATTCTTTTTTCTTCAATCTGCTTTTGTTTTTCCTCAACAGCAATTTCGGTATTCAATTCAGATTCTTTGATCTTTCTTTCCTGTTCTACAGCAAAATTTCTTCTTTCATAGATTGCTTCATCTGCCTGCTGCTGCAACTTTTCCCGGGTTTCTGTTTCTAAAGCTCTCGCCATTTCCGGATTGGTCTGAACGGCCAGAATCGTAACGCCCATGATTTCAATTCCCATGATCTGCACGGTTTCAGAAGACTTTAGCCCTGCGAGAATATTTCCTTCAATTTTCTTTGCAGAACGGATCGCTTCTTTTAAACTGATCTCGTGAATAAATGAAGAAGTAGATGTCTGTGCAAGGTTGATGATCCTCTGGTTCAGTTTCTCAATCTCATTCTTCTTATACACTCCGGATTCATCTACCGTAAAGTCCAGCGTATTGGAAAGTGCTTTCGGGTCTGTGATCTTGTAGCTTATCTGCCCCTGTATTTTTACCGTCTGGTAATCCAGCGTATTCTCATTAAAAATAAACGGCAGGTCATTACTTCCCATGGGAATGGCCGCAATAGATGAGTTGGGAGCAAAATAGAAGAATGATAATCCTCTTCCTTCTTTTACGATTTTTCCATTTTTAAAATGAAGTACATACGTCATTGAATCAAATTTGATGTGTCGGAAACCAAACATAGCTTTACTTTTTTATGATGAAACAATTATTTATTTTTCGTGTATTATTTACGCAAATTATGGGTAAATTTTTTTACACTTTTATTTTGTGTTAAGCAAAACACCTATCCATATTTGAGATGTTCCGCTCTTTACTTTATCAACGTAAAATCCGTTACCAGGTTTTTCATTATTACTCACTGCTTAACTCTTCTCGAACTTCCATTAAAGCAAATCCAAGGAGATTAGTTCCCTTCCATTCTTTAGGATTTACAAGGTGCTTATCCGTTCCTATTCCCCATATTTTGTCAAATGGACTTGCTTCTACAATAACCTTATTTCCTGTTGATAGCAGGAATTTGGCAAGTTCAGCATTTTGAGAAAATTTATGGAAGTTACCTTCAACTACTATCTGATATGCTTTTTCTTCCCAAATTAGAGGATCAAAATCTTTTACCTTTCTGCCATATTTCTTTGCATTGGCAGGACTCAGATCTGATAAGATATTTTTCAGTTGTTTCTCATCTCCGAATAATTCAGCTTTTTTTGCCATCATCCAATGTTCTGCAGATTCATAGGTAATTTTATTTACCACAAATGAAGACAGCCACCATTGGCTGAAACAGGTCTTGGTAATCGTTCCATCTTTTGATGGCTGATGCCCCCAAAAGAAAATGAATTCGTTCTCCTGATTCTCTTCTATTAATGTATGCAAACTAAATTTCATCATTGCGTTATTTTTACACAAATTTAAAAGAATATCATTTATCCATCCAAATTAATTTGTGTTAATTTTACACTAAACAATATAACAATTTGATTTACAGTGATAAAAATTTAATTATAACAAAAAAACGGACCAAAGCCCGTTTTTATACATTACAGTAAATATCTAATTCCTATCAAAAATCATCGTCTGAAATTTAGATATAATCTTATTTAATTTCAAAGTAAAAACCTTGTTCTTCGAGTTCCGCATATTTTTGCTGGTTAAAGGTGAATAATTTTCCGGGTCTTCCGCTTCCTTCTTTTTTAACGTTATTGGTTTCGTTAAGGAGTCCATAGCTCATAATTTTCTTTCGAAAGTTTCTACGGTCAATTTCTTTTCCGATAATGGTTTTATAAAGATTTTCAAGGTCTGAAAAAGGAAATTCTTCATCGAGAAGATTGAAGCCGATTGGCTGATACTGGAGTTTTGTACGAAGCCTTTTTAAGGCGATATCAATGATCGTCTGATGGTCAAAAGCAAGGGATGGGAGTTTATTAATACTGAACCATTGCGCGTCGGCAGCATCCGAGTCGGCAAACAATTCATGATAGGAAGGATTAACAAGGCCCAAATAAGCCACAGAAACCACTCTATTCCGCGGATCTCGACCTACGTTACCAAATGTATAGAGTTGTTCTAAAAAATCGGGCTTTATGCCCGCTTCCTCATGAAGTTCCCTTTTTACAGCATCATCAAGGTTCTCATCATCCAAAACCAGCCCCCCGGGAAGTGCCCATCCTCCTTTGAAGGGTTCAATGTTTCTTTTAATCAAAAGGATCTGAAGATCTTTTTTATCAAAGTATCCGAAAATAACTGCATCTACTGCAACTTTTATATCCTGTAATTTTTTTGGAGACTGCATTGTATTAATTTGCGTTATGAATACACAAAAATACAAAGAATATTGTTACTTTCATCAAACATTTATTATGAAAATGTTTTTATACGCTTCATTGAAAAGCAGAGAAACAGGTTTGAACTGAAATAAAAAATCCGCAGAAAATTTCTGCGGATTTTTACTATATGTTTAGATTTTAATCGTTTAGCTTCAATACAGCCATGAAAGCGGACTGTGGTACTTCTACTCTACCAATCTGCTTCATTTTCTTTTTACCTTCTTTCTGTTTCTCAAGAAGCTTTCTCTTTCTGGAAATATCCCCTCCGTAACATTTTGCGGTAACATCTTTTCTTAATGCTTTGATCGTTTCTCTGGCAATAACTTTCGCACCTAATGCTGCCTGAACTGCAATGTCAAATTGCTGTCTAGGAATCAGTTCACGAAGTTTTTCACACATTTTCTTTCCGATATAATACGCATTACTGTCATGAATTAATGAAGAAAGTGCATCTACCATATCTCCATTAATAAGAATATCCATTTTAACCAGCTTAGAAGAACGCATTCCGATTGGTGAATAGTCGAATGATGCATATCCTTTAGAAATTGATTTTAAACGATCGTAAAAGTCAAAAACAACCTCAGCCAAAGGCATGTTGAAGGTCAATTCAACTCTGTCTGCTGTTAAATAACTTTGGTTCACAATCTCCCCTCTTTTCTCGATACACAGCGTCATTACAGCACCTACGAAATCAGATTTAGTAATAATAGAAGCTTTTATATAAGGTTCCTCTACTCTGTCTAAAAGATTGGGATCAATCATTTCAGATGGGTTGTTGATTAAAATAGTGGTTTCAGGATCTTTTTTAGAATATCCGTGGTAAGAAACGTTGGGAACCGTAGTAATAACGTTCATGGCAAACTCTCTTTCAAGACGTTCCTGAACGATTTCCATGTGAAGCATTCCTAAGAATCCGCAACGGAAACCAAAACCAAGTGCCGCAGAACTTTCAGGCTCGAAAACCAAAGAAGCATCATTTAATCTTAACTTTTCCAGTGAAAATCTTAATTCCTCAAAATCCTCAGATTCAATTGGATAAATTCCGGCGAATACCATTGGTTTTACTTCTTCAAAACCATCAATCGCAGCAGAAGCAGGATTCACAAAAGAGGTAATGGTATCTCCCACTTTTACTTCTCTTGCATCTTTAATCCCTGAAATAATATAACCTACATCTCCACATTCAATGGTTTTTTTCGGAACCTGCTTTAGCTTTAACGTTCCTACCTCATCGGCACCATATTCTTTTCCTGTGGCGAAAAATTTAATCTTTTCGTTTTTAGAAATACTTCCGTTCACTACTTTGAAATAAGCCTCAATTCCTCTGAAAGGATTATATACTGAGTCAAAAATCAAAGCCTGAAGCGGAGCTTTAGGATCTCCAACCGGAGCCGGGATTCTATTGACAATCTGCTCAAGCAAATCGTGAACACCTTCTCCTGTTTTACCAGAAACTCTCAGAACATCTTCATATTTACATCCTAAAAGGCCCATGATCTCATCGGTAACTTCTTCAGGATTTGCTGACGGAAGATCGATTTTATTAAGAATAGGAATGATTTCAAGATCATTTTCCAATGCCAGATAAAGATTGCTAATAGTTTGTGCCTGAATACTTTGTGCAGCATCTACAATAAGAAGCGCACCTTCACAAGCAGCGATAGAACGGGAAACTTCGTAAGAAAAATCAACGTGTCCCGGTGTATCAATCAGATTTAAAATATATTTTTCTCCTTTATATTCATAATCCATCTGGATTGCGTGAGATTTGATGGTGATCCCTCGTTCTTTCTCCAAATCCATATCATCCAGCGTCTGAGACTGTAATTCTCTTTGGGTAACAGTATTGGTATATTCCAATAGTCGGTCCGCCAAAGTACTTTTACCGTGGTCGATATGAGCGATTATGCAAAAATTTCGTATGTTTTTCATTTAAGAACTATGTAATTTGCAAAGATAATAAAATGCAGGATAATTCCATTTTAAATTTTATCCCTTAAAAGCGCATTTCATCCTTATATTTAATTGAATAATAGAATTACAAAGAGAGACAAAACAATCTCTACTTTTGTGTTTTATTTAGCTTTACCAAAATTTTCCGGTAAAATGTAATTTCCTGTCAAAGGATCCAGATAAACTTCATACTCCGGAATTCCTCTCTTTTTTTTAGGAAAACTTGCATCAATTGCCACAGCAATCAAGCCGCCTACCAGACCACCAGCTGCTGCTCCGATAGCCACTGCATTAGAAGAGCCTTCCGGAAACAAATCTTCTTTTCTGGCTTCTATAAAAAGACCTTTTTCATTTTTAAAAATCTCAGTATACCCCACAGGAATAACTTTGTAAGGAATTCCATTATGAACAAAGGCATAGAAATTTCTTATTTGTTTTTTCTCATCTCCATTTACTGCTTTAGTTACAATTCCTTTATCATTGGTCTGTAATGTAAATCCAGATTCCAAATTATTTGTAAAAAAACTATGAGAATCTTTATACACACCCTCCTTTAAGGCTTCCGTTTTTAAAATATCGAGTTTGTCTTTTAATAAAACCTCATAATTGGCAAGCTCAGACTCTGATATACTAAACTCCCAAGACATCTTCCTGTACGAATCTTTAAGTAAGTCTGCACAGATAAGTGCAACCTTTTTTGCCAGGCTCTGTGCCATATATGGCGTTTCACGGGACGAAACCGTAGCTACCGTATCTTTCCTGAATAAAAAATGATATCCATCTTCTTTCTTAATAAAAGTGCTGGCACGAAAATCAAGTTTCCCCATTTGGAATTTATCTTTTTTTTCTTCCGAAATAGTAATTTTTTCAATTAAAAATACAAGCTGCTCGCCACTACCAAGTTTGTTATATTTAGTAAACCAATCTTTAATATCACCTGAGGCATTATTTTCAAATACAATATTTACCTGATCGTTATGAAATTGCACACCTCCAATTTCCGGCGATTCCCTTTGGTCTATTACTGTAAAACTACTGTATATATTTCTACTGTCTTTAATAGATTTCGACAGATTGATCGTTTCTGTTTTTTGAGCAATGACAAAGATTGAAGCTAAAAGAAAAAACAGTATTTTTTTCATTATTAAATTTTTGCAAAAATAAAGATTAGAGTTTTATAATTGTGTTAATTTCTAAAATTAAACGACTCTCACAAAACTTTTCTGTGAGAGTCGTCCAACATTAAAAAAATAAACTATTATGGGTTTTGTTTGGGCCTTTCAGCACCACCATTTCCATTATGAGGTCTTCGTTCATTCATTTTATCCCTCATCATTCCCTCAGACTGGAATAGTTTCAAAACTTTCTGACAGGGTATTACCTGCTGCATTTTTTCTGCATATTTTTTTCTGTTATCCAATAATTTTTGTCCTACTTCGAAACTCTGCTGCAGTTTGGCTTTAGCCTCATCATCAGATAAGGTTTCAGGATTAAAATTAGAGTTAAACTGGCTTTTTATCTGTTTCTGGTTCTCCAGGTATTCGGTATATAAACTCGTGAATTCAGCTTTATCATTTGGGTCGATATTCAGATTTTCCATTACCATATTATTCCGGAACTTGGTAAGAAGTACCTTTCTCTCTTCCGGAGAAAGATTATTGATTACCTCTTTCCGCTGTTTAGGGTCCATCTTTTTCCAGTCATATTCTGAACTCTGAATATTTTGCGCGTTTTGGGCATGCAGTCCAAAACCAGCAATAATAAAAAGCGTAAATAATAATTTTCTCATCTTTCCTTTAATTATATAAATCCAAATAAACGTCTTGAGTTGAATTGCTTGCTAATTCTGAAATCTCAGAGTTAGAAAACGAATCCAAATATTCATTCACTTGCTTTTCTTCTTTTTTTGAAACAGCTTTTACCGGTGCTGCTTTTACTTTTTCTCCACTCTGCTGTGCATAAGAATCAGTTTTGGTGTCCTGAATATCAGAATCCTGATCATTATCGTCAACAGAGATTACATCAGATTTCAACGTTTCATAAGCGATCTCGCTTTCAGTCTTTGGCTCATTTTTATTTTCTGCATATATTCCTTTTGAATTTCCAACATTAGTGGCAGGAGTATCGTCAGAATTAAAAACAAAAGTTGCTCCAAAAATCAAAGCTAATGATGCTGCAGCCGCATATGCCCAATTCATTTTAAAAATTGGTGCTTTTCTGGCTGGCTTTACATCATGCATTACTCTATCCTGAATATTTTCAAATACATGATCAGGAACTTTGTAAATGTTTTTACGTTCTAGTTTCTCTATGTCGAACTCTTTCATTTTTGTTTGTTCAAAAATTATTTTTCGTAATTTTCTTTAATATATTCTTCTATTTTCTGCTTGGCATAGTGATAATTGGTTTTTAGGGTCCCTACAGACATATCTACAATTTTTGATATTTCTTCGTAAGGCAAATCATCATAATACCGCATCATAAATACAAGTTTCTGCTTTTCAGGCAGGCTTTGTATGGCTTTCTGCAATAAAATCTGTATTTCTTCTGCATCTCCTTCCATATTGTCGGCCACAAGATTCTGCATATAATATTCAGGATCTTCATCGGTCTTCTGCATTTTCTTCATTTTATTTACCTGCTGTAACGCTTCGTTGGTGGCGATTCTGTACAGCCAGGTATATAACTGGCTATCATTTTTGAATTGGTGAAAATTCTGATAAGCTTTTATAAAAGTGTCCTGCAGGGTGTCCTGAGCAAGATCTCCGTCCACAATAATTCTTCTTATGTGCCAATACAGTCTACTCTGATAAGCATCCATCAGGGCACGAACTCCTTTATCCTGAGTTCGTGGGTCTTGCATCAGCGTAATAATCTCCGCGTCCTTAATCTTCATAAGATGCTTTCACTGTTTTGGATTACAAAAATAGCAGAAAGTTAAATTACTTCTTCAATTTTTAGTCCAAATATCATAAAATCTTATCTTTGTTAGATGCAAATTGTAATTATCGGTTCCGGAAACGTCGCCTATCACCTGGCAAAAGCTTTTGTTCTGAAAAACATTCCTTTAGCTCAAATCTTTGGAAGAAATACAGAAAATCTGAAGAAAATTTCTGAAGAATTACATGTACCCTATTCTTCGGAGCATTTGGAAGACGCAGATCTTTACCTTATTTGTGTAAGTGATCAGTCGGTGGAAAGTGTTTCTCAAATGATTACTAAAAAAAACTGTCTGGTCGCCCATACTTCGGGCTCCCTCCCTAAAGAAATTTTAAGTGGTGATTACAGAAAAGCAAGCTTTTACCCTTTACAGACTTTTTCAAAATCAAAAAATCTGGAGTATGAAAAGATTCCGTTTTTTATAGAAACTGAAACTGAAGAAGATAAAAAGCTTCTCTTTGACATCGCCTCCCAGATTTCAAAAAATGTGATGGAAAGCAGCCATGAAAAAAGAAAATACATTCATCTTACCGCAGTTTTTGCCTGTAATTTTGTGAATCATCTTTTTTCTAAAGCCAAGGAAATATCAGATTCCCAGGAAATTCCTTTTGACTATTTTCTTCCGTTAATCGACGAAACGGTTCAGAAAATCCATGAAATAGATCCTAAATCTGCTCAAACCGGACCTGCGGTAAGAAATGATGTACATGTGCTGGAAATGCATGAGCAGCTGTTAAAAGACGAAAGTCTTGCCATTTATAAAACAATGAATCATTCTATTAAAAAAATGTATGAGTTATAAAGAGAAATTAAAAGATATAAAAGCCTTTGTGTTTGATGTAGACGGTGTTTTTACGGATGGAAGCGTGTATCTTCTTCCGGGAGGACATATGAGCAGAGTAATGAACGTGCTGGACGGATATGCTGTAGTAAAAGCCTTGAAAAATAAATATCTCATAGGAGTTATTACCGGTGGAAATGACGATATGGTGAAACATAGGATCAATTATCTAGGTATTGAGGATTATTATCCGAAGTCTCACAATAAAATGGCTGATTTTGAAGATTTTAAAAAGAAATACAATCTGAAAAATGAAGAGATTCTTACTATGGGTGACGATCTTCCGGATATCCGGATCATGGAAAGTTCTGCAATCGCGGCATGTCCAGAAAATGCAGTTCCCGAAGTAAAAGGCATCGCGGATTACATTTCTCCTGCAAAAGGCGGAAGCGGTGCGGTGCGTGACGTTATTGAGCAGGTAATGAAGGTTCAGGGAAACTGGCACGAAGACAATACCCAATCTATTTAATTCATTGATTATGAAAATACTTTTAGCATCACAGTCTCCCAGAAGGAAGGAATTATTGGCCAGTCTAGGTTTCGATTTTGAAGTGGTAAAAATTGATTGTGAAGAAATTCTTCCGGAACATATAGAAATAAAAGATGCCGCATCTTATCTTTCTGAATTAAAAGCAGATGCATTTGAAAATCTTGCAGAAGATGAAGTTCTGATCACTGCAGATACGATTGTTGCCATTAATAATACCATTCTTGGTAAGCCTAAAGATGCAGCTGATGCCCGAAAAATGCTTCAGGAACTTTCCGGAAAGACCCATCAGGTATATACCGGAATTACGATAAAAACACCTTCTAAAACGATTACTGAGACTGATGTAGCAGATGTAGAGCTTGAAACTCTTTCTGATGAAGAAATAGAGTATTACATTCAAAATTATAAGCCTTTTGACAAGGCAGGAAGCTATGGAATTCAAGAATGGCTGGGTATGGCGAAAATCAAAAAACTCTCAGGGAGCTTTTACACGATAATGGGCCTTCCTACCCATATGGTCTACAAAATTTTGAAAGAAATATAAATTTTTTCAACATAAAATTTTATTATTTTTACAAAATCATCAAACAGCTTTATAATAAAAAGTATATTAGCGAGTTATATTGAATAATGAAAAAGAATATTTTATTCCTTTTAGCAGCATGTATCATTGTTTCCTGTGCTACGAAGCCCAAGAAGCCGGAGCAACGATCAAAGTTCATGAAAGGATTTTCCACATACTACAATACCCTATTTAATGCAAAAGACGCATTGAACAGTGAATTTACGACTCGAGATAAAGGACATAAGGATAATTTTTATGCTCCTTATATTCCTATCCTTACGTATGAAGATCAGCCTTTGGGAAGCGATCTGGGCCAGTCTGCAGCCTTTGCAGAGAATTCAATGAAAATGGCGGAAGTAAGCAGAGGACCTTCATCGGGAAGAACCAATCCGGGAATGCCTTCTGGAATGCCGGGAAATCAAGGCAACGGAGTACCGGGAATGCCTGACGACGCCAATCAAGGCAAAGGAGCAACCACTTTAGAAATTGCCGAAGCTAAGGCATTAAAAGCAATTAATAAATATTCTGTTATTAAGGGCGGTGAAGAAAAAAATAAGCAGATCTTTGAAGCGTATATGATTCTTGTACAATCCAGAATTTACCAGAATAAATCTCTGGAAGCGTTGGATGCTCTGAATTATGTTTTTACTCACATGAAAGATGATAAAAGGCTTCCACTGGCGAGGATCTATCAAGGTCTGGCCTATGATCAGCTTAAAGACTATCATAAAGCTCATGAGGCATTTGCAAAACTAAAAGGTGAGGATATCAATAAAAACTACGCAAAACTGCTAAGCATTTATTATTCTGAATCTCTTTTGGATGCCGGTAAAAAGGAAGAAGCAGCGAAAGAACTTGACAGGGCGTTTGAGCTTAATTCCAACAGAAAACTGAAAAGCAGAATCGCTTATCTGAAAGGACAGGTTTTTGAAAACCTCGGACAAAATGAGAAAGCCAGAGAAAGCTTTATGGCAGCTTACAAATACGCCAACGATTTTGAGTTTGAAGTTAAATCTCAAATTGCCATCGCCAAAACGTATAACGGAAAGGGCGATTATGCCGGAGCTAAAAATTATCTTGAAGGAATAAGCAAAAAAGGAACGTATGCTTCCAGAAAAAACGAATTCTATTATGCATTAGGCTTAATGGCCAATAAATCAGGAAAGAAAGAGGAAGCCCAGCAGTTTTTCAGAAAGTCTTTATTTGAAAAGGTTTCTGATCCTCAGGTTCGTGGTCTTGCCTATTATGAAATCGGAAAAGATTATCTTGAAAGAAATGACTATATCGGAGCGGGAAGTTATTATGATTCTGCACTTGCCGTTATGACCTACGAGCCATCAAAAGTTCTTTTACAGGATCAGTCCGGAAATATCAAGAAAATTTCCAAAAATTATTATCTGATTAAAAAGAACGACAGTATTCTTTCGCTGGCTAAAATGAGTGATGCCCAAAAGAATGACTTTTTCGCAAAACACATTGCAAAACTGAAGCTTAAGGAAGAAAAGGAGGAGCTTGAAAGAAGACGTGCCGAAAGAAGCAAAGGCTTCGATACGGGAGATTATAATGCCAATTCGATGTTTGCCAACAATACAAATGCTTTCGAGGATTTTGGGGTAACTACCAAAGGGTTTTATTTTAACAATACCGGTACGGTAAGCAAAGGAACATCATCCTTTAAGCAGATCTGGGGCGACAGAGCTCTTGCCGATAACTGGCGTTCTTCTAAAAAAATGAGTTCTATTGAAGATATGAAGAACGAAGCATTGGGAGTCACTTCAGCGCCTAATCCAAGACGTTTTGAACCTGCATTTTATATTGAGCAGATTCCTACGGATGCTTCGAAGCTTTCCCAGCTGAAAAAAGACAGAGATACGGCTTCATTAGGTCTAGGAGTGATGTATCAGAACTATTTTACCAATACTCCCCTTGCGACAAAAACACTGTATGATCTGGTAGATGCACAGCCTGAAGAAAAAGTAATGCTGCAGGCACTGTATGAGATTTTTTCTATGAACTATGAGAAAACTCCACAGGCATCGGACCGTGCGAAACAGATTTTATTAAAAGATTATCCTTATACATCATATGCAGAGTTTGCAAGAAATCCGAAGAACAATTCATTCGTAAAATCTTCTGAAGATGTAGAAAATGAATATAAAAAAGCATATGCTTTATTTGAATCTGAGAAATTTGGAGAAAGCCGGGATATTATTGATCAAACCCTTATAAAGTATCCTAAAGATGCGCTTGTTCCTAAATTATATCTTTTAAATGCCTTTAATGCAGGAAAAGCAAGCGGAAAAGAAGTTATGATCTTACAGTTGGAACAGGTCGTACTGAATTATGCCAAAACACCGGAAGGCGTCAAAGCCAAAGAAATGCTGAATTACCTGAAAAGTGATCTGAGCTTTCAGCCTACGGATAATAAGGGAAATGGTATTCCTCAGAATCCATCAGTACCGAACCAGCCTAATCAGAATAATATGCTGCAGAACCCGGGAACCCCTGTTACTACTGACATTCAGTCGCAACAGTCTCCTATGAGTCCCAATCAGCAGAAGCTCAACAATAAGTTACAGCAGCAGTTGAAAAGAGCTAATGATAATAAACCTAGTTCATCGATTCCTGCAAAGCCTCAATAAAATAAAAAAGCGAAGATTTAATCTTCGCTTTTCTTTTTCTTTACTCCGTGGAAATCCTTCAAATAAAAGGGCTCAAAATAAGCAATATCTTCAAAGTCTTTCTCCTCTATTTTCTTGAGTGTGTTCTTAATTAAGTATTGTGCTGAAGGATAAATCTTTTCATTATATTCAGCATTGGGAAGCTGGATGACTTCTTTGGTTTTAGCCGCTCCATCTCCTACAAACAAGACTTTTTTATTTATCAGTTCTTCAAAAGAATGTTCGTCTAAAACTTTGGCCTCAGTTGGAGTAATTTCCTCCCCTGTTTCACCGTTATATACGGCCGTATACACCTCCATTCTCCTCGCATCTATTAACGGGACTATATAGTCATAGTTCTGTCCTAAAAAGGGAGCTATCATACTCTCCATAGAATTGATTGCTACTAATGGAACCTTGAGTCCATAGCAGAATCCTTTTGCAGAAGATGCACCAATTCTTAATCCGGTATAAGATCCGGGTCCTTTCCCCAGGGATACTGCCTCAATTTCCTTGATAGAAATCCCAGCACCTTCCAAAGCCCATTCTACAAAAGAATGAAGACTTTCAGACTGCTTGTAGTTTTCAGACACCTCCTCGCAAACACACAGCAGATTTTCATCATCAGAAATAGCTACTGAACAGTTTTTTGAAGATGTTTCAATATATAAAATTTTCATTTTGATACAACATTTTAATGACGCGGTATACCACTCCTACTCTACCGCCGATATCTCCTGCAAATTTATGGCTTTATTTCGATACTATTTCCTGTAAATTGTTCTCGGTTCACTCTGAGCACTTGGATAAATTGTCATATCTGAAACCATGACATGTTTAGGGGCATTAACGCAATAGGCAATGGCATCTGCAATATCTTCTGCTTTTAAAGCTTCGTAGCCTGCATACACCGCGGAAGCTTTATCATTATTCCCTTTGAATCTTATCAGAGAGAAGTCTGTTTCTACCGCGCCCGGCTGGATATTGCTAACTTTGATTCCAAATTCGGTAAGCTCCAGGCGCATTCCTTCTGAAATCACATCTACTGCTTTTTTGGTAGCACAGTACACCACTCCATTCGCGTAGGTTTGTCTGGCCGCTACAGAACTGATATTAACAATGTGTCCGGAGTTTCTTTCTTTCATTCCGGGAATGATCATTTTGGAAACGTATAAAAGTCCTTTTACATTTCCGTCGATCATAGAATCCCAGTCTTCTGTTTTTCCTGCAGAAAGCGGATCTAAACCATGGGCATTTCCGGCATTATTGATTAATACGTCTATACTTTTCCATTCTTCAGGAAGCGAGTTGATCGCCGTTTCAACTTCTTCTAAATTCCTTACATCAAAAATCAAACTAAATATTTCGGTAAAAACAGAAAGTTCAGTTTTCAGAGATTCTAAAACTTCAGATCTTCTTCCGCAAATGATCATTCTGTTTCCTTGTTTAGCAAGCAGTTCTGCTGTAGCTTTTCCTATTCCGGAAGTAGCTCCGGTGATGAGTATTGTTTTCATTTATTATAAATGTATAATTGTACATCATAGAAAGTACAAGGTGCTTTGTACTTTTAGTTTGCATCAAATGCTTCAAAGGCATTTTCAATATGTTCTATATTTAAATTTCTTTTTTCGTCGGCAAGAACAGACATAATATCAAATCTCACTTCCTGATTTTTATTAAATTCTTCCATAAAATAATTGGCCGCAGATACAATTGATTTTATTTTAGTTTTTGTAACAGCTTCCTGCGGAAGAATGAAAAAATCTGTAGATCTTGCTTTTACTTCCACGACGACAATAAGATGATCTTTTTCAGCAATAATATCTATTTCGTTTTTCTTAAAACGAAAGTTTCTGACAAGAATTTTGTAGCCGTTTTT
>Ga0153980_1000776_pt1 | contig 14074 bp, 8 predicted proteins | sample TSGA064MetaG_FD_104722 | JGI IMG/M metagenome (GOLD analysis project Ga0153980, IMG submission 104722) | Attine ant fungus gardens microbial communities from Georgia, USA - TSGA064 MetaG | ecosystem: Host-associated > Fungi > Mycelium > Unclassified | place: USA: Georgia, Magnolia Springs State... | reverse complement strand
CTGCCACTAGCCCAGGGATACGACACAATCTTAGTAGTATGTGACCGTTTTAGCAAAATGGCACATTTTATAGCAACAATAGAAAAAACGTCAGTGGAAGGACTCGCAAAGCTGTTTCGGGACCATGTATGGAAATTGCATGGACTTCTAGAGAGCATCATATCAGACAAGGGAGTGCAGTTTGCGGCGGAAATGATGAAGGAGCTGAATAACTTGCTGGGAATCCAGACAAAGCTCTCAACAGCCTATCACTCTCAAACAGATGGGCAGACGGAGAGAATAAACCAGGAGTTAGAGCAATATCTAAGGGTCTTCATTGATCATAGACAAGAGCAGTAGCCGGATTGGTTAGGGATGGCGGAGTTTGCATATAACAACAAAATCCATGTGGCTACAAAAACATCACCATTCAAAGCAAACTATGGTCAAGACCTGAGGATAGGATTTGAGGAAAGAAGAAAGGGGAAGTACGAAGCAGCAGGAAAATTCATAGAAAAAATAAAGAAAATCCAGGAGGAAGCCAAAGCAGCATTAGGAAAAGCACAGGAGGAAATGAAAAGGTTTGGAGACAGGAGACAAGGAAAGGGAGAGGAGTACAAAGTGGGGGACTTAGTGCTGCTAAGTATGAAGGACCTAAAATGGCAGATAAAATGAAGAAGGTTGGAAAAGCTGACCAAACGCTTTGTAGGCCCCTACAAAGTAAAGGAAATCATCTCAAGTAATGCAATAGAATTAGAGCTATCTAATTCTATCAAAATACATCCTGTAGTTAATGTAAGTAGAGTATGACTCTATAAATCACAGGTAAAGGGACAAAAGAAGATACTACCAAAACTAGTTATCATCAAAGGAGAAGAGGAATTCAAGGTGGAGAAAATCTTAAACAAAAGGATGGTTAGAAGGAAGGAGAAGTTCCTGGTGAGGTGGAAAGGCTACACGGCAGGAGAGGACATCTGGGAAAATAGGAAAAACTTGGAAAATGCAAAGGAGCTGGTAGAAGAGTTCAAGAGGGAGCATAGAGAAGAGGTCAAAGAACTAAGGCAATAGGAGCAAAAAGAAGAAGAAAAGGAGTTCAGTTGGGAATTACCTAGGGAATTCACAGCAAAACTACTATATGGTTGGGGGAGAAGAAGATATGAAAGAGAAAGGGAAAAGAGATGGGATGAAAATTGGTATCAATGGAAAAATTCCTTGGGACAAGGAAACTTGAAGGGAGGGCCATGTTATGAGAGCCCCAAACAGGAAAAGGTTTCCCACGCATTTAAACACTTAATCCAAAACCTCAAAGCATACAATGGAGTAAGGATATAAATAGGGTGGGGACTCAGTAAGTCAAATCACATGATAAGGTCAGGTGATCATAGAACATTCTGGAAAGAACATGTGATTGCGGGACTCTAGGGTACAGCCACTGTAGTAGTAGTATAAGTAGGGCTACAATCCAATAAAGAACTCCATCGAGTTCTTCTTGAACATCCACCTAAGATGATTGCTAAGGACATTCACTGTCCATTGATAACAAGTCATATATTCTTCCAGAACATTCCATGATCACTTGACCTTGTCATGTGATCTGATTACCTAAGTTCCCATATTGTTTATATCTTAATCCCTTTGTGCAATTAAGTGCTTGAATATACAGGAACCTATTTTCTTTTTGGGGCTCTTATAACACTTCTAGTATCTGGGGTATCTAGTGACCTAGGTATTATAGTATAAGACAATAATACATCTCCTCAAGTCTGGGTTCTAAGAGATATATATCTTTTTTTGGAAATAGAGTGGGCCATCTATGTTTGACTACTCTATTGAGTACATTGCTTTGTTAGTTAACTGCTGGAGTTCCCATGCTATCTTTACCATGGGCTTTTCCTGGTCTCCAGTCTAGTTGCCATGCTATATTTCAGAGAGCAGATCCCCTTTGAGACCTTTAAGTTCTACCCCTTCCAGAGTATAGACTGCTAGGAGCTCAGGGCAAAGAAAGACAATGTTTTCATTATCAGAGAATCTATCTCTATGGTCTGAGCATCTGGACAAGGTGTCTAGTTTCTCTATTAAATGCTCTGGGTGATAAACCAAGGAGAAATCAAACCTTACCAGATATAGGGACCAGTGAGCCTATCAGTACTTGAGCTTCTTTGCTGTTATAAAGTACTCCAAATTCTTGTAGTCTATCTAGATCTCTACCAGGTGTCTTTCTCCTTCTAGAAAGTGCTTCTATTTCTCCAATATACAGATAATAGCCAACATCTCCTTGTCATGGATCTTGTAATTTCTTTCTACAGGAGACAGTGACTTGTTGTAGAAGACAATAGGATGCTACTTTCCATCTTCTGGAGATAGTTGCAATAGAACTGCTCTAGTTGCATAGTCTAAGCTGTCCACCTCAATATAGTATTATACCACCAATGAATTTTCTATGGAAATGTAACATGGGATATACTTTATACTACTGAATTTAGTATCTGAGTTTATCCTAGAAATCTCCTACAAGCTCTTAGATATATAAAAGACCACCAAAGATCACTTCTACCAGACAGTCACCAAGCTGTCACTTGCTTAATAGCACATACCTTAGGAGACAAAACTGATAAGCTAGTATTATGTTTTAGAGACAGACTATCAATATTGATGCTCTAGAACTCAGAAACTCTGGAACATCTTTGGAATGCTATAGACTTTGAATCTAGAATGGGCTTAGACAAATATGATACCAAAGTAACAAATCTAAAGTCTATCAATAACTTGTAATCTTATCACTGCTGGACTCAACCAAGAAGCAGATATGGTACATAATAACATCATGAGCTGGAACACTCACATATGTTAAAGCCAGCTTCTAGACCATACTTAGATAGAAAGTAGCTGGTTGGGAGATCAGAAGATATTGATAGAAAGTAGTAGTATGGAGGTAGAGCAAGAGTACATATATCACAAATGGCCACTTACTGATTTGTGATTGGTTGATTTAATAATCAAAGTGCTCAAAAAAATGAAGTTAGACAAGCAGTAAAAGATATTGTTAAGTCTGAGGTTTATTCTCAGACATACAGTCCTTAAATACATAATTGTAGTGGTCTGTGTACTAGAACAGCCTACTATATGATTACTATCTATTGTTCTATATATAGGAGTGCTATTGTTCTTGAAATAGAGATAACCTAACCATCTTAGGGCAGTCCTTTGTTCTATTCAAGAATAGATGATAATCTATAGATAAAGATCAGTGTCATATACAAACATTGAGGATCTTGTATCTCCATGGGATCTTATTGTCTTAGGTTCTATTTATAGCCAAAAGAAGTACATTGAAGAGAGCTTCACAATGGTCATTAAAGCAAACAATTATATTAAGCAGCTCCTGAGATATCAGTAGTTTAGTATGTAGTGACTTGGTGATCACTGACTGATCTACTGATAACTCAGTAAATACTGAGTGCTTTGAGACATTTTTGGTACCTTTTGAAAGGTTTTCTTAAGAGCTTTTGGTAGTTATTTAGATTGTTAAAATCAGTTAAGTATTCCTAGAGTTATAGTCCAAATGAAGTTTGTGACAACATAGTGGTAATAGACTAGTATAGTAGAATAGGAGGCAATGTTGGATATATCTATATGGTGTGGTTGTAAAGAAGAAAAGTGAAAAAGACTAAAAGAAGAAGTATTTTCCTTTTCTATTCATTTTTTTATTAAGTCTCATCAATTTGTAATTATACTCTTACTCTTTTTGGAGACAAGACATAGTGGTCACTTGAACAACCTTCTCTAAGGTAATAGGCTTAGAAAGCCTGGCTAGCCATTGACTCAAATTGTATTACACCCATAAGATTTAGTGTTAGGAATATAGATGAGAGCTTGGTTGAGTATAGTAAGGCCTAGAAATAGTTTACTGGCCATTTTGATAGTAAGCTTGTTATGGTGTATAAAGATTAGCACCTTAGGGACACTATATAAGGTGGATCTAAATTGAGCTTACACTCTTTTTAAACAATTTTACCTTACTTTACTATACTAAGTTTCTATATTCTCTTTTTAATACCTTTATTCTTAATTCATTCTCACAAACTCTTTAGCATGTGATTGGGACCTAGTACTACATATTTAGCTTGTGCCAGACTAATAGTCCCTTTTGCCTTCTTCAATGGAAAGGCTCCATATCTTGTAGAGATGCCAAAATCAAAGTGGTAGTAATGGTCTTCTTTAGTATATTGAAAGCTTTGTTCTTTTTTGATCTTAAGTTCATATCTTATCTGTCTTGGTGAGATCAAAGAGAGGCCTGGCTATTGCTGAGAAGTCCTGCATAAACCTTTGATAAAAGTTGACAAAACCTAGGAAGGCCTGAATATCTGTCCAGTCTTTGGGAATGGGTTAATTTTATACTTTGGCTATCTTAATAAGGTCTATGGAAATTTCATTCTTGGATATCACCAAACCCAAGTACTCTATCTGTATTATCTGGAATTTGCATTTCTCCAGATGAAGAAACAATTTGTATTCTGCTAGTATCTCTAGAACTCTTTGTATGGCTTGGACATGTTTTTCTACAATTCTGGTAAAGATCAGTATATCATCTAAATACACCATTACTATTTCTTCCGCTATCAAATTTTGGAATATGTCATTTATCATTGTTTGAAAAGTGATGGGACTATTGGTCATACTAAAGAATATTACCAGTGGTTCAAAGAAACTCTGGTTCATCTAGAAAACTGCCTTCTATTTGTCTCTGGGTTTGATATATACATTGTTAAAGTTCTAACAAATGTCTAGCTTAGTGAAATATCTAGCTCTATACAGCTGCAAAATGAGCTTGGAGATGAGGGGTAGAGAATACTTGTTTTTAACCATTATTGTGTTTAAGATCCAATAGTCTTGGACCAGTCAAAGAAAACTATCCTTTTTCTTAATGAAGAAAACTAGCACTGCTATAGAGGACCTTGAGAGATGGATGCAGCCCATATGTAAGTTCTCCTCTAGAAACACGTCCAGTTTGGTCTATTTAGCTAGAAATAGGAAGTATATTTTTAATGACTTAGGTTCAGAGCCCAAAGTCAGCTCTATAGCATAGTTCCACTTCTGGTATTCTGAGAGAGTATCAAAGTCTTCCTTGGCGAATGTAGCTTTGAAGCCTCAGACATAATCCAGCAAGGGAGAAAAGGAGGTTTGGTTCTGTATACTGTGTCAAGTACTCTTAGCTAGATGTTAGGAAATGATAGCCACAGCTTGGATGTTGGCTTGGAAGTCTTCAAGGAGTATCCTAGTAATGAAAAAATGGTTGCCTGGCTCCCAGTCTCTAACATCAGTTCCAGAGGGGCAGTGACTGATCTCTTTTTTCTCTAAGAGAGAGAGGAGTAGACTGGTCCAACATGTACATAGAGCTTAGATCTCCAAACACCTTTTTCAAGCCTGTTCTTGGCATACAGCACATCCTCCTTCATATTGAATAGAGTATTGAGATATCTGGACTTCTCCAGTCTCCTAGTTAATCTTAGGATTGTGATCCTAGAGCTAGTTATATCTTAGAATTAGGTTTTGCTTCCCTAGTCTGAAAACCACTAGGAGCATCCTTTTAGAGTGAGTCTTATATCACAATATAATATCAACCACTTCTAAGATCTGACTGGCTTTATTTGGAGAACTATCTATATTGAAGATAGGGATAAAACGGAAAATGGTCTGGGTATTTATGCCTTTTGAGTAGACAATGTCTTGATCTATAAAGCTTTCTATAGCTCTACTATCAAGTAATACTTTAACAAAGTAGAGTTTACTAGTATCTGTAGTACTGATTTTGACTTAGAGATGCAAGGATATTTTATATGTATTTAACATACTAACAGAGTACTGGCTGGGCAATTTTTTCTTCCATTTTGGTCTCTGAGAAATAGACTTGTATTCATAGACAAAGAGAGAGAGTATATCTACAGGCTCACTGTCATCATCTATTTATTCTATCTCAAGTGCAGTAAACTTATTTACAGGTAGCTGGAGTACACTTGTCACTAGTTACCTTGAACAAAATTCTCTTTCTCTCATATCTCCACTTTCTGTATATTCTGCAATGCAAGAAGGTCTTCCATGAGCTCTTTGTATTACTTTACTAACAGCATCCTGATGTCCAATCTTTGGGGATAGTCCCTGACTACATAGTTGGTATCTCTACAGCAAAAACAGCTACAGGAGAGTAGAGGTTGAGCTCTGCAAGCAACATTGACATCCATGGATACTTCTATTGATAGGGTTAACAGAGACAGTAGAGGTTTGAAGGCCAGAGCTAGAAAGGGAATAGATACCAAAGAGAGATAGATGTACTACTGGGAGTAGGGTTAGTCAGGGCAAAGAAGACCTCAGAAGGGCTAATGGAACCATGCAGTAAGTGGATTGAAAGGCTTTGTTAGCTACTTTTACTTGGTCTATCCTTCTAGCTGCTCTATACCAAGTCTCTAGGTCTATATTTGTAGGTCTTCCAAATGGCATAGTTACAATTTGATTTTGAATCCTGGTTTGCAAATCCTAATAGAATTTGACTACTAAAGTCCAAGAATTAGTATATCCAGTATTAGAGACCAAGGTTTGTGAAACTATCCAGATAGTTGTCTACTGTACAGTTGTCTTGGTAGTAGGATATTCCTTCCAAGGTATTGACTACATCTGCTTTCACATTGACTAGAAAGAAATGGACATAGAATTGTATGTCAAACTCTGACTAGGTTTGCAGAAGAAAGATTTCAGTGTCCACCTTCTAGTAGAAGAGGTTTTTGGACCATTTAGTGGCCTGTCTGGTTTTAAAGAAGGTCAAGACCCAAAGGATCTTTTCTTTTTTGTAACTAAACTGCTCCGGGGCCAACTGTATGTACAGGGAGCAGAAGTTGAGGAAGGTGTGATCGCAGACGTGCTCTTTAGAAAAGTCAGAGGAAGAAGACAGCTTAAACCAAGTCTATTGCCTAGGAACAATCAGAGCAAGGGCTGGGGATGCAGGAGGAGAGAGTACAGGTACTAAAAAGACATTTTGTGCCACTAGAGATAGAGCAGGATATGCTACCAGTTGTGCTAGCTACTAAAGTTAGATGGTAAAAGTAGAGAGAATATTGTTAATATTGTTTTTGGAGTGATTTTGTTATTTAGTTAGCTCTATCAGATGATGTTGCAGGTACTCTAGGATGTTTGCAAGGCCCTAGGGGTTTTCTGGTGATAACAACATTTCAGGAGTAGGGTAGAGGGTTGGTATTGGCAGAGAAGAGCGACCTAGAGACAGCTGTCCACTGCAACTATCTAAGGCTCTGTTCTAGAAGATCCTATTCTGCTATAAGAACAACTAGAATAGAGCTTCCAGAAGAATCCTCAGATTAATAAATATACTCCAGAGTATGTTATAACTCACTTTTCAGGAGAATTCTCAGAGAATAGGATGAGGTTCCTAAAAGGGTACTTTACACTATATATACAAGTCCCCCTAGTTACAGAACATTCTAAGGGTTAGGGTCAGGAATGCAGAAGTAGGCAACTAATTAAATGTTATGTAATTATTATCTAATTAGTGCAAGGTCACTCTGGTAGGCTACCACTAGTGTATCAGGAGTGCAACTTAGTATAGTCCTCTTATAGAAAGTAACAAATAGTACAGGACTATAGGTATGTAAACTAGTGGACAATAAAAAACAGCTATCTATTATCACTAATCACCAATATCCTAAATGGAGTGGAAAATAAAAAAGTATTTACAAAGTTCAATTTGAGATAGGGATATAACAATATCAGGATCAGAGAAGAAAATGAATGGAAGGTAGCCTTTATAACATATATAGAAGCATATAAGCCTACAGTTATATACTTCAGACTTACCAACTTCTCTGCTACTTTCTAAACTATAATGAATGACCTCTTCTGAAACATAATCAACCAAGTATTATAGCAACAGAGACAGAAGAAGGGTACAATGAGGTAGTGGAGAAAGTATTAAAGTAGTTGAAAGAAAATGACCTATTTGTAAAACCAGAAAAGTACAAGTGGAAAGTTAGAGAGGTAAAGTTCTTAGAGATGGTAATTGGACCAAAGAAAGTAGAGATACAGAAGAAAAAGATTGAAGAAATATTGAACTGGCCAATTCCTCAAAACATGAAAAAAGTGCAGAAATTTCTAGAGTTAACCAGCTATTACTGGTAATTCATTAAGGACTTTGCCAGAGTAGCAGTATCTTTGCACCTATTAGTGAGAAAAGAAGAAAAGTAAAAGTGGGAAAAAGAACAAGAGAAAGCATTCTAGGGCGTAAAGAAAACGTTTATATCAAAACCAGTACTAGCAGTACTAGATCTGGACAGAAAAATGTGAATAGAAGCTGATGCATCTAATTATGTAACAGAAGAGGTGTTATTGGTGAAATGTAAGAATGGAAAATAGAAACCAGTAGCATTTATATCTAAGTCAATGAATTCAACTGAAAGAAACTATGAAATTCATAACAAAAAAATGCTAGTAGTAATCAAGTGTTTGGAAGTATGGAGATACTACTTAAAAGGGGCAAAAGTACAGTTTGAGATATAGATGGACCATAAGAACTTGCAGTACTTCATGACTAGTCAAAAGCTAAACTATAGACAAGCCAGATGAATACTGTACTTATCTAGGTTCAACTTTGTACTTAAGCATGTACCAAGAAGGAGTATGGAGAAGACAAATAGGTTAAGTAGAAGACCCAACTGGTAAGAAGGAATAGAGAATAATAATGAGGATAAAACATTGATAAAGCCTGAGTGTAAGGAAATGGCTATCATTCTAGGACAGAGCTTAGCTAAGTACTAAATTTGCACTTATCTAGCTTATCTTATCTTATGATCTCTATCCATTTATTCTCTTATCTCTCAGTCTGCATATCATTTTGATTATTCTATTTATCTAAATTAGGAAGTACTATTATTGGACCATAGCTCATATAACTGTGTATAGTATCACAAATGGCCACTTACTAATTTGTGATTGGTTGATTTGATAATCAAAGTACTCAAAAAAGCAAAGTTAAACAAGCAGCAAAAGATGTTGTTAAGTCTGAGATTTATCCTCAGATATAGAGTTCTTAAATATATGATTGTGGTAGTTTGTGTACTAGGACAGCCTATCATATGATTACTACCTATTGTTCTATATATAGGAGTGCTATTGTTCTTGAAATAGAGATAACATAACTATCTTAGAGCAGTTCTTTGTTCTATTCAAGGACAGATAATAATCTATAGATAAAGATTAGTGTCATGTGCAAACATTGAGGACCTTGTATCTCCATGGGATCTCATTGCCTTGGATTCTATTTATAGACAAAAGAAGTACATTGAAGAGAGCTTCACAATGGTCATTGAAACAAACAATTACATTAAGTGGTTTCCAAGATATCAGTGATTTAGTGTCTGGTGACTTGGTAATCACTAATTGATCTGCTGATAACTCAGTGAATACTGATTGCTTTGAGATGTTTTTGGTGCTGTTTGAAAGATCTTCTTAAGGGCTTTTGGTAGCCATTTAGATTGTTGAAATCAGTCAAGTATTTCCAGAGTTATGGTCCAAATAAAGTTTATAATACATAGACTATTCTTTATAGTATATATAAGAGCTTGTATTAGTAGATTTACCCTTACTCAAATATCACTCCAGCTTTTAGGACCCTTACTTAGCTCTCTGATATAACTTTCAGCTAATTGCTAGTTATTGCCCTTACACTGAGTAGGTACAAAAAGAAGTAAGGTGAGGAGAAAAAATATTGATTGAGAAGGAAAACTTAAAGAAAAAAATAAAAAAAGCATAAGAGAAGGACAAAAGAGTAGTCAAGATGGTAGAGAAACTAAAGTGGTCAGGGATGAAAATACTAAAAAGTAAGAAGTGATCAATTGAGAAAGGACTAGTACTAAAGAAAGATCAAATCTATGTATCTAAAGAAGAGCTAAGAACAGAAATAATACAACTATACCATGATACACCAGTAAAAGGGCATAGAGAAAGGTGGAAAATAGCAGAGTTGGTGGAAAGAAATTATTGGTGGTCAAAAATAACAAAGAAAGTAAAGAGGTATGTAGATAGATATAATACATGTCAGAGAAACAAAAATCATACAAAAGCTCTAGTAGAAAAGCTAATACCAAATACAATTCCAGAAAAACTATAGAGATATATTAGTACAGATTTTATCATCAAGTTACCACTGGCCCAGAGATACAATACAATATTAGTAGTATATAACCAATTTACAAAAATAGCCCATTTTGTTACTACTATAGAAAAAATATTAGCAGAAGGGTTAGTAAGGCTGTTCCAAGACCAAGTGTAATAGCTTTATGAACTCCCAGAAAACATTATATTAGATAGAGGGTTTCAGTTTGTAGCAGAAGTAATAAAGAAGCTAAATAAAATGTTGGAAATTAAGACAAAATTGTCAACAGCCTATCATCTACAAATGAATGGACAAACAGAAAGAGTAAACCAAGAATTGAAATAGTACTTCCATATATTCATCAATTATAGACAGGAGCAATGGCTAGAGTAGTTAGGGATAGCAGAATTTGCCTATAACAATAAAATCTACTTAGCAATAAAGGTCTTATCTTTTAGAGCAAACTGTGGGCAAGATCCAAGAATAGGGTTCAAAGAAAAGAGAAGGGAAAGATACAAAGCAGCAGAAGAGTTTATGGAAAGAATGAAGAGGATTCAGGAGAAAGCAAAAGCAGTACTAAAAAAGACACAGGAGGAAATAAAGTGGTATGTAGATAAGAGGAGAAAAGAGAAAGAGAAATATCAAAAAGAGAACTTAGTAATACTAAGTACAAAGGATTTGAAGTGACAAATAAAAGAAAAAAGAACAGAAAAACTAACAGAATAGTTTATGGGTCCATACAAAGTAAAAAGGGTAGTCTTAACAAATACAATCAAGCTTGAATTACCAGATACTATTAAAATATATCCAGTAGTCAACATAAATAAAGTACAATTGTATAAACCACTAGTAGAAGGCCAGAAAGTAGTTCTACCACAACCAGTAGTCATAGACAAGGAAGAAGAGTATAAGGTAGAAAAAATCTTAAATAAGAGAAAGGTACAAGGAAAGAACAAGTTTCTAGTCCAATAGAAGGGGTATATAGCAGAGGCAAACACATGGGAAGGACAAGAAAATTTAGAAAATATGAAAGAGTTGGTTGAAGAGTTTGAGAGGGAGTATAGAGAAAAGGCCAAAGAAATTAGATGACAGAAACTGAAAGTAAAAGAAGAAAATAAATTCAGTCAAGAATTACCAAGGGAGTTTACAGTCAAACTAGTATATAGATAGAGAAGAAAAAGATACAAGAAGAAGAAAGAGAAGAGATAGGAAAAAAATTGGAATAAATAGAAAAATTCCTTAGAATGAGAAACCTTGAAAGGGGAGCTATGTTATAAGTTGGCTCCAAAGAAGAAAAATATCTTCTGTATATTCATCAACTTGATAGAGAATTTCTAGAAATATAATGTAGGGAAGATATAAATAGCATGGGACAATATTATATAAGAACTATATAGTTACTAGTTATAGTCTTGTGACCATGGGAAGTAGGTATATAGACTATAGGACATTTGTATAAGTACTAGTAAAAATCTAATAGAGGACTCTATTGAGTTCTTCTCTTTCAATTGTCACTGGTTGGGGTTAGAGCTTCAGTTCTAAGTCTATACTCTTAATACTTAATCACACTCCAAGTTTGAGTTGACAAGAAGAACTTGATGGAGTTTTTATTGGATTCTATACACTACTTATATAACTACATAGTCTGTATACTACTCTCCTATACTTATCATCATATAACTCTATTATATAACACAACACTGCAATATTCTAACATGTGACTGTAATATGTGACATCAGTTATGTGCTACTTTTCTATACTTCTTTCTTGTATAGTAAGTCTAAATAAAAAGAGAAAAGAAAAAGAAAAGAAAAAAATATAAATAATAACTTAGCTATTTTGCCAAGTCATGATGATTCTATTGGAATATATTGAAATATATACTTATATATGTAAAAAAAACCATTGATTACAGAATCATATATAGAGGAGAAGGAATATTGAACCCTATAAGCTATATAGACTTAGATTATACAAGCTACAAAAATACAAGATGTTTAACAAAGGGAAATATTTTGATTATTGCAAATGAACCAGTATCTTAGAAGAGCAAGTGCCAAGAAATAATGGTACTATTTATGGTGTAGTTGGAATATATGGCCTTTATATGTATAATAGCTCAGATATTGTAGATAATAAAATTCTTTGTTGAGATTGGTCTACCTGTAACCAATCCAATTACTATTTATCCAGACAATAACAGGTCTATTTTCAATAGTACTAATAACAAAAACTATTACTAAACAAAGTACATTGATGTAAAATTCCACTTTGTAAAGGAATACACAAAGAAGAGAGAGATCATATTTATATATATCCTATCTTTAGATAATCTTGCCAATTTATTCATGAAACCTCTTTCTTGTAAAATAATAAGACTAGCTTCAGCAATAGATCTCAATCCCAAAGGAAGAGCTATACTAGTCTAGGAAAAGTATTGAAGTGGACCTTTATAGTCATAGAACCAGAGCTTTACTGATATCATCATTCTAATGGTACTATAGCAGTCAGCCAACTGCTAAGTTTATATATTGGACATACTTTACTATTACACCTCAGTTATCAATCTACATTGTTGATCACTAAGACTTACTGTATAAAAAATAACACTAAAACTAAGGGGTATTCTATTGTTAGGTCTAGGATTTTCATCAAGGTTCAAGGTAGTAGATACCTTGAATTCAGAATTGTCTATTGTCATACATGTAAAAACTAGTTGCTCTCTTTACCAGTAGTAGTTGTATTCATAGTAGATAATGGTTTAAAGCCTCCTTATCAGGTATTTGCTGCTGATCACTCTTTTTTTCAAAGCCAAGAGAAGATTGTCTCTCTTTGTCTCCTTCTAGCCAATAATACATCTCAATTGTATAGCTACAGTATTAGCAATTTGGGTTAATGCAAATGAGCTAAGACCTTTGCTCTTGTCTAGGAGCAGATATTTAGAGTGTAAGTGTGCTTTGGGTATTATTGGTAAGTCAGTTTCTATGAGATTTAGTATACTAGATCTAAAGGTGAGCTATGGCATTTACAGAAGTCATTTCTGGATTGTAGAGCAGTATGGTTGCTGAGCTCCAGAATTCAGGTAAGAAAGATATAATTATATTCTTGAAATCTTTATTAGTGATTTTTGATCCTAAGGCCCTGGCATTCAACTACTTGCTGTGCATATCAATAATGAAATTATTGAAGTCAATTCAGTTAGAGTAAATTGCATTTTATAGGATTTGTTCTATACTTAGTTGTACCATGTGTTGGATACTTTTTTGTAAGTATTTATATATGAAGTCTAGGCTTTGGCTGCAGTACCATCAATGTTAATTCCTAATTCAGCTAGGTTCTTTGTATTAATTAAAAGTAGACCCAAAGTGTTATGACATAGCCAAAATGGCTAAGTAATTATTTATATTTCTTTTTTTTTTTTCATATTTGGACTTACTACACAAGGAAGTATAGAAAAGTATCACATGATATGCCACATGTCATATATCATATGAAAAAAATAGAGTCACATGATGAGTGTGGGAAATTAGTGCACAGACCATGTAGTAGTTGTATAAGTAGTGTACAGAAATTAAACAAGAATTCTATTGAGTTCTCCTTGTCAACTTGGACTTGGAGTGTGATTAAGTCATCTCAGGCTAAGTCACTATACAAAGTCCAAGCATTATGTACTCTCCATTCCTTAGGAGAAGGGGTTTCTGAGTCCCAAGGAGTTTTAGTGGAAGAAGCTTCATTGGCTAGTGGAGTAGAGGTATCATGCCCTCTCCCAGTAGTGTGATACCTGAGAGTTATATCACATCACTTTCTGGGGCATGCCAGGTTTCTAAGGAAGAATGACTGGAGTAAAAATTGTTGAAAGCTTGAGGAAGTACTCACTACAGGTGCATTGGTCTTTTCCCGAGGTGTACAATTATTGCAACTTCTCCCCGATCATAGGGTTG